>Ga0137383_10001041_pt1 | contig 15907 bp, 15 predicted proteins | sample SagtaG_19_FD_104817 | JGI IMG/M metagenome (GOLD analysis project Ga0137383, IMG submission 104817) | Vadose zone soil microbial communities from Sagehorn Ranch, Mendocino, California, USA - Sage2_R_40_16 metaG | ecosystem: Environmental > Terrestrial > Soil > Vadose zone | place: USA... | reverse complement strand
TGAGTTGGTCAGGAGTTACGACACCCTACTGCAGCATCATCCCGAATAGGAGAGGCACCGTCGTCGCTGGGATAGTGCTGTTAAAGCTGAACGCGTAACCACTACCACCACATCCATCGCCGGCCACGGGTTGCGTCTGGGTGTAGCCGGTTTGGGCACTGACGCACGCCTCATACGCGGAGTTGCCCAGGCCCGGGAACGAGAAGCTGCCGTCGTCGAGCGTCGTGGTGCTGGCAATCACCTGGCCATTCCAGAGGAGCTGAACGGTCCACCCGGCCAGACCCATCTCGCCCGAGAAGATGTCGCGAGAGCCGTTGCCATCGATGTCCTCGTACACCATTCCTACCGCCAGATTCTGCCCGCTCGGGGGGCTTGAGGGCGGAGGCGGCGGCGGAGGCGGCGGCGGCACCGGAGCCGGTGGCGGTGGCGGTACCGGAGCCGGCGGTGGCGGCGGCACTGGAGCTGGCGGTGGCGGCGGCACTGGAGCCGGCGGCGGCGGCGGCACTGGAGCCGGCGGCGGTGGCGGCACCGGAGCCGGTGGCGGCGCCGGAGCCGGCGCCGGCACCGGAGCTGGCGCCGGCACCGGAGCTGGTGGCGGCGGGCACTTGTTGGCCTGGGCCTGTGCGACCGCAGCAGCACCGCGCTGGCTGTTGCCGTTCTGGCCAGCCTGCGGAGTGTTCTTGCACTTGTTGGCGTTGCTGTTGCCCTGCGCGGCGACCGCAACGAGCGGCAACGCCGAGAGGGCGAGCAACACGGAGACTACGCGAACGACTTTCATGATCTCTCCTGACCGAAGAGGTCGTAGACACACGAACAGCACGCCCCACCCGGGCAAGAACCGCACCCATTTCAGTGGAGAGATGACAAGCGCAAATCGGACAAAGGCTTACGTCGTTAACACGGAACGAAATTCGGCGTGCTTGTGTCGTGATGTTTGACGTTGCGTAATGCTGTTTTCATGGCGATCTGCAAGTGACACAAAGGCAGCAAAAGCTGCCTATTTTCGTTTTAGATCCGCGAGTGCAGCCTGCGCGGCCGCCCGCACCTCCCTGTCACCATCATCCGTCAAGCCCTCGAGCGTTCCAACGGCCGCTGGTGTCGCGGCGAGGCGCAAAGCTTCGACTGCCGTGGCCCGCAGTCCGGCCGGCTTGCGGCCGAATAAGCGACTGCCCGGCTGCGCGAACTTGATGAGCGCCTGCACCGCCGACGCGCTCCCGATGCGTCCGAGCGCGAGGATCAGCTCGCGTTCGACGCCCTCGTCCTTTTCCTCTTCCATCGCGACGACGAGCGGCATCGCCAGCGCGCTCGATTTCTTCCCTCCCACACCGAGGGCCGCCTGCAGGCGGACCTCAGGTGACTTATCCCGCAGCGCCCGGCGCAACGGCTCCGCCGCCGCACTTGACCCGATCTTCGCTAGGGCCGACGCCACCGCTTTGCGGACGCGCTCGTCCTCATGAGCGAGCTGCTGCGCCAAGGCCGGGACCGCCTCCTCGAGACCGAGCTCTCCCGCCAGCTCGGCCACGTTGCGCACTACGAACCACTGGTGATGTCCCAGCATGTGCACCAGCTGGTCGGTGCCTTCCTTCATGCCAGTCAACGCCATGAAAATGCCGCGGCGCTCTTCGATGGTCGGGGCAGCGACGAGCAGATCGAGCAGCACCTCGACGCCATCCTCCCCTGCCCGGCGCAATACCAACAGCGCGTCGTCCCGGTCCGACGGGTGGTTGGCCACCTCGGCGATCGCTTCCAGGAAGGCTTTGTTGTACATCCGCTTCAGCGCGATCGAATACTGACGGCGCCGAGTCGCATCGCTGACTTGCTCTTCTGCCCGCGCGATTCCGGCCACAATCGCGAGCGCTTGCGAGACGCGGTTGGTCTTCATCGCGGTCTCGAGTTGGCGGCCGAGTACAGCGAGCAGGTCTCCGATGTGCGGCCCATCCGGCCGTTCCCGCAGCTGCGCAATCAACGCCGCGGGGTTTTGTGTCGCCGCAGCCGTTGGTGAAAACGCGGCGTGCGCCGCGCTGGCCTCACGAACGATGTCCGGGACGGCCTCCGCTTCCCCCCTTACAGGCGTCTTGGGAGCCGGGGGGGCGGTGGGGGTGGGGGTGGGGGTGGGGGTGGGGGGCGCGACAGGTGCACGAGGTCTCGCGCCCTGCAGAGTCAGAACAGTGTCGGTCCGGGCTGGCGCTCGCGGTTCGGTGGGTGATTCCGGTTCCAGGACGGGGGTGTGCATGGTGACAGAGATCCGCTTCGTGCCATTTGCGCGCAGCCGCGTCGCGATATCCTCATCGCCGGGCTGATCCGCGAGTGCGCGCAGCAGCTCGAACACCTCGGCGACGGGCGGATGGGCCGGGATGGTGATCTCCTTCACCGCATGGAATTCGAGCCGCTGGGCCAGTGTGTTGCCATCCAGCGTCGTCCCGTTCACGGCCAGGCGTCCATCCTGCACGCTCAGCGTCACGCCCTGGACCTTGAGGAGCCCGGCCAGCGTGCGGAACTGCGCCTTCTGTTCCTCTTTCGCTCCGGGATCGCGAAACAGGTCCAGAGTGCGCGCGAACAGCGCGGCGAATTCCTGCGGGCTGGCCATGGGGAGGCTCAATCTATAGAGTACGCTTCATGACCGCAGGCGCAGTGTCGGAGGCCACAAAGGTCGTGCGCGCCCTGCGCGCGGCGCATCTGCACGACGAAGGCCGAAAGGCGCTGCTGCAGATGACGTGCGAGCGCATCCAGTCGTGGGGCCCGCCCTTCACCTCCGTCTACGCCTACATGCTCCACGGCAACGACCTCGAGCTCGAGGCGTACGCGGGCCGCGAGACGGAGCACACCCGGATTCCCGTCGGCAAGGGTGCGTGCGGCACCGCGGTTGCCGAGCAGCGAGACCAGAACGTCGCAGACGTCAGCGCGATCGGGAATTACCTAGCCTGCAATGTGTTTACCAAATCGGAACTGGTGGTGCTGATCCGGCGCGGCGACCACATCCTGGGGCAGATCGACATCGATTCCGATGTGCCGAACGGATTTGGTGAGCGCGAGCATGCCGAGGTGAAGGAAATCGCCGACGCGCTGGCTGTTCTGTTGTAGTGCAGTTATTCACGCGGCAGGTCGGAAGCGGTCCTCTGGTTGTGGTGCTGCATGGCGGGCCCGGTGCGAGTCACGACTATCTCCTTCCCCAGTACGACCTCCTCGCCAGACGGCGCTCTCTCCTTTATTACGACCAGCGCGGCGGCGGGCAGTCCCCCGTTCCGCGGGACACGCAGGTCGGCTGGCGCGAGCACGTCGCCGATCTGGACGCGCTGCGAGCGCAGCACAGCCTCGAGCAGCTCACGCTGTGCGGATACTCCTGGGGCGGATTGCTTGCGGTGCTCTACTTTCTCGAGCACCCCGAGCGCGCCGCGCGCCTCGCGCTGGTTTCCCCCGCCGGGGTCACAGCCGGGTACCGGCGCCAGTTCGAAGACGAGTTCGCCCGGCGCATGCAGGCGCCGGAAATCCGGCGGGAGCGGGATGCGCTGCGCGCGAGTGGCTTGCGTGAGCGCGATCCCGCAGCCTATCAACGGCGCGCCTTCGAGTTGTCGGTCGCCGGCTATTTCCGTGATTTCCACGACGCCAAGAACCTCACCGCGTTTCGGGTGACGGCGCGCACGCAGGAAGCCGTATGGAGGAGCCTGGGAGACTACGATTTGCGGCCGGGGCTTCGCGACATCGCCTCCCGCTTCCCCCTTCCCCCATCCCTCCTCGTGCACGGCACCTTCGATCCACTTCCTATTGCCGGATCGCGTGAGCTTGCGGCTTCGCTTTCGGCCAAATTCGTGGAGCTCCCGGTAGGACATTGTCCGCACGTGGAGGCCACGGAGGAGTTCGTACGGGCGCTGGACGGGTTTCTCCCTTCGATCTAGCCTTCGGCGCCATCGCACCGGTGCGGTTTCCGGCGATCGCCGAGGCGCTACAGCAGGAAGGAGCCGCGGCGACCGACCGAGACCGCTTCGTGCTGCTCGAGCCGGTCGGCCGGCTGCTGCGCGAGATGGTGCCACAAGACTCGGAGGGAGGGGCCGACGCGCTCGATGCGCATGTGCTGCTGCTGCATCACGCGTATCTGTTTTGGGCTGCCGGGCAGCGCGTCTACCAGATCAGCGACGGAATACTGCGTCGAGCGATCGCCGCAACGCCGATCACGACCGTGCCGCCCGATCCGGCGCAGTATCTCCAGCTCCCCGAGCTCCGTGTGTGGGGATCACCGAACGGCGCAAGCCCGCCCGAGCCGCTCGACGGCATGTTCATCCACCGGACTGATGCAGCTCGGAGCATTGCCGTCCTCGCGATCTTCGGCATGCGCGCGGACCGGCCCGGCTTCAGTGCCGTGGGGCTCGATGGGCGAGCCGATCCCGACGATGCGTCGCCGAGTGAGATCGAAATTGCGGCAACCCGCGAGGATGGCAGCCCGGCATTCGGGCCGAAGCTGGCAGGTGGAACGGCGGCGGGACTCTACTCCGTCGCCAATGCCGGCGAGCTGCTCCTGCTCACCGGGCGCCTGCTGGCACTGCTAGATTCCGGCAACCCCCATGAAGACGAGAGTCGCGGCGGCACGAACGGCCGAACGTAAGGCGCGGGCCCGAAAGATCATTGCCCGCCTGAAGCGCGAATACCCGGACGCGACGTGCGCGCTGCATCATTCCAGCGCCTTGGAGCTCGCCGTCGCCACGATCCTGTCGGCGCAGTGCACCGACGCCCGCGTCAACATGGTCACCCCGCATCTCTTCACGAAGTACCGCACCGCGGCCGACTATGCTGCGGCTGACCCGCGTGTCCTCGAGAAGGAGATCCAGTCGACCGGCTTCTTCCGGAACAAGACGAAATCGATCATCGGCATGGCGCAGGCGCTCGTCGAGCGGCACGGTGGCGAAGTCCCGCAGACCATGGACGAGCTGACCGCACTCCCCGGCATCGGGCGTAAAACCGCCAATGTTATCCTCGGCACCTGGTTCAAGAAGAACGAGGGCGTCGTGGTCGACACCCACGTACACCGTCTCACCCGCCTCCTGGGGCTTACGCGCCAGGACGACCCGGTAAAAATCGAGCAGGAGCTGATGGAGATCGTGCCTCGGGAAGACTGGACCTGGTTTTCGCACACGCTGATTCAGCACGGACGTGCCGTCTGTATCGCGCGGCGGCCGCGCTGTGCTGATTGCGTGTTGAATAGGCTATGTCCGAGCTCGCTAGTATGAGGCCACGCTGCAAGACTGCGTGATTCCATGACTCTCCCTCTGCCCCCGGTGGATCGCTCGAGCCTTATCGCCACCAGACGCGACATCCACCAGCACCCCGAGCTCGGGTTCGAGGAGACGCGGACCGCCGCGCTTGTCGCGGAGCGATTGCGGAAACTGGACTACCACGTCACGCCCGGTATAGGGAAGACGGGCGTCGTGGGACTAAAAAAGCAGAACGGTCGCTGCGTGCTGCTGCGGGCGGACATGGACGCCTTGCCGGTCGAGGAGGCGAACGCCGTCCCGTATCGTTCTACGACGCCGGGGAAGATGCACGCCTGCGGTCACGATGGGCACGTCGCGATCGGCCTTGAGGTAGCCCGCCGGCTCGCCCCGCTCGAGCTCGGCGGGAGCGTGAAATTCGTGTTCCAGCCCGCGGAAGAAGCATCGAATGGCGCGCAGGCGATGATCAGCGACGGTGTGCTGGAGACACCAAAAGTGGATGCCGCGTTCGGCATTCACCTCTGGAACGACCTGCCGGTCGGCACCGTCGGCATCATGGCCGGACCGGTGATGGCGTCGGTGGACCAGTTCGAGATCGAGATCGTGGGCCGCGGCGGCCACGCCGCGGCGCCGCATCAGACGATCGATCCTGTGCTGGTGGCGGCGCACGTCATTACCGCGCTCCAGAGCTTGGTGTCGCGGCGCCGCGATCCACTGTCCGAAGCGGTCGTCTCCGTCACGGAAGTGCACGCCGGCCGGGCGTTTAACGTGATCCCCGATCGCGCGGACCTGCGCGGGACGGTGCGCACGTTCGGCGGCCATTTCTTCGAGGATGCGCCGCGGCTGGTTGAGGAGACGGCGCAAGGCGTCGCGTCCGCGTTCGGGGCACATGCCAACGTGAACTACCGCCGTCTGAGCGCGCCGCTGATCAATAATGAAGAGCTGAGCACGATGATGCGCGACGTCGCCGCCGATTTGATCGGGCACGATAGTGTGCGGCAGGGCGTCCGGACCATGGGCGGCGAAGACATGGCCTACTTTTTGGCGAGCGTGCCGGGGTGCTTTGCATTTGTGGGATCGGCGCCGAAGGGCGGTCGCGCTTCCCCCCACCACAGCCCGACGTTCGATATCGACGAGGACTCTCTCGTGATTGGCGCGGAACTGTTGACCCAAACCGCCATTCGCTACCTGAGCTAGTTCGTGTCATCCAATCAACTGTCTGCCGAATCCTCCGCCTATCTCAAATCCGCCGCGCACCAGCCCGTCCACTGGTCGCCCTGGAGCGACGCGGCGTTCGCGCGCGCCCGCCAAGAGCACAAGCCGATCCTGCTCGATATCGGCGCCGTGTGGTGTCACTGGTGCCATGTCATGGATGGGGAGTCGTACGAGGACCCCGGAGTCGCGGAGATTCTCAATCGTGATTTCGTCTGCATCAAGGTGGACCGGGACGAGCGGCCCGATGTGGACGCGCGCTACCAGCGCGCCGTGCAGGCGCTCAGCGGCCAGGGTGGCTGGCCGCTCACCGCGTTCCTCACGCCGGACGGGGAGGTGTTTTTCGGCGGCACGTATTTCCCGCCCGACAACAACGCCTACGGCCGGCCCGGCTTTCACCGCGTGCTGATGGAGATCGCGCGTGCGTTTCGCGAGGAGCGCGATCGCGTCACGACGAACGCGCGTGCAATCCGCGAGCACGTCGTCAAGACGCTCGATGAAGCGAAGCCCGGCGATGTGACCGCGGACCTGATCAGCGGCGCGGCGGACCAAATGGCCCGGTTGTTCGATGTGCGCTACGGCGGCTTTGGCTCGGCGCCCAAATTCCCCCACCCCGCCGCGCTCGAGTTCCTGCTCGCGCGCTGGCACGACGAGAAAGGCGGACTTCCGTGGCAACGCGAGATCGTCGAGAAGACGCTCACCGGTATGGCACGCGGCGGCATTCGTGATCACCTCGGCGGCGGCTTCCATCGGTACTCGGTGGATGAGCGCTGGATCGTCCCGCATTTCGAGAAGATGTCGTACGACAACTCCGAGCTGCTGCGCGCGTATCTCTCGGCCTACCAGGCGTTCGGAATCCCGCTGTTTCGGGATGTCGCGACCGGCATCGTGGACTGGGTGCTGGAGGTGATGGCGGACAAAGAACGCGGCGCGTTCGCGACCTCACAGGATGCGGATCTCACATTTGGAGACGACGGCGATTATTGGACGTGGACAGTGGATGAGGCCAAAGCAGCGCTGATGGCGCGAGAATTCGCGGTCGCGGCGCACGTGTTTGACATCGACGACGTCGGGGAGATGCATGACAACCCTAAGAAGAATGTGTTGTGGTGGAAGCAGGACCCTGGCGGAGACGATGAATGGCCGGTGCTTCGTGCCGCGATCAAGCAGCTCAAGGCGGGGCGGGACCGCCGGCAGGCACCCTTTGTGGACCGCACCGCATACGTGAACTGGAACGCGATGATGGCCGGTGCGTTTCTTCAGGCCGGTGCCGTGCTCGACCAGCCGGAGTGCAATCAGCTGGCGCTGAGAGTTCTCGAACGGATCTGGAACGAGGCGTGGGATGCGGAACGCGGGATGTCCCACGTTCTCGGACGCCTCGAACCGCGCGGCATGCTCGACGACAATGTGCAGGCCGCAGCGGCCTTCCTCGAAGCCTGCGAAGCCACCGGTGAGCCCGCCTGGCTCGATCGCGCCGCCGCGGTGATGACCTACTGCGGCACGGCGCACGCCGATGATACGGCCGGCTATTTCGACATCGCGGCGACGAATGGGACGGCGTATCTCGCCACGCGAGCCAAGCCGGTTCAGGACGCGCCGACGCCCTCGCCCAATGGCGTCGCGGGACTCGTGCTGGCGCGGCTCGCGGCACTCACCGATAAACCCGAATGGCGGGCCCAGCGCGACAGGCACCTGCGTGCGTTTGCCGGGAGCGCGCGCGAACTGTCGTTGTATGGGGCGACTCTGCTACGCGCGATCGACTGGGCGGTGCACCCGGTGACGCGGATCGAAGTTGCCGGCCCACGAGGCGACGGCCCGGCCTGCGCCATGCATCTCCTCGCGCTGCAGACGTATCGGCCGCGCAAAGTCGTCGTGCGCAAAGTCGCCGAGCGCCCCGCGGCGACGGTGTGTGTCGGCACCAGTTGTTCTCTGCCGGTCTCGACGCCGGAGCAGCTAGCGACATTGCTGGAGGCGTGAGCACATTCCTACTACCTCAACGCGGGGCTGTAGATGCCGAACAAGAAAGCGATCATCGAGACCAAAAAGGGCACGATCGAGCTCGAGCTGTTCGCCGACGAAGTACCCAACACAGTGGCGAACTTCGAGAAGCTGGCCAATTCGCAGTTCTACGACGGCACCAAGTTCCATCGGGTGATCCCGAACTTCATGATCCAGGGCGGCGACCCGTATTCGAAAACCGGCAAGGGACCGGTCGGCACGGGCGGTCCGGGATACACGATCAAATGTGAAACGCAGAAGAACACGCACAAACATGTCGCCGGAACGTTGTCGATGGCGCATGCCGGCAAGGACACAGGCGGCAGCCAGTTCTTCATCTGTCACGCGCCGCAGCGCGATCTCGACGGCGTGCACACCGTGTTCGGGCAGGTTACGAAGGGGATGGACGTCGTCAATGCCATCAAGGGAAACGACGAGATCACGTCGATTCGAGTCTCCTAAGGGGGAGTTCATGCTAGCGTTACTGTTGACACTTTCCTTCGCCGTCCAGGACTCTGGAGCCTTCGTCGTCAAGTTGGGGAACGACACGGTAGCCCTTGAGCAGTACACGCGGACGGCGACGCAGCTGCGCGGCGACTACGTGGTGCGTACGCCCCGGAGCATGCATCGCATCTATACCGCCGACCTAAATCCCGACGGCACGATTCGGCGGTGGGAGCTGGTCACCGACAACATCGGTGGCGGGCCAGGCCCGACGGAGACGAAGTCCTGGGTCCAGTTTTCCGGCGACACGGCAGTAATGGTGTCTCCACAGGGAGACAGCACCGTGACGTCCAAGTTCGTCGTGCCGCGCGGTACGTTTCCCTTTCTCATCTACGGGTATGGCTTGATGGAGTACATGGGCCGGTGGGCTCGCGGCACCGGAAAGGATAGCGTCCGATTCACCGCGCTTGCGTCGGCCAATCAGACCAGCGGCGGCTACATCCGCAAACGTGGCGGCGACACGCTGGTGTTCATGCTCGATCAAGGGCAACTCGCCGGCGTCGGCCCGTTCACATTCCGGCTCGACCGCCAGGGTCACCTGACGTGGCTCACGGGGAAAGGCAGCACCCTCCAGGTCGACGTCCAGCGCGTCGCATCCGTTCCTATGGCTCAAGCCACGCAGTCCTTCGCGAGCCGGCCGCTCGGCCAGCTGTCGCCGCGCGACACCGTGCGCGCGACCATTGGCGGCTCCGAGGTCTGGATCGATTACAGCCGACCGGCCCGGCGCGGGCGTGACATCTTCGGCGTGTTGGAGCCGTGGAACAAGGTGTGGCGCACGGGGGCTAACGCGGCAACGCAGCTCAACACGCCCGTGGACCTGGTGATCGGCGGCGCCACCGTTCCCGCCGGCAAGTACACCCTCTGGACGCTGCCCTCGCCGACCGGATGGAAGCTCATCATCAATAAACAGAACGGGCAGTGGGGGACCGAATATCATCCGGAGCAAGACTTGGTCCGTGTCGACGCCAAGACGGAGACGCTCGCCACGCCGGTCGAGCAGTTCGTGATCGCGTTCGAGCCCGCTGCCGCACCCTCGGCTATCACGTTCGCATGGGACAAGGCTCGCTACTCGGTTTCGGTGGCGAAGAAATAAGTGCATCTCGACTTCGCCGTCGTCGCCGACTACGCGCTGGTCGACCAGTCGGGCAAGATGTCGGTGCTCGGCATCTTCCAGCACATCTGGGTGCCGCAGTTTCCAGCGATGCATCCGCGCCTGCACCTCGTGCTACGCCTCAAGGGCAAACGCACTGAAGTCGGTGAGCACCAGGTGCAGATCAAGCTGCTGGATGAGGAAGACGCGGAGCTGTTGGGCGGCTCGGGGACCGTCAATTTCGCCGAGCCTCCGGCCGGCGTGACGGAGATCGAGGCAGCCGCCGTGCTGGTGTTCGACGTGCCATTCCCGCACGCGGGTCAGTACCGCTTCGAGATCACCGTCGACGGTGAGCGCAAGGCGAGCGTGCCGATCACGGTCTCGCAAATGCCGACGGCGCCCGCGCAGCCGCCGCCCCCGTCCTCGACGCCACAGGTTCCCGGTTCCTAAAACCTTTCCGCTCGGCGCCTATGTGCGGCTGCCGATGCTGCTCCTCGCCGCGGTGCTTGCGCTGGGATTCAACCTCGGCGGCTATCCACTGTTCGATCCCGACGAGGGGCGCAATGCTGAAGTCGCGCGGGAGATGGCGGCGACGAACGACTACGTGCTGCCGCATCTCGATGGGCTGCCCTACCTCGACAAGCCGATCGTCTACTTCGCCGCGGCCGGGGCGAGCATGGAGGTGCTGGGCCCGACGGAGACGGCGGCCCGGCTGCCGGCGTATCTCTTTACGATCGCGACGCTGGTCATCGTCTGGTGGTTTGCCACGCGGCGTTGGGGTCCAGATGCCGGATGGCTCGCCGCGTTGGCGCTGGCGACGATGCCGCTCGTGCTCGCCTACGCACGCACGACGATCATGGACAGCGCGCTCGCGTTCTGCACGACGCTCGCGATTCTCGCGTTTTGGGGCGAGCGGCCGGTCCTCGCCTGGGCGGCGATCGGGTTAGGATCGATCACGAAGGGCCCGGTCGCGCTGCTCATCCCGCTTGCCACCCTGATCCCGTATGCGCTACTGACCGGTCAACGACTGCGTCGCCTTTTTCCGCTAGCGGGGCTCGCCGCCTTTGCGGTCGTCGCACTTCCCTGGTTTCTCGCGGTGTCGCACCGCGTTCCGGAGTTCCCCCGCTACGTGTTCGTGCGCGAGACGTTCGAGCGCGTGACTACGAGAAGCTTTCATCGCACGGCGCCGTTCTGGTACTATCTGCCGATCATTCCGGTCGCGGCGTTTCCCTGGATCGTGCCGGCGCTCGGACGCGCGAAGAACTGGCGGTGGGTCTGGCTCGCCAGGCGGGTCAATCCGCAGGCGCAGGAGGCGCTATTGCTGGTGTGCTGGATTCTGGGTCCGCTCTTGTTCTTCTCGCTGAACCAGTCGAAACTGCCGCAGTACATGCTGCCGCTCATGCCACCGTTCGCCCTCGGCGCCGCACACCTGCTCACGCGCGAGGCCACTGAGCTCGGTGGCGGCGTTGGAGTCGGGCGACGGGCGTACGTGGGCACCGCGACGGTGTTGGGCCTCGCGCTCGCCTCACTCACACTCTGGCTGCCCGCTCCAATCAGCCTGACGCCGGCCGAGCGCGCGGCGATACCGCCGACGGCCCTCGCGTTGGGAATCGCGCTGCTCACGTCCGCGGTGCTGGTCTGGTACGCGGGACGAGCCGCGCAACCGCGCCCGGCGCTTGCGGTGATGGGGTACGCGTTGATCGTGACCGCCACTCCTATCCTGTCCGGCCGGCTCCTCGCCGCGGTCGGCGAGGATCGTTCCGCGGCGGCGCTCGCGCGCGTCATCCAGAACACCCAAGCGACCGATGTGATCGGCATCTCCGCGTTCCCACCGTCGCTGCCCTTCTATCTGCGGCATCCGGTACCAGTCGCGACCGCGACGGGCCGAGAGCTGACAAGTACGTTCATCGCGGATTATCAGGAAAGTTTTCGCACGGACCCGACGTCGCCGCTCAAACCGGCAGATTATTGGCGCGATCGGATCGCGCACTGCCAAGCCCCGACGGTATTCGTGGCTCGCGCCGGCGACACCCGGGTGCGCGGCGAGCTGGACCGGTCACTTCCGCTGCTTGCCGTCGAAGGCCACTACGCGGCGTACGGACCATGTGCGGCATCTTCGGCGCGATAGCCCGCCGCGACGCACCGCTGCGTCATCCTGAGGCGATCCCCCGGATGGCGGCGGCGCTGCGCCATCGCGGTCCGGACGGCGAATGCATCGTGGGGCACGAGCGCGCGCGGATCGGCGCGCGCCGCTTGGCCATCATGGATCTCACGACCGGCGATCAGCCCTTCCAGAGTCCGGACGGCACGATCTGGATGGTCTGCAATGGCGAGATCTACAACGCCCCCGCGTTGCGCCACGAAGCGGGCACATGGCGCTATCCATTCCGCTCGCTCGGTGACATCGAGACAATCGTTCCCTTCTATGAGCGTTTTGGGCCGGATGCGGTATCGCGACTCGAGGGAATGTTCGGACTGGCCATCTGGGATGATGCGCGCCGGCGCCTGGTGCTCGCGCGCGATCGGGCGGGAGAGAAGCCGCTGTTCTGGACCGAAGTCGATGGCGAGCTACGCTTCGCCTCGGAAATCCAGGCGCTGCTCGAGTTCCCCGACCAGGCCCGCCGGCTCAACCGGAAGGCGCTGTCGCTCTACCACGCCCTGGGCTACGTCCCCGCGCCTTATACGATGTTCGACGGCATTCACAAACTGCCACCGGCTTCACTGCTCATTGCGGAAGGCGAGCGCATCGAGATCCGCAACTATTGGAGCGCGGCCGAGGCGGCCAGCCGACCGTCCACGCTGTCGCGCGAGCACACCGACCAGCTGCGCGACACGCTGCTGCGTGCCGTCAAGCGCGAGCTGATGTCGGATGTCCCACTGGGCGTGTTCACGAGCGGGGGCCTCGATTCGTCGCTGCTCGTCGCCGCGGCCGCGCGCGCAATTCCCGGTGAGCGCATCCACACCTACGCCATCCGCTTCACTGAGCCCGGCTACGATGAAAGCCCGTACGCCGAGGCCGTAACACACCAGATCGCCAGCGTGCATCACGTCGTGACCGCGGACGATGAGTCGCTCGGCCGCGCGTTGGAGGTGGTATCGCGCTCGCTCGCCGAGCCGCTTGGCGACCCCGCCGTACTGCCGACGTGGCTGTTGGCGGAAGCGGCGCGCGAGCGCGTCAAGGTGATTCTCTCCGGCGAAGGCGCCGATGAGCTGTTCGGCGGCTACCCCACCTATCTCGGTCACAAATTCTCGGCGAGCTGGCTCCGCCTGCCCCGCCCGCTGCGCAGCAGCGCACGCTGGATCATGGACCGCTGGCCGTCATCGACCGGCAAGATGACGCTCGAGTACATGCTCAAGCAGTTCCTGGCGGCGACGGAGCAGCCGTGGCCCGAGCGGCATCTCACATGGATGGGGGCGATGAAGATCGAAGACGGCGTGATCGCGGAGCTGGTCTGCAAACTCGATCGCTTTCCCCATGACGATCCGTTAAATCGCGTCATGTGGTTCGATTTTCTGACCTATCTGCCCGACGATCTGCTCGTGAAAGTCGATCGCGCGACGATGCTCGCGTCGGTCGAAGCCCGCGCGCCGTATCTGGATCGTGAAGTGATGGAGCTGGTGCTGCCGGGGCCGGCGCGTTACAAGGTGCGGGGCCTCAGCACCAAAGCGATATTAAAGGAAGCAGCGCGCGGACTCGTCCCCAGGGAAGTCATCAACCGGCGCAAGCGCGGCCTGTCCGTGCCCGTGGCCCGCTGGCTCAACACGGGCCTCGCCCCCCTGGCCGACCGGTTGCTCGATACGCCGCTCCTCGCCGAGCACCGAACGGGCCGCCGCAACCATGCGCGGCGATTGTGGCCGCAGCTCATGCTCGCGCTCTGGAGCGAGCGGTGGGGAGTCGACCTGTCATGAATCGTGACGAAGCCCTGGCCCTGATGCAGGACCACACGCAGTCCCCTTCGCTGCGGCAGCACATGCTCGCGGTCGAGGCCGCGATGCGCGCCTATGCCGCCAAGTTCGGCGAAGACGCGGAGTCCTGGGGCCTCGTGGGCCTGCTGCACGATTTTGATTACGAAAAATTCCCCAACCCGGAGCACTCCCCGACGGACGGGCATCCCGCCTGGGGCGTAAACCTCCTGCGGTCCGAGGGGGTTGCCGAGCCGCTGCTGCGCGCCGTCTTGGGGCATGCCACGTACTCCGGCGTGCCGCGCGATTCGCAGATGGCCAAGACCCTCTTTGCCGTTGACGAGCTGTGCGGGTTTCTGGTCGCGTGCGCGCTGGTGCGGCCGTCCAAGAGCTTCCAGGATCTCGAGGTCCAGTCGGTGAAGAAGAAGCTCAAGGACAAGGCGTTCGCGCGCGGGGTGAACCGCGACGAGGTACGGCAGGGCGCCGAGGAGCTCGGCGTGCCGCTCGATGATCACATCGCGTTCTGCATTCAGGCTCTCCGGCCGGTGGAACCAACGCTGGGTCTCGCAGGGTGAATCCGTTTTCGCAGGCGCTCGATCGCGCGACCGGCGCGCGGCCGATCCCGGGCAACATCGTACGTCACATCCCGAGCAGCAGCGACGCGCTCGACGCCATGCTCGAGCTGATCGCGAGCGCCCAGCGCACGGTGCATTTCGAGAATTACATCATTCACAACGATGACACAGGCCGCCGCTTCGCCGCGGCGTGGGCGCAGCGCGCGCGCGCCGGTGTGCGCGTGCGCGTGCTCTACGACGCGTTCGGTTGCCTCGGCACTGGCAGTCGCTATTGGCGAGAGCTGCGCAGCCACGGGGTGGACGTCCGTCCCTTCCGCCCGATCTGGACCAGCGGTCCGATCGAAGCGTTCTCCCGCGATCACCGCAAACTCCTCGTCGTGGACGGCGAGCAGGCAATGACGGGCGGCCTCTGCATCGGCAACGAGTGGGCGGGCGATCCGGCGGATGGCAAACCCAGCTGGCGCGATACGATGGTGAAGGTGTGCGGGCCAGCGGTCGCGGCACTCGACGCTTCGTTCGGCCGGATGTGGGCGCGGGCCGGGCGTCCGCTATCCGACGACGAAACCAGTCCGGTGCCGGAAGAATGCGGACCGTCGGCCGTCCGCGTCGTGGAGGGATTTCCAGGACAATCGCGCATCTACCGCGCGGTCCAGCTCCTCGCCGCGGCGGTGACGGAGCGGCTCTGGATCACGGACGCGTACCTGGTCGCGCCGCCGCCGCTCTATGCCGCGTTCGTAGATGCGGCGCGCAGCGGCGTGGATGTGCGGTTCCTCCTGCCGGGGACGTCCGACATTCCTGTGATCCGCAGTCTCACGCGCACGGGATATCGCGAGCTGCTCCACGCGGGCGCGCGCATCTTCGAGTATCGCGGCCCGATGCTGCACGCCAAGACGTTCGTGGGCGACCGCGAGTGGGCGCGCGTGGGCTCGAGCAACCTCAACGTGTCCAGCCTGCTCGGCAATTACGAGCTCGACCTCGTCGCCGAGCATGACGGATTGACGGCCACGCTCGCCACACAATTTCTGCATGACATGGCGCAGAGTCGCGAGATCGTGTTGATGGCGCGGCGCCGGCTGCCGCTCCCGCCAAAGTTGGTTGATACCGTCGCCGTGCAGCCGCCTCACGCGGGCCTGCCCCGGGAATCGCCCCCTCCTCTCCCCGTCCCGCACCACAAACGATCCCTGCGCGAGCGCAAGGCGGTGGTCACGGTCACGCTCATGCGGGTCGCCGGGGGTGCGCGCCGGATGCTCGCCGGCATTGCGGCGGCGTTTTTCCTGGTCGCCGGCGTCATGCTCATCCTGTTGCCGGTCGTCGCCAGCACCGTCCTGGCAGTGGCTGCGCTGGCCGCATCTCTCTGGCTCGCCGGCGTGGCCGTCGCCCGGCGGCGCCGCCGGCGTGAGAGCGATGTCCGCTGAGGCCCTCCG
>Ga0137383_10001038_pt1 | contig 15928 bp, 7 predicted proteins | sample SagtaG_19_FD_104817 | JGI IMG/M metagenome (GOLD analysis project Ga0137383, IMG submission 104817) | Vadose zone soil microbial communities from Sagehorn Ranch, Mendocino, California, USA - Sage2_R_40_16 metaG | ecosystem: Environmental > Terrestrial > Soil > Vadose zone | place: USA... | reverse complement strand
TGAGCGGGCGGTCCGCCAGATGCGGCAGGACGAAGGGCGACACCCAGGCCAGATAACGCAGCAGGTCGCGCTTGGTCAGCACCGGTTGCTGCAGCGCCGCGTCGGCGGGCCAGTAGACGCGGTCGAGATGCGTCAGGCGTATGCAGTGGGACCCGACGGCGAGCGGGAAATCCTTCCTGGCGCTTCCGAGCTGCGCCAGGATGCGCGCGATTTCGACCGTCGCGCCCGAGGCGTCGCGCGCCGCGGGAGACGCCGTGGGCGCCGTCTCCGACACCCGGGGCCGCCGCACGTCCCGCGCCTTCACGTCGCGCGCCTTCAGGTCGTCGCGCATCCTTATGTATACCGGCGCGCGCAGATGTCCGTCTTCGGTCCAGGAGTGGAACTTGACCTCGACCACAACCTTCGGCTCCACCCAGGTGGTCGGGTTCGGCAGGTCGGGCTTCTCGGCGAATGGGCAGGTGTCGCGCTCGAGCGGCTCCAGCTTCGTCTGCAGCTGCTTCAGGGTGCGCTCGTCGAAGCCCGTTCCGACGTGCGAGGCAAAGCGGAGCTTCCCCTTGTCCCAGTACCCGACGAGCAAAGCGCCCAACGCCGCGCGCGATCCCTTTCCCCGCGTGTAACCGCCGACGACGAAGTCCGCGCTTCGGGTCGGCTTGATCTTCAGCCACTGCGCCGAGCGCCGCCCCGACTCGTAGCGGCTGTCCTTGCGCTTGCCGACGACACCTTCGAAGCCGCTCGCCAGCGCCGCCTCGTGCAGGGCGACGCCGTCCTCCGACGCGTGCACCAGTTGCACTCTTGGCGTGGGCAGGAGGCATTGCGAAAGATACCGCCGCCGGTCGCGGTACGGCGACTTGCGCAGATCGACGCCGGCGAAATACGGCAGGTCGAAGCCGTAGTACACGACCGGCACGTTCTGCTCCGCCGCCTTCAGCTCCGCCGCGGTCTTCGCCTGGACGCGATTCTGCAGCGCGTTGAAGGAGGGCCTGCCGGACGGGTCGAACGCCACGATCTCGCCGTCCAGGATCATCCCGCCCGCCGCCTGCTGGCCCAGCTCTTCGGTCAGCCGCGGAAACGACGGCGCCAGATCGAGGCCGCGCCGCGAGCGCAGCCTCACCTCCTTGCCTTCGATGAAGACGAGCACCCGGTAGCCGTCGAGCTTCGGCTCCCACATCCAGTCGGGATGGTTGAACGGGGCGCTGCCTATCTCGGCGAGCATCGGCTCCAGCTTCGCCGGCATCGGCTCGACGTCGCCGGCGGGAACGAGCCGGGACGCCCGCATGCGGTGCGCGGGCACGACCTTCATCTCCTCGACCGAGGCGCCGGACAGCACCGAGCGATCCGCCGCCGTGACATCGTTCGTCGACACGAACCGGTCCTTGTGCTTGATCAGCAGCCAGTTCTTGGCGTCCTTCGTGCGCACCAGCGCGAACGAACCCTTCACCTTCTCGCCGCGCAGGAGGAAGCTCAACTTCCCTTTCGCCAGCCCGTCCCTCGTCCGCTCTTCCGCCTGCGCGCGGTCGTGGAACCAGGTCCCGCCTTCGTCCGGCGAGTAGACGCCGCAGTCCCAGACGATCACTTCGCCCGCCCCGTACTGGCCAGGGGGTATGATCCCCTCGAACGACGCATAATCGTAGGGGTGGTCCTCGACGTGGACCGCGAGGCGCTTGTCGCTCGGATTGAGCGACGGCCCCTTGGGGCAGGCCCAGGACTTCAGGACGCCGTCGCACTCGAGCCGGACGTCATAATGCAGGGCCCGGGCGGCGTGCTTCTGGATGACGAAGAGGAGCGGGCCGCTCCGCTCGGCCAGCGCCGGCGGCGGCTCGGGCGTGGCGTCGAAGGCCCGCTTGGCGGCGTACTCGTCGAGCGGCGTGGACCCGGGAGCGGAGGGGCGCTTCACGCATGCGGATGCTAACAGGAACGAGCGGTTTTTCCTACAAGGAGTGGGTGGGCCACTTCTACCCGGAGAAGACACCGGCGTCCGCCATGCTGCGCTACTACGCAGAGCGCTTCCCGACGGTCGAGATCAACAACACCTTCTACCGAATGCCGGACACAGCGCTGCTCGAGCGCTGGGCGCAGGAGGTCCCCGAGGGCTTCGCCTTCACGCTCAAGGCGCCGCAACGCATCACGCATATCAAGCGGCTTAAAGATACCGCATCCGACGTGGCCGAATTCACGCGCCGCGCGGCCGTCCTGGGAGACAGGCTCGGCATGCTGCTCTTCCAGCTGCCGCCGTCCCTGAGGAAGGACCTCCCCCGCTTGCGCGACTTTCTCGGCGCGCTGCCGCCGGAGAGGCGGGTCGCCGTGGAGTTCCGCCACGCTTCCTGGCACGACGAGGAGGTCTCCGAGACGCTCCGCGAGCGCGGCGCGGCCCTGTGCGTCATGGAGGACGACGACGAGGAGGCTTCTCCCTTCGTCGTCACCTCGGAGGACGCCTACCTGCGCCTGAGGCGGACCCAGTACACCGAAGACGATCTGCGCGCCTGGGCCGACCGTATCCGGGCGCAGCCCCTGGCCCGCGCCTGGGTCTATTTCAAGCACGAGGACGAAGCCTCGGCCCCGCGGTTCGCCCGGCTCCTCGACGAGCTGTGGCGCGCCTCGACCCCGAAGGACTCGGGGCAATGAGGCAGACAGGCAGCACTCTGCGGCTCAGCGCCACCGATCTGGCCAATCATCTCGCCTGCCACCATCTGAGCCATCTCGACCTGGCCGTGGCCCGCGGGGAGCGCCGCCCGCCCGACTTTTACCGTCCCGACGTCGCGATCCTGCGCGAGCGCGGGGACGAGCACGAGAGAGCATTCCTGAGCCACCTCGAGGGGCAGGGCCTGCGCATCGCGAGACCGGGAGATGATCTCGACGAGAACGTCGGGTTCGAGCGGACGCTCTCCGCCATGCGCGAGGGGGCGGACGTGATCGTGCAGGCGACGCTCCTCGACGGGCGCTGGTTCGGCCGGGCGGACGTGTTGCGCCGCGTGCCGCGCCCGAGCCGTCTCGGCGCCTGGTCGTACGAGGTCTGGGACACGAAGCTCGCCCGCGAGACCAAGGGAGGCTCGGTGCTCCAGATCTGCCTCTACTCGGACCTGCTCGAGACCATCCAGGGGGCTCGGCCTGAGCGCATGTACATCGTGCCGCCGCGGGACGGTTTCAAGCCCGACGAATATCGCGTCGACGACTTCATGGCCTATTACCGCGTCGTGCGGCGGCGCCTCGAGGCGGCGATCGGCTCCGAGGCCTCCGTGCCCACCTATCCCGACCCGGTCCCCCACTGTGACATCTGTCGCTGGTGGCCCGTCTGCGACGGGCAGCGCCGCAGGGACGACCACCTGAGTTTCGTGGCGGGGATCAGCAGATTGCAGACCCGCGAGCTCCAGGCGCGCCAGGTGACGACCCTCGAGGCGCTGGCTTCTGAGCCGCTGCCGCTCTCATGGAAGCCGGCCCGGGGATCGGTCGAAGCCTACGCGCGCGTGCGGGAGCAGGCCCGCGTGCAGCGGGACGGGCGAAAGGCCGGTCGCGCCCTGTACGAGCTCCTGCCGCAGCAGCCCGGACTAGGACTCGAGCGACTGCCCGCGCCCTCTCCGGGCGACGTGTTCTTCGATCTCGAAGGGGATCCCTTCGTGGGTCCGTCGGGGCGCGAGTACCTGTTCGGCTGGGTCGTCGAGGACCGCCCGGGAAGCCCGGTCTATCACTCTCTCTGGGCGCTCGATCCCGTCGCGGAGCGATCGGCGTTCGAGGCGTTCGTCGATTTCGTCATGGAGCGCTGGGCGCGGCACCGCGATCTCCACATCTATCACTTCGCCCCCTACGAGCCGGCGGCGATCAAGCGTCTGATGGGCCGCTACGCGACGCGCGAGAACGAGGTCGACCGCATGCTGCGCGCCGGGCTGTTCGTCGATCTCCATGCGGTCGTCAAGCAGGCGCTGCGCGCGAGCGTCGAGGAGTACTCGATCAAGAAGCTCGAGGCGCTCTACGATTTCCAGCGGGCGGCCGATCTCGACGACGCCGGCGTGAGCCTTCGCGTCGTGCAGCGCGCCCTCGAGCTGGAAGAGCCGGATGCCATCGACGCCGATGTCCGGCAGGTCGTCGCGACCTACAACCGCGACGACTGCGTGTCCGCCCTCCGGCTGTACCGCTGGCTCGAGGACGTGCGCGCCGGCGTGGAGGCGAAGGGGACATCCCTCGCGCGGCCTCCGATCGGGGAAGGCCTGCCGAGCGAGGCGGTCGCCGAAAAGGACCGCGAGGTCCGCCAGATCATGGACGCGCTGCTCGAAGGCGTTCCATTCGAACGCCCCGGGCGCACCGACGAGCAGCAGGCGCGGTGGCTGCTGGCCTACATGCTCGAGTGGCACCGGCGCGAGGAGAAGGCGGCGTGGTGGGAGTTCTTCCGCCTCCGTGAGCTGTCCGACGAGGCCCTGCTCGACGAGAAATCGGCGCTCTCGGGCCTGCAGTACGTCGGGCGGGCCGGAGTCGTCAAGAACAAGGCGGTGCACCGATACCGCTTCCCGACCCAGGAGACCAGCATCCGCCGCGGCGACCGCCTGAAGCTCCCGTTCCCTCTGGATCAGGACTTCGGCGAGGTCGTCGCGATCGACCTCGGAGCGCACACCCTGGACGTCAAGAAGCGCGGCGCCTGCGAGCACGTCCACCCGACCAGCGTCTTCTCTCACGAGAACGTGTCCTCGCGCGAGATGGCCGCTTCCCTCCTCCGCCTCGGACGCTTCATCGTCAAGAACGGCATCGACGCCCCGGGCGCTCATCGGGCGGCGCGCGATCTGCTGCTGGGACGGCCGCCGCGCATCGCCGGCCATGCCGGCGGACCCCTGCGCGGCGAGGACGAGACCGGTGTTCGCGCGGCGCGCCGGCTCGTCGCGGCGCTCGAGCACGGCACGCTCGCGATCCAGGGCCCGCCCGGGACGGGCAAGACGTTCACCGGGGCCCGGATGATCTGCGACCTCGTGCGACGCGGGAAGAAGATCGGCGTGTGCGCCACGAGCCACAAGGTGATCCGCAACCTTCTCGACAAGGTCGTCGAGGCCGCGAAAGAGGAGCAGGTCTCGCCGCGCTGCTTCCACAAGGTCTCGGAGGAGACCGAGGGGCCCGCGGGCGACGTCGCGGAGGTCACCGACAACGCCGCCGCGCTGCGCGCCCTCAGAATGGGAGCCGCCCGAGTGCTCGGAGGGACCGCGTGGCTCTGGTCGCGCGAGGAGTTCTTCGAGGCCGTGGACGTGCTGTTCGTCGACGAGGCCGGCCAGATGTCCCTCGCCAACGTCCTGGCGATCGCCCAGTGCGCGGATGCTGTGGTCCTGCTGGGCGATCCCCGCCAGCTGGACCAGCCGCTCCAGGGTACCCACCCGGAAGGGACCGAGGTCTCCGCGCTCGAGCATCTGCTCCGGGGCGACAAGACAATCGCCGAGGATCGCGGCCTGTTCCTCGAAGAGACCTGGCGGCTGCATCCCGCGATCTGTGATCTCACGTCCGAGTTGTTCTACGATCGCCGTCTGAAGCCGATCCCGGGTCTCGAGCGGCAGGCCATCCTGGGCCCGGCGCCGATCGCCGGCGCCGGCCTCTGGTTCCTGCCCGTCGTGCACGACGGAAACCAGAGCTCCAGCCCGGAGGAGGTCCTGGCCGTCGCGGCGCTCGTCGAGCGGCTGTCGGCGGGCGACGTGCGCTGGCGGAGGCTTGATGAGACCGAGCACCCTCTGCGGCTCGAGGACATTTTGATCATCGCCCCTTACAACGCGCAGGTCGCCGATTTGAGCGCCCGCCTCCCCGGCGCGCGGATCGGCACGGTCGACCGGTTCCAGGGACAGGAGGCGCCGGTGGTCGTCTATTCGATTACGACGTCGAGCCCCGCCGACGCCCCGCGCGGCATGGAGTTCCTCTACAGCCTCAACCGCTTCAACGTCGCCACGTCGCGCGCGCGCTGCGCCTGCGTGATCGTCGGAAGCCCCCGGTTGTTCGAGCCCGAGTGCAAGACTCCGAAGGAGATGCGTCTCGCGAACGCCTGCTGCCGCTACCTCGAGCTGGCGCAGGAAGTGAAGGTCGAGGAGGTCCGCCGCTAATGCCCCACGTCTTCGAGCCTGCCCCGACTGGTCGCGCCAAATGCCGCGGTTGTGGGCGGCCCATCGAGAAGGAAGAGCAGCGTTTCGGCGAGCGCATCCCCAACCCATTCGCGGAGGGCGAGACGACGCTCTGGTTCCATCCCCTGTGCGCCGCCTACAAGCGGCCGGAGGCGATGCTCGAGACCCTCGCGCAGGCGGGCGAGAGCGTGCCCGATCCCGAGGCGCTTGAGCGTGCTGCACGCGGCAACTCGGCCCACCGGCGCCTGCCCCGGATCAGCGGCGCCGAGCGCGCTCCGAGCAGCCAGGCCAAATGCCGCCATTGCCACGAGCCGATCGCCCGCGGCGACTGGCGCATCCGACTCGTGTTCTACGAGGAAGGCCGCTTCAATCCCGCAGGCTTCGTGCACCTCGCCTGCCGCGCGGACTACTTCGAGGGCGCCGACATCCTGGCTCCCCTGCTTCATTTCAGCCCGGACCTGAACGAGGAGGAACGCGCAGAGTTGGTAGACGCCTGTCACGAAAGTGGTTAACGCGCCCCGGCCCTGACAGACGGCAGTCGGGACTTGCGGTCCTCTAGGGTCCTCTCCAGTGTTGGAAACACGTTCGAGACGACGAATGACCTGTCCGCACCCAGCCCCGTGAATGGTCGCGGGATGCCGCAGTTCGATCCTTCATCGTGCAAGGTGTAGTAAGCTACGTAACTTACATGCTAAACGGGTTATCGAGATGATTAAGCGGCTTCGTCTGGTCCGGTTCAAGCGGTTTGAAGAAGAAGTGTTTGACCTCGCCGGACAGTCGGTAATTCTTGCTGGGCCGAATAACTCGGGCAAGACGACCCTTCTACAGGGCATCTCCACCTGGAACCTTGCGCTCACTCAATGGCGCATGGAAGCGCGCGGCACACCTGGGCGAACCCGGCGCATCAGCGTGGTACTGGACGAATTCACCTCACTACCTCTTCGTGAAATGAACCTCCTTTGGTTGAATAGGCACGTTGCTCGCAAGGCAAAGGAAGCCAGGACGCCAAAGGCGGCGCCAATCTACATAGAAGCGACGGTTGAATCGTCGCCAGGAGGCGAACAGGCACTCACCATCGAGCTCCTCTATGCTAACGAGAAACTGGTCTATGTGCGTCCTGTGCGATCCCCCGAGGATCCTCAACCCTTGACTGTGCTGCCCTCATTCGCCGAGGACATTCAGGTCGTCCACGTGCCACCGTTCTCAGGGATTGGAACCCAGGAGGCTCGTCACTCACCTGGTATCCAGAGCAAGCTGATCGGCGAGGGACGCGCTGGCGAGATTGTGCGCAACCTCATCCTAGACATCTGGAGCGATTCTGGGAAAGGGACAGATCATCAACCGTGGAGCGACTTGGTCAGCAATCTGCAACGTCTATTTCAGAGTGAGTTGCTACCGCCGGAGTTCTCAGATACGCAGCCCTACATACTCTGCGAGTACAGGCCCCGCATCCTCGGTAAAGGCCAGCGTGGCCCAAAACTCGATGTCGCGAACGCTGGAAGCGGGTTCCACCAGGTCCTTCTCTTGCTGGCGTTCTTTTACGCTCGTCCGTCGTCGGTCCTGCTACTCGACGAGCCTGACGCCCATCTTCATTTCATCCTCCAGCGCGAGATATTTGACCTGTTGAGAAACGTGGCCCAGGAGAGAAACTGCAAACTCATCGTGGCAACACATGCCGAAGTCCTGCTCTCCGATGCCGAGCCGGATCAGATCATCTCATTCGTGGGGTCGCGTCCACAACGATTGGTCACCCAGCACGAAAAGCGGGCACTCACCGACGCCCTCAAGATCCTCTCGAGCCTCGACCTGTTACAAGCGAACCACGTTGGTGCGGTGCTCTACGTTGAGGATGAGTCGGATTACAAATTGCTGAGGGAGTGGGCACGAATCCTGTCTCACCGTGCATCGCGCTTCCTCGATTTCCCGTACATTTGGGCATTGCAGGGGAAGGGCAATATCGGCGAAGCGAAGAGACACTTCCGTAGTTTGCGATTGGCGGTGCCAACGATCAAGAGCCTGTGCATCCTCGACCGTGACCGCCAAGCAGGCGTCGAGGACCAGGATGCTCCCCCAGGGATGGAGATCGTGCGTTGGCCGCGCTACGAGATTGAGAATTATCTTCTAAACCCCAATGTCGTGAAGCGCTTTCTTGATCGCCCGGCCGACTTGTTCAACAAGGAATCCCTCGAGGTGGACCGGAAGGCAGTGGATGACGCCTTCGCGGCCAACTTCCCGGCGCGGATCGACTGGCTTTCCGGACAACAGGTTCTGGCCGATCTAAAGGCTAGCGACTTCCTCGTTCAGGCACTTTCGCGGACTACACGGCCTCTCGCCAAGAGCGATTTGTACATGTTGGCGGCGAAGAGCCTTGATGCCGAGATTCACCAAGACGTCGTAACGATGCTGGAGCGGATTTCGAATATCCTCCCACAGCCCTTGCCGGTTGAAGCTGTCAACACCTTGCCCGACGACGCCGACGGCGTCACCGAGCCCGTGCTTCCTCCCGGCGCGGAATGATCTCCTCACCTTGGCACCTCGTAATCCACAACGCAGTTTTCGAGGCACCCCTACCGCTTGGCTGTCGCGCACACGGAAGCAATTCAAACCGCCTGCCGCACCGGTGATTCTCCTTACCGTCTCCATGGTGTCCGCCTCATAGGCTGTCCTGCCGCGACGAAGTCGTTCTGACTCCCGTACGCTCTATCAACGATTGGGACGCCACTTATACACTTGGACAGCAGCAGATGTTGATCGTTTTACGGTTTGACGTGGCAATCCGGCCCAATCCGAGCGCCTACGAGCCGGTCAAATCCGATACAAGTTTGCTGATTCTGGCCGAATCAATGCTCCCATTCGCCTCATCGCGCGTGACGATCAGGGCGCCGTCCCTCCCGTCCCCTTCCTCCAGCGGCAGGATGCCGTGGCTCTTGTACCATGCGAGCTTCTCCTCCCACCGTCGCCTGTAGCTCGGCACATGCAACATCCCGCAGTGCTCCCAGTAGAACGTCGTACCCGCCTCCATGTCCTCGATGGTGAAGTCGGGATATTTCGTGACCCCAGCGATCGTGAGAGGGCGTTCGTACGCATAGTCGAGGCCCTTGCCTGCAAGTGCATTGGCGATGATCACCTCCGATTTCGACCGCACCATTTCGCCGCGCGACGTGCGGTGAATCAGGTGCTCCTCAAAGAAGCGGCCGTCGATCTCGATCGGCGATGGCCCGACGAAGAGGTTGGTGAGACGCCGGGCTGTCTCGGAGCAGTCGTCCGTGGAGAATCGGCGCAGCTCAGTGCGCGGACCCTGGTGGAGGATGACCACGCGGTTCTTCTGGCGGGTGAGCGCGGTGTATAGCAGTTCGCGAGACAGCAGACGGCACGGATTCGGCAGCACGAGAATGACGGTGCCGAACTCGCTGCCCTGCGACTTGTGCACCGTCAGCGCGTAGGCAAGCTCCAAGACGGGGTTGCCCTCCTCGCCGAAGTCCTTACCAGTGAAGTCGTACTTGTACCCGGGCTGCGACGAGAACTCGACCTCGAGCTTCCACCGCAGGTCCGGCAGGCCTTTCCGCCGGAAGAATCCGACCGCCATTCCGATCTCCCCGTTGGCGATGTAGGCGTCGACTTTCGCCGGGTAGACCTTGCGATGTCGGTTCCACGACAGCGTCGGATTCGTATTAACCAGGTTGATGACCTTGTCGCCATAGACGATCTCCTCACTGCCCATCGGTTTCGGGAACCTGCGCTGCCAGCCTTCCTTGTGCGAGTCATCGATCCTCGCCTGCCGGAACTGTTTGTGGATCAGCCGATTCAGCTCCAGCACGCCGTGAGCGGCAGACCGCATCGGCGACAGTACTTGCCAGCCTTCCGCTGCCTCCGCTGCGCCAGCCTTATCCCCCTTGCGCGGGTTGAAGAAGCGCAGGTCGTTCCACGGTTCCGCACCGAGCGTGGCTTCGAAGCCAGCGATGTCGTCGGGCCCCTTCAGCGCCCTCGAACCATCTGGTCGTTTCAACTCCTCGACCAGGACCTCGACGAGCCGCTCCCGCACCTCGTCGGGCGCATCCCACTGGACAAAGCGCACATGGCGACCTTCGCCCGTGCGGACGACCTTGTCGAACACGTCATCGTCGCCCGCATCGATGGGCGACCCGCGGAACCACTCGGCGAGCTGCATGGCCTCCCGGTCCTCGCCCGCCTGCCGGCGACGGATCGTCAGCTCGGCGTAGCCCGGCCCCACGCGAGGGAACCTTTCCGTCACACCCTCGGGCGCGAGTCTTCTGACGATGTCGACGAAGGGCCGTCCCGGTCCGATCGGCGGGAGCTGCCGCGGGTCGCCGATCAGGATCAACCGGTGAACGCCCTTGAGCGCCTGGATCAACGCGCCCAGCATCTCCTCTGTGAGCATAGACGCCTCGTCGATGATGACCGTATGTGCACCAGCCTCGGCAGCCTGCTGGGAAAGGCGGTAGCGGCCCGTTGCCCCCTCGTAGCGGTGCGGGCTCAGGAACTGCGCGATGGTGTAGCCCTTGAGCTTGAGCCCCTTCGTCGACCTCTCCATGCGCACGCGCGCCTTGCCGGTGGGCGCTAGCAGCAGGATTCCTCCCGCCTCGATCTTTGGTTGCGAACAGAGTACCGAGAGCAAGGTGGTCTTGCCTGTGCCCGCCGGGCCAATCAGCACCGAGAGCCGCGCCTCGGCAAGTTCCCTGAGCGCGGCGGTCTTCTCGGTCCGTGCGCTCTCCTCGAGCTCGTCGGGCTGACCGACCGACTGGGAGGCCAGATGCACGTCGAGCAGCTTCCGCCAGTCCGCCTCGATTTCGAACCGCTTGCCGCTGACGCGCTTGTCGACCGCCGTGCGAATCGTCGCGCCCATTTCCGCGAGGCGGCCGAGCTGTTGGGCGGCCGGACCGCTCGCCATCTCGATGGGGACGATGGCGTTCTCGAAGTAGTCTCTCGCCACCTCCATCAGGTCCGCATCGACCTCGCAAGGAGGCTGCAACGCAAGGCCGCGGATCCTCAGGACAACCTGGACCTGTGGCAGGAGCGTGCTGCCTGTGGCTGCCGCATCCTCGAGCACCTTGACCGAAAACGCCCGCACACGGCGCGCGTCCGTGCCAGCATCGAGCGCCGAGGGCTCAGACAGTGGGTGCTTTGCGCGGATCACCTCGTCGGGAAAGACGCCGCGATCGACGGTCCAGACGCTGATTGGATCGACACCCAGCCGCGTGAGTTCGTAGAGAAGGTAAGGGTTAGCGAGGATCGCCTTGTCGGTCGTGTCGATGCCGGCCTTCGCGCGTTCCTCCTGCACGTACACGGCGACCGCCTGCTCGCGCGTGATCTCGAAGCGGCTCACGAGGTTCAACAGCGCGCGACGCTCGTCGGGCAGGCGCGACCACTTGCTCGCCACCGTCTTCCCGATGCCTTTGGCAAGCCGTGGCGACAGCACGCTGGCGGGGTCGGCAAACATCTTGTCGACCAGGGGCCAGGGGTCCGCATTCTCGCCAGCCTTCTGGGCCAGCGCTCGGGCGACGAAGGTGCCGAGCTCCAAGCCGAAGGCCGACAGCGCGGCCCCCAGGCCCGGGCACGGCCCGCGCGCCTTCCAAAGCTCGCCGAGTCGCGCGTCGATCCATTGCAGGCATCGGTCCCACGGCCCCGGCAGGGTGCCCTTCGCTTTGCGCAGCGACTCGGCGAACGCGAGCAGCGACTGGATCGCGCCGTCATGGGTGACGAGTTGCGACGCGTGCGAGAACTCGAGCAGCCGGTCAACTGGCGATAGCGCCGCGATCTCGGCTGGATCGAACTCCGCATCCTCAGCTGCCTTGGCGAGCGCAGCGTGATATGGGAGCAGAAAGCCGTCCTTGAAGTCGGGGCGGATGGAATGCTGGACCATCAACTCCCAGAGCAATGAGCGCAGCTTCCCCTTGAGGTCCTTCGAGGCTTGCGCGTATTCCTGTGGTTCGCTCACATGCAACACGCGGCCGACACCGATCAGGATACGGCTGCCGCCAGGATCCTCTACGAATGGCACCTGCTTCGCGTAGAAGAAGCAGAGTGACTTGTGCGCCTGGAGGTGCGCGCGAAAGCATCCCAGCAGCGCTGCTTGGTTCGCATGATCTTGGACCCAGACCTCCGCGCTCTTGAAGCCCAGGTCGGGTTCTCTTTCGTCCCGCGCCTCAAGCTCGTGCTCTTGCGCCAGTCCGGCCATGTTCTCTCGAAGCATCCAGAAGAAAGGCACGGCCGGCGCGGAGTACGCTGGATGGCGAAGCGGGGTATCTCGGAAGTGACCGTGCTGCGTCTCGGGTCCTCGGTTATATGGGTGGTTCGGCATCCGCACATACTCGAACGGCGTCATGAATGCAGCTCGCTCAACAATGCAGGCCGGCCACTTTTCGAGTGGCAGGTCGTTGATGCTGCGCCCTGCAACCGCCATTTCAGCTGCGTCATTGCGATCCGAAGCGATTCGCTTCAGCGCCAGGCAAGACCCGTTCAACCGCGGCGCCGCGCAGACACGCCCATCCCAGCCGGTGTCGTGCCACGGAACGCGAATTGAGATGTGACGAATCGGATAGTTCATCGGAGGTCCAAACTGCCGCGGCACTTCACGATTCGTCGCGGAGAACTTCCACGAGTTCAGCGATCACCTGCAGCTCGCCCTCCTTAGAGTCGTCGGAGATCGCGATTCGGCATTCAGCCGGTCCCTGGTAGGTTTGGCCACGAAAGCCGATCTCTGTGGATAAAAGTAGACACCGTCGGACGCTCGTGGTCAAGAGGCCGGTCCCGCGAGATGGCCTTGACCCTGTAGAGGTCATGATCGGTGCGGGGATGCCGTTTCGCAACCCTCTGGCTGGTGGACGCGCCGCTCGGCCCTTCAGCGGCCGCCTCGCCGGCGCTCAACCGCCCGGCTCGCGCGTCGCCGGGGAAGTCGTCGCGCATGCGCTCCAGCGCCGGTCGGGCGCGCGAGTCCATGGCCGCGTCCGGATCGCGTCCCGCCAGCTCCGCCAGCCCTTGCCGCAGGCGCCGGGCATCGAGGCGATTGATCGGAAACGGCCATGCCACAATTCTACACGGCCGCAGCGGCTCCGCCAGGGCGAGTTAAGATCTCAGGGTCCCGCCCGAAAGGGCCATCGGCAACGGAGGAATCATGAGAAAGCTCAAGCTTCAGATGCAGATCACCGTGGACGGCTTCGTCGCGGGCCCGGAGGGTCAACTGGACTGGATGACCCGGGAGATGGACGAGAAGCTCATAGCCTTCATCAACCGTCTGACCGACACGAGCGACACTATCCTGCTCGGCCGGAAGATGACCGAGGGGTTTATCAAGCACTGGGAGCAGGCGGTCGCGAACCCGTCCGGCCCCGAGTACGCCTTCGGCCGCAAGATGGTCGAGACACCCAAGATCGTCTTCAGTAAAACGCTGTCGCGCGTCGAGGGGCGGAACGTGCGTGTCGAGAGCGGCCCACTGGCCAAGGTGGTCGGCCGGCTGAAGGAGCAGGCGGGCAAGGACATCATCGTCTATGGCGGCGCGACCTTCGTCTCGTCCCTGATCGAGAACGGGCTGATCGACGAGCTGAATCTCTTCGTCAATCCCGTGGCCATCGGCAAGGGGATGCGCATCTTCGCGGTCCGCCGGCCGCTGAAGCTGACCTCGTCGACGGCCTACCCGTGCGGCATCGTAGTCGATACCTACGCGCCGCGATAGGCCGGTGGCGGGGCGACCTTTCGTCTCCTCCCTGATCGTCTCGTTGGTCGTGTCGCGCCCGATTGTCGTTTACCGTCAGCGCGGCTCGACGTAACTTATCGGCGTCTCGCCTTCACAACCCGTCTCCGGCGGGCTCCGCCAAAGCGTCGCGTCCGCGATGCGTGCCCGCCATCGGAATAAGAGAGGAGAACCCCATGACGCACGCCCCCCTTCGCCGCTCCGCCGCTCTCGTCGGCCTGCTCGTCCTCGCAGGATTCGTTTCCGCCGCGCCGCCGGGGCCCGCGTTTCCCGCCAACGTCCGGGTCAACGACGACGCGCCCGGGAACCCGCAATTCGAGGTCGGCCAGGCGGTCGATCCGAAGAACCCGAGGCACATAGTCGCGGCGTGGATGAATCGCGTCGGGCACTTCCAGAATATCGAGGCCGCCTACACCAAGGACGGCGGCCTGCACTGGCGCGGCCACCCGTTGAAGACACCCTTCAACCTCTCGGAGAGCGACGACCCGGTCCTGGCGGTCGACAGCAAGGGGAACTTCTACCTGGTGCACATCGCTTTCAACCGTTTTCCGAACGACCCCCACTTCTTCCTCTACAAGTCCACTGACGGCGGCGCGAACTTCTCTCTGATCCAGAATCTTCCGTTCATCGACCTCGCGGACAAGGATTGGGTCATGGTCGATCCGGTCACCGACGCGCTGTACGTGTTCTGGACCGACTTCGTGATCGGCGAGTCGATCTTCTTCATCCGTAGCCAGGATGGCGGGGCGACCTTCTCGGATCCGATCGCGATCTCCGACCCGAATTTCGACGCCATCGCGGCGGTCTCCTCCGTTGGTCCCGGGGGCGAGATTTACGTCTCGTACTTCGATTTCTTCCAGACGATTCTGTTGACGCGATCGCTGGACGGCGGGCTCACGTGGGAGCCCCGGATCGTCGAAGGGGCGATGGACTTTCCGACGATCCGCTTCACCCCCGGCCTGCCGGCTCACGCCGTCGATCGCAGCGACGGCCCGCATCGCGGGCGCCTGTACGTCGTCTGGCCCGATGCGCGCTTCGACGTCTCGGACATCCTGCTGCGCTACTCGGACGACCGCGGCGACACCTGGAGCGACCCGGTGCGGGTGAACGACGACGCCCCGAGTGCTACCTCGGCCCAGGTCCTGCCGTTCGTCGTCGTCGACGACGCCGGCCGAGTCCAGGTCACCTATCAGAGCCTCCTGCGCAGCGTGTTCTCGCCGCTCGTCGCGACCTTCCTCTCGACCTCCACGGACGGCGGCGCGTCGTTCGGCCCCAGCATCCGGATCTCGGACGGGGCGAGCGCGTTCTTCCGGACCGATTTCCTGGGCGACTACAACCAGGTGGTCCTCGGCGGTGGTCAGCTGCACGCGGTCTGGACCGACGCGCGGCTGGGGGACAGCGACATCTTCGCGCAGGGCGTGCCGCTGGAGGATTACGACGGCGACGGCATCCTCAACGACGGGGACGGCGACGGCCAGTACGCCGACCACCGCTGCACCGGGGGACTGGCGATCCACTGCGACGACAACTGCCCGGGCGTGCCGAACGCGCTGCAGCAGGACACCGACGGCGACCTGGTCGGCGACGCCTGCGACAACTGTCCCATGGTCCCGAACACGAATCAGTACGACTCCGACCAGGACGGGATCGGCGACGCCTGCGACGCGTGACTCCGCCGAAGCGGCGTAGGTCGTGCCGAAGGAGTCGACCCCGCGGAATAGCGTCCGGATCAGCCGGTGCGCTCAGGGTCAGGGTGGATACGACGACGACCAGGAATTCGCGCTCTTTCGCCGGCGACGCCGCCCGGCACCGGTTCCGGCGACTCACTGCCTCGACCGCGCAGGCTGCCGCGGAGCGATTCGCGGCCCGATAGATGCCAGGAGCGGCCGCGCCTGCTATCATGATTCGAACGTTGGTGTGAGGGAACTCCATGATGACCGATCGGCCCCTTCCCCACCCCTGGCCCGCCCTCATCGTCGTTGTCTGCGCCGCGCTCCTTGCGTCTCCGGCCGCGGCGGCCGACTGGAAGTTCCGCGCAGACGAACATACCCGGATCGAAGTGAATGGGGACGCGCAGACGGACGCGAGGATTCTGGCGACCGATGCGCCCGGCATCTATCTCGTGGAGCTTCCCTTCGAGTCGAAG
>Ga0137383_10001036_pt1 | contig 15942 bp, 13 predicted proteins | sample SagtaG_19_FD_104817 | JGI IMG/M metagenome (GOLD analysis project Ga0137383, IMG submission 104817) | Vadose zone soil microbial communities from Sagehorn Ranch, Mendocino, California, USA - Sage2_R_40_16 metaG | ecosystem: Environmental > Terrestrial > Soil > Vadose zone | place: USA... | reverse complement strand
CCGCGCTCAGGCTAGGCGAACTCCCCGAATCCTGCATGTCCCCCTCCTGGCGCTTCGCGCCTCAGGTGAAGAGGGGGGAAAATAAGCATCCAGCATGGGGGGATAATAGGCGTCCAGATGACAAGGGGATCAGGGTCGTGCTCACCCTGCCCCTGTTCGGCTCCGGGGCCGCCTCGCGCCAGGGCACCTCGGGTGCCCTTGGCGTAGGCCCCGTACAGGCGTGTCACCCTTCGGATGTCGAGGCGTAGAACGACGCGCCGCGCACGTTTTCGTCGATCTCGAGCGGACTCTGGATGGCGGGGAAGGCCCGCTGCTCGCAATTCACCCGATCGCACAGGCGGCAGGTGACGCCGACCGGCACTGCGGCGGGGTTCCCGAGGTCGACACCGTCCGAGTACACCAGGTCGCGGGCATACTGGACCGGGCAGCCGATGTCGATGGCGTGGACCGCGCTCGGCGCGTGGTAGCCGCCGCTCTCCCGGCGCAAGGTGCGCGCGACGTCGAAATAGGTCGTGCCGTCCGGCATCCGCGACAGCTGCACGCGGGTCATCCCGGGCGTCAGGAAGGCGGCGTGGACGTTCCAGAGGGGGCAGGCGCCGCTGAAGCGGGCGATCCGGATGCCGGAGCCGCTGAACCGCTTCGAGATGTTGCCGGCGACGTCCACGCGCAGCAGATGGAACGGGATTCCTTCGGCGCGCGGCCGGCGGAGCGTCGTCAGGCGGTGGCAGACCTGCTCGATGCTGGTCCGGAAACGATGGCCCAGCAGGTCGATGTCGTAGCGCTCCTCCTGCGCCGCCTTGGCAGCGGTCGCAGCGGCCGCAGTACCCGTCGTGCCACCCCACGCCGGCCGGCTGTCCCTCCTCCCATCCAGCGACACCCGGTCCGACCGCATCGATCGCCCCCGCCACCTCGTGACCCGGCACGCGCGGATATTGAATTCCCGGCCAGCCGCCTTCCCTGGTGAGCGCATCGCTGTGGCAGATGCCGCAGGCGCACCTTGTTCCGCACCGATCCGGCCCCCGGCTCGGGAATCGGCCTCTCCACCATCTCGAACGGCCCGCCCGGCGGGAGACCTGGGCTACGAGCATCGTTGCCATGGGACCCATAGTCTAGCGAGGAGAACGCTGGAAAGACAAGTTACGTTCGGATGAGCCGTTAGCTTAGATCCAAGACCCAGAGAGCCATGAACAATGGTCGGCCAATGCTGGTGGCACCCAATCCGCCGGATCGACACATCCCGTTTACCTATCCGGGCCTTTCAGGCACAATGTCCGCCAGATACCACGTGCCCATTACGACCCGGTCAGAGCCTGACTGCTGCAAAACGTGCTGGCGTCTATTGATCATCGACGTGAGATGTTGTAGAGTAATTCTCTAAGTCCTTGCCTGACCTTCAGTGAGTCGCTCAGCGGTCCCAGCTTCCGGCCCGGCGACACACCTAGTTCAGTCGGGTAGTTGCCGCTCGGGTGAACTCGACACACGATGGAACACCAGCAGATAGAAGGCACCGACACGCCGCGTGATCTGCCCCCTCGGCCTGAAGCGCCTCGTCCGTTCACGTGTTCGCACTGTGGTGCACAAGCCTCGGCCCAGCGTCGACACTGCCCGGCCTGCGAATGGGATCTGGGTGCGCCTAATGTGCGCGAATGTACGTCAGAGGCGGAGAACCGCACCCTCAACGCTCGAGCGAATGCGGCCCACACGCTCAGTGATACTAAGGGTTGCAGTGATGAGTCCCGGAGCTTTGCTTCTTTACTCGAGAATGAGTCTGGCGTCGTCGTGACCATGCCTGCCGCGATCGCCAGAGATCTTGCGTCCGATCCGAAGAAGGTTTTTACGAACTACGAACGTCTAACAAGTTCTGACGTTCGTTTGCCCGCGAGTACGCACGACGACAAGCGCCGTCGAGGCGTGACAGGAATTCTCTTCGGCTCATATGCTGATAATATTCGGTACGGCGTCCTGTCACTAACTCGTGAGGGATTATCCACGTATGGTGCGATACATTGTCGCCTCAAGGCAATTGCGGTAGCGCATCGGGTATCCTTCTTGGAAGACAATTCGTTCACTTTTGTTGAGCGCCACAACATCACGCCAGGCTCAGGCGGGCCAGCCGGGTACCGTGCGATATGGAGCACACGACACCTCTTGGGCATAGCCAAACTAGGCGCTGATGTAGTCCGGGGATCGAAAGCCGAGGATTGGCAACGCTTGCTAGTCTGCAGCGACAGCGTCGATCGGCGCAACGACCGCTTCATCGAGGCCCATATCTTCGGGGGCTTCAACATTGATGCTGTGGAGAGCATGGAAACCGTCCCCGGAGTCAAGGCCAGCGACAGTGCAACAATCGATATCGAGATCGCCCTCGAGCTATTCAACAAGAAGAAGGGAATTGGAGTGTAGCGCCGATGCGAGCTCTTTGGTCAAGTGGGGTTGGCATCATGCTGCCGGCTGATGCAAAGGGCAACTATTCTGAGATTGTTGACGTTGGCGGCAATGCGGGACAAATGACTACGACATCACACGGATTATCTCTCATCAGCGATTGGGTAGAGATCGATGGCCCAACTCACGAGGCGCTCCTTTCAGACGCGCGTGAGCGATACCGGCGCACAAGAAGCTACTCCCTATCGCTTTGTCTACTGGAAGGTCTAAGCAGTCCGCTCGAAACCGCAGTCCAGCGCGAACTCGAAACGCTATTGCTCACGCATGCGGAAGGCAAGATCCTGCTCAACATCCTGGTTCGTCTACCGCTCTGCAACCCGTCAAGAGCCGCTGCAGTTGCACAGTCCGCACGTGAGAGCCATCTCAGGGTCGTGAGCTCCGTATTTGACAACTTGCACCGTGCGCAAGTGCCGCTGCAACGACTTCTTTCCGCCTGGGAGCAACTCCCCCTACAGGTCTTCGCTGATGCTTCAACATCACAAACAGATCTCTGGCAGGAGCTCATTGATCAACGGATCCTCCACGACCTAGTGACTGCTCCCTCATCACGTGAGTTTGCGGAGAGTTGGAACGTTGCCATAGGTAAGAGGCGTCCTGGCAAGGGTCAGGCTGCTCTGGTGAGCTTAAGGGATTTGCTCACTGAGCGGCTGTTCCCCGTGGAGGAACGCTCGGACTTGAGCGATTACACCTTTGCGCTTCGCAAGCAATTGAAGCGCGAACAGGCAGACTACTATTCAACTCGCGGTCGCCGATCTAATGGAACGGGGTACGTTTCCCTTGCGTTTCTGATACCCGTCGCGGCTGACTATGAGCCGAGTGAGGGCCTACTGTTGTTCGCCGGGATCGACCGCAATGTTGGTGGTCGGACGGTGGTGCGAAACATTGGCCATTTCGTTCGACAGAGCAAGGGCACGCTCGTGCTGAAGGGTGAGCCGGGGGCCGGCAAGTCAACGGCGATGCGCGAGATCGCGCTTCGTGTTCTCGCTCAGAGGTCAGACATCTTTCCCATCTTTGTCCGCCTTCAGGGCTATCGCGCAGGCACTGATCTCGCCGACCATATTTCCGCGGACTTGGCCGGCCTACGAAACGAGCTATCCAGGCCTGGGTCGGCTAATTTTTGGAACGCATTGCAAGGGCCAATTGCGCAGGGACGAGCTCTCTTCCTGTTCGATGGCATCGACGAGATCCGATCGCAGGAACAGGAGGAAGCCTACACACGTCTTAAGGAGTTTGCAGGCCGTGTGGGCTTATTCGGTAATCGAACAATCTATTCATGCCGTGAGATGGATTACGACCCTCGACTGGCTGCACCGGAGGTCTGGATTGCACCACTTGACCGAAAGCGCATCAAGGCCTTCCTCGCAATGCACCTATCGACAGACAGGAAGCGTAAGGCTGGAGAATTGACTACGCGGCTGCTCAACCCTGCGTTGGGTCTCACGACGCTCTGTCAAAATCCGCTCTACTTGGAGATGGTCACGACTCATCTCAACCTAGCACCAGACCCTGATCGGAGCGTGACAGACCTCTCGAGAGCGGGTAGCCACTTACGGTTGTTCAAGGACCTGCTGCGGGCACGATTTCAGCGGGCGGTCGAGAGTGGAAGCCTTCGACCCCAATTGGAGGAATTGTTCGCTTCTGTTCTCGGGAAGCTCGCGCTCGCGGGAATTCGTGGAATGCGGCTGAACCTCGCAGCAATTGCCGAACTCACGAACGCGCGGACAGACGAAGACGCACATCTGGCTAGAGAGATAGTTCGCGGTGCTATGCTCGAGAAAATTCTTGTCCCTGATCCGCAAGATTCTGCATGCGTCCAATTTCGCCATCGCAGGATCCAAGAGTACCTTGTGGCGCATGAGCTCGCAAGGCAAAGACAGCGCCCCGATTTAGCGTTGCGAGTCCCGATAGAGTCGGCCCAACTCGAGCAAATCCTGCTTCTGTACTCAGCGATGGCACCTGATGCACGAAATCTGATTGAAAGCATCATCGATCGTGCGGGTCCAGGTTCCAAATGGGGTGATTCCATCCTCGATCGCCAGAAGACGCATCGACTATGGGTTCTGGCTGCTCGCTGCACTGGTGTGGCGCCTGGGGATCTTGAGGATCTTCGCACTGCCGTTTCCGAGCAACTGCGTTTGGTCCTCGCACGCGGTGAAGCCCCAGAACGCGTCGAGGCGCTGGATGCGCTTCGGTTCGTCCTACCCCAGGGCAAATTTACGTCACTGTTGATCTCGACGACTGACCAGAGTTCCTGGGTGCACGAAGCAATCCTTCGGAAGCTTCAAACCACGCCAGTCTCATTTGTTGTGCTTGCGCGATCAATATTTCGGCACCTACGTTCCATCAAGCCGACAACGGATCTCTTGCGAATCGTGTGGGAGAATCTTCACTTCGTTGGGACGGCGAGGTCTGGCCTCGTCGCTGGTATCGGCGCCGTCGCTCTCTTGTGGCAGCTATTGCCCATCAGTCTCCTTACCGTGACGCTGGCGGTGGTACCGGGGACGATCGTGCTGGCACGCGCATTGTGGGGGGACCTTGCTCCCCTATCTGGGAACGACATCGCAGTGGCTTTTGCGGTAGGTATTGTACTGAGCGCACTCGTGTGGTTGTCATTGCGAGCTGGCACTCGTTGGCGTTGGGGCGTGAACCTAAGCCTAGGTACGCTAACTTCGAGCATCGTAACAGGCATTGCCGCTGAGCGGCTACCGTCGTTCGTAGCGTGGCAGGCGAAGCGATCAGCTCTCCCTCCACCGCGGGTCGAGGCTCACCTTCCGGAGGTGGCAGTTCTGGGAGCAATCCTCGTCGTAGCGGTCGTGGCATGTTTCCTCCAGCTCCTTCTGCGTCGATCGAGCCATCGGAAACGGAGCGATAGTGTGCCTCAGTTAGTGCCAGAAAAGCGATCCTCGCGAATACCACAACCAGCGTGGATTACGCGCACTCCCCCCACGCTAGCGCTTGCCGTGTGCATCCTGGCATTCCTCCTTGCGCCACCTACGATTGGGACGGTCATCGGGGCGATGATCATGACAGGTGTTTTGATGTTCTTCTGGGGTTTGATCCTTCGGCGGTCTCGCCGAGAGGCCCAAGAGTTTCGGAACGTCGTTCGTGAGATCATGAGATCTGAGTCCCCGGCCGCATTGGAGAAGGCATTTGAATACCTCCAGGGAGATGTACACCCACTCCACAAGCGGCACTTGGCGATGCTGTTGGAAAGGAAGATTGACCGACCGGATGGAACGGTGCTAGAGAAGATCGCCGAATTCCAGAACAAGAATTGGGCCCAACCTGAGACGAAGGATGCCCTGTGGCAGACATACAAAGTGCTGGAGAGACGCCTCCTGCGCAGGATGAACTCCGAGCAGGCAGCATGAAAATCGGCCGCACTCTCTTGGGCGGGACCCTAGGTGGGCTGGCAGGCGGGCTCCTCCTGGGATTGATTGCCGTCCAGTTTTCCGATCTTGCGATGCTTGCAGGCGGCAGCAACCGTCTATTGACTGGTTCATCAGGGGCGGCACTTACATTGGTTGCGGCAGTCGCAGGGTCGCTGGTGGGCGCGGTATTGAGTGCAATCGCAGTGATTCCCAGTCTTGAGATCCAGCCCCTGGAGCCGCTATTGCGTTGGGGCATCTCGCGATCTGCAGTCGCCGTAGCGGTGACGGTTGGCGTCGGCGCGATCCTGGGTGCTGCGTGGATCCCTGGCAGGTCATTTCTTTACGGAACCTCGTCGGCCGCCTGGTTGCAACCTTCGATGTCCCTGGGTGAGTGGTACTGGGAGCACAGTATTGAGGTCCGCACCGTTGCCGGAGCGTTCTTCGGCGCAACTGCTGGAGGCATTATTGGTTGCCTTGCGTCCATCTTCGTGGCGAGTCGACGCTCCATAGTTAAAGTGGGTGGGTGGCTTCTCTGGGCTATGACAGGGGGGTTCTGCACGGCAGGACTGGGAGAATTGATATTCGGCATATTGTTTAACACATTTGGCGAACACATCCTCAGCTTGCGGGTGCACGTTTACTCTTTCTTGTATGCAGGCATTCTTGGTGCCTGGACATCGCTCCAAGTCACGGTCTGGTGGTGGCTGGCGCGAAGCCTCCGGTTCTCACGAGCACTAGGGGCGACTGTCGTCGCAACGATAACTGGCCTGTCGCTTGCGAGCTTCCTCTCACTGGAGACCACCTCGCGTTTGATGACCCGGCTCGATCCGAGTCAACAACTGCCCGCCTTTGCGGTCTTGGAGTACTTCGAAGGCAAGCGTTTCCCTCCGGATACTCTGGTCGAGAGTTCTGAGCAAGATCAAGGGGGACCTGAATCGCTCGTTCTGCCCTACACGGCCGGAAATCCTTTGTTTCAGGCATTCCCGGATCCCGTCCTGCTGATGCTAACCACGGCGTTCGGAGTTTGGCTCACTGTCTGGCACCTCGTTTTCCTCGGCACGTCGCCAGCTCGCCCTTCCGCGTTGCCCGAGGCGATGCACTAAAGCGCACCAGCGCCTATTTATGTGCACTTTCAGTGGGTCGAATGAAGTAATCGCGGCCCACGCGACCTATTGGAGTTCCGCGGCCGGATCCTGGGCCCGCGGATCGAACCGATTCACAGTGACGCACAAACACGAGATCGAACCTCCTTCTCATCTCGTAGTCCCTGCACTGCCGATCGGCGAGCGACGTGGGAGGGACTCCCCGGCGAATCTACAGCTATCGACCCACCAATAAATCCGCTGGCCACCCTTGCTTTTTCGTCCGTGGGTTCAATACTGAAAAACCGTCCTCGTGACGCACTTCTGCCACTCCCCTATCCAGCCATCCAACATACAGCTCATGGTCCGCATCAATCAAGGGCATCGGGAGGAAGTCGGAGGGCACTTCGGGGACGAGCCAGGAGCCAGCAGATCCGACGGAATCTCGGGAGAATGCCCTCCCTACCTTCCTCCCCCTCCCCCCGCACGCGCGTTATTCATTCTTTCAGCATTCCCGCCTTTTCCGCGCTGAACCCTTCGGGGAACTTGGTGTCACCATCGTAGCGCGCCTTCGTAAAGTCAACTGTATTTATCCCAACGGTGTTCCTCAAGTTCGTCTTCAGCAGGCCGGCTCCACCAAAATTCGCCCCGGTAAGGACGCTCCTATGCCATTCTGGGGTATCGCCATCATCAAAAGTGGCAGCATACAAATCCGCGAGTACAAGCGAAGCCCAACTGAAGTCGGTGGCCTGAAGAAAAGTGTAACGCAGGTTAGCACGACCGAAGTCGGCGTTTCTGAATACTCCGCCCCTCAGAGGCACCCCGTCGAAAGTCGCCTCCCGGCAATCTGCCCCAATCATTATTACGCCATTCAATTTACCGCCGCGCATGTCAGCACCGCGCAGATCGGCGCTGGTCAGATCGGCCCTAACGAGGACCACGTCTCGAAGATTTGCGTTTCGGAGGATACAGCTCCGCATTTTGGCTTCCGTGAGATCGAGGCCTGACCATCCGTAGGTTGGGAGCTCAAGATTCGATAGATCTCTTCCCTTAAAGTCCTTCCATTCATGGCGCTCTCTAAGGTGGTGGAAAGCATCGAGGCGCGTGCGTTCTGGCTTTGTGAGGTCCTCTAAGATACGAAAGGCTTCTTCAACTGTCCCCTGATGGTCAGGCGACTTAGCGTAGAGAATATAGACGAGAATGAGTACGATTACGGTGACAGCAACTGCTCCTGCGAGGAGGAGACCACGTCGTGTTCGTTGCGCCTCTTCAAGGATGGGCTGGGATCCCGGGGGAGGGTGAACCGACGACCCCGCCAGCCTCTCCTGCATCCCGACGTCCTTGACCCTGCGTACTCCTGCCGGCGCTGAGGGAGTTGCTTTAGGTTGACCGCCCATTGCACGCAGCAGTTCGTCCGCGAGAATGTCAATCCCGTTCTCGGTGGACCCGGCAACGCGATCGGCGAGGAGGAGGGAATGCTGGGCTACGTCGGCACGAGACAGGCCATGCCAGACGGGCAGGATGACCTTCTCCCCGTCTACCTCCTTCTGCACGAGAGCATCGAGCTCCTTTTGGGGCCACTCCTTCTTCTTGCCAAAGAACGCCGGGCTGAGGATAACGATGCCGAACCTAGAGTTGGCCAGCCCTTCCTCTATCTTCCTTCGGAGGCTGTCGCCGATCTTCAGCTCCCAGCGGTCGTACCATACCTGGAGCCCGCGCGCATGTGAGGCCGCCGCGAGAGGTTCCACGACGGCCGCCTTGTCTTCACCGGCGTGACAAATGAAGGCATCCCATCTCTTCGGCCCTGTACTGACCTCCTCTTCCCGTCCCGCCTCACCGATCGTTTCGAACTGCAGGGCTTCGGTTCCCTGTGACATGGCGTCTCGCTCTTTCATCACCTTATAACTCATGCGCTCGCTCGCACCGACCGGAAGATTCGGATCATAGCCTTCGAGGGCTCGGTTTCTCACGTAGGCCCCGAGGTCTGAAACCACCGGCAGGTCGTCGATGTCGGTTGGTACGCCCGCTGACCAATTCTCAGTCCTGCCGAGATCGCTGCTCGTGTTGCCCCAAAAGCGCCCGAGGTCGATGAGGCATCCTAGAATCTTTGTGTCCTCGGGCGTGAGCTTCAGGATGGCTCGTGCTTCCTCGCTCGTTACGTTTTCAACATCCGGGTCGGCCTTGAAGCGCTGACGAAGATATTCGAGGTACTGAGCGATCAAGTCCTCTGCGCGCTGCCCCTCTGAAGTCAGAAGCACGCCGAGGAGGGTCAACTGGTACCGTTCCTTACCCGGTCGCTCTGACATCACGAAGACGATGCTGCCTCCGAGCCTCTTCCGCGCTTCAAGTACAGCCGGCTTGCCGAATTGCTGGTGGACAGACTTCGTCGAAATCCACTCTCCCCTGGTTTTGAAGTGGTTCCAGATGTGGTCCAGCAGATCCCGATGCTGAGACGAGAGGTTGGCTTGAAGATGAGCCAAGGATTTTCGAGCTTCAGGAGCCATCGCGCTTGCCTATGCGCCGCCACATCAACAAGAGGGTGGTGGCGGTCAATTAGACGCTAGTTCCCCCTCAGTAGCCAGCGGACACGCTCCTCGATAGTGAAGGACTTCCCGGTTCCGGGGCCGGCCACGACGCGAACTTGGGAGGAGGCGTCGTGCGCAGCTGCATGCTGGACTGTTTGAGCTGCCTGGACTTGAGCCGGGGTAATGGGCATTCCGGGCGGTCCTTACTTCCGAGAGTTGGCTAGGTCAGCAGGCACGAGGGGTAATACCGCCGCGTGCTGTTGTCGAACTCATAACATTGCACCGTGCCGCACGCGTTCAGGTTGAAGCCGATCAGGATGGCAAGACCCAGCGGAATCGCGGCAAAGAGGTGCACCTCGTTCGTACCGTACATTCCGTGCAGGCTCTTGATCTTGTCGGCCAGTTCCCTTGCGATCGCCAGAGCTTGCGCCCCAGACACGAAATATGGGTATCGAGGAGGCATCGCCTCCAATGTCCCCCGATACACTAACCCCGCTTCCTTGGTATAGGCCGGAACCGAGAGTGAATCCTCAGCAACTAAGTTGAGTTTCACGAGGAGGTTCTTTGAACCAAGGGTTCCCGGAAACTCTCGGAACGTTATACCGTGCGCGGTGGGTTCCCCGTCACTGGGCCAAATAGTTTTCCCCTTTTCCTTATCAGTTTGCTCGATCTCCAATTGGAATCCAGTACGGTCTCGGAAGACATACCCGAACAGCAGCCCTAGGGACAGATGAGCGTACGAATGCAACCTCAGGCGATTAACGGAGCGCTGGATCAAGGCACTCTTGACCTTCATCAGGGCAGCCGGGAACTCCCCGTTCCATGCATCTTGACCTGGTAACCCTGCCCGGAAGAATGGAGCGAAATCGAGATCGAGGTCTACGGATGTCCTAGCTCTCTGCTTGGAGGACAGAGCCAGGACAGCCATCGCCGAGCTTTCGGGAACGAACGCCGTCTCCAGAATGATTTCCGCAGCTCTGCGAGCGGCTGTCGCTACCGCCAAATGGTCCGCTGGTTCTGGCACCTTCGCACCGTTGAAATTCGAGACAGGTACGCTGACACAGTCAGCAAGACCCATATCCGTCTCTTCCCTTGCCAGACGGAACACCGGGACGATGCAAAAGGCGGACTCCACCTTATGCCGACGTTCTGCCTCCGGAAGCTCGACGCATCGGACAAACTGTGATGAGACGCTCTTAGCCGTGCTGTAGAACACTAGGCCCGTTACATCGCTCCTAATCGCTTGACGGATGCGGTCCTCTGATAGTCCGATCCCTAGGTTGTTGATGTCTTGCCACGTCCTAATACCATGGATCTTCAGAACCCTGGCTAGCACGACGATATCAGCAAGGTCATCCCTGCTATAGCTTAGAAAAAAGGTCGGAGGAGGCACATCAGCTCCGTGGTTGAAACCTATTCCCGAAAAGCTCTCGCCACAGCGCAACACTCTTGTCTTCGTCTTCGGATTTCAGTGCCGCTTCGGCAATTCCTCTGGCCTTTTTCACGGCTTCCATGAACGCTTGAAACTCGCCGAGCTTCCATCGCTTCGCGACATTCACCGTCGAGTAGCCAGGATCTGGGATGTTAGGGACTATCTTAGCCGCCACGTGGACTGAGTACGCCGAGTCAACACCTGACAGCATTCGAACGACTGCGTGAGCGTAGTATGCCGGCTTCACAGAAATCTGGCTGGCGACCAAGCTCTCGATAATGTACGAGTTCGGGCGGGCCAGAGCTGAGGGCAAGCGATCGCGCCAGTATTTCATCATCTTTACCAGATGCTTGTAGTACTGTTCAGTATCTGCATTGCGTTGTACGCTGAAGGCAATTTGCCCTTTGGGGTGGGTAGGCACCCACTGAGCAGCATCCCTATCGGGGATCCACACTGGACCGTCACGACGGCTCATGGGGACGGCTGGAACGACGTCCAGCTCGAAGTCTCCATCCGTGGTCACGCGAACTGAGCGCCCTTGAGGTCTAACCTTCGAGTAGTATCTCTGCAGCGCAGCCTGCACCCATGCCACCACAACTTCTGGCGCCGTCCCGTTCTGATCGAGGTCCAGAAGAAGGATGATGTCGACATCCTTGATATCTCTGATTGCCGTGTGACGTGCGTAGGATCCCGCGAGGAAGCTATCGGGATCCGCTTTAGACACTTCTTCATCTGACTGGAGCGTCGACCGCAGCTCTTCATGACATTTCTTGGCGATAGCCACCGCCGAGGGGTCCGGTTCAATCGACGCCAGCAGACCGCGGAAGTACGAGTCGAGCTCCACGGGTCAATTCTCCTCGCTTCCTGCATTCGCATCCGGAAATGGACGAACTTCTGGCTCATTCCGATTCGCGCCATTCAGCCCGTACTGCACCCTAAGTGATTTGATGAAGTCTCCGCAGGTCGGACAGCCGGGTTCCTGGTCCAGATAGATGCCATACCATCTGAGAATGGTCATTTCGTCGCTACTCTCGCTAAGGGGCGGCATGGATGCGTACTTGGTGCCGGGTTCCGGTCGATTGATCCAGAGATACCAGCCAGCATCAAGATCCTTCTTGAGGATCTCCAGGGTTGATGTTTCACCGAGGATCAATTCTTGCAGCACCAGCTTGCTAACCATGGTTGCGATGGGAGCGACATCGATGGACAGACCTGGCTCCACTGCGACGGGCCGGTCTGAATACGCGATGGCCGCCGCATCCTCCTGCGATGAGACCTCGTGGTCCGCCTCGGTATCCGGCATCGCTAGAACAAAACAGTGGTAACACGCTGACTTGTTGGGCCGCACACGAAGTATCTGGCCGCCATACGCCCGCCTGAAGGCACCACCGAAGACCACGGTTCGTCCGCTTTGGACGCAGAGTGCATTCACGAAGAGCTTGCTCGGGCGGCTGTCCGTAGCACAGACTACGAGATCCGCCTTCCGGATGACCCTCTCAAGTTCTTCACGGTGAGCCTCGTCTGCCCTGAACGGGTAGACCTCCACCTTCGCCAGCGGATTCGTCTCGTGGATCAGATCTCGCGTCGCGAACACTTTCCGGCGGCCCACGAACGAAATTCCGGCATGATGGCGACAGATATTGCCAATCTCCAATCGGTCGTCGTCAACGAGCGAGAAGGAACCAACGCCAGCTTTAGCAAGTTCTATCGCGACGTGAACACCACCTGTACCAACTCCCACGATGGCCACGACGCGCTGCCGGAGAAGATCGGACTCGAGAAGCCCCTTTCGCCGAGAATCGAGGCTCGTACGAAGACTCTGAATTACGAGTTCCTGTGTTTCGACAACACCGGATCGGCGTCTTTCAGCCACAGCCGTATATCTCGCCCCATCCGGGGCAGCGTAACTGAATTCGCGATCCTGCTCCCCAACCTTCCTGAATCGAATAATGATTGCGATGTCGGGAACAACCCTTTCTTCCAGAACAAGCACGGCAAAGGCGCGTTTGCCGCTGAGGGGACCGAGGGACGCTTCGGTATAGGCATCGCCATCGTCCCATTCCGATAGGGTAATTCGCAAGTCACCGCCTTCTATGAGCTGGCGCCACTGTTCGTCGAGAAACTCGGTGGTCAGAGTTATCATGAGGATAAGACGTTGGTTTCAGTGAACATGTCGGCGTCTTCTGCCGAGATGTTGAGGCCTCGTCCTGTCTGGTCTGACGCCGACACCGCTACGATCGTTCTGCGTGCCTTGTCGTAGACGAGCTTGCTGCGGCCAGGCCGGCGCTGAGCGATCGCCTGCATGGCCTCTCGGATCATCTCCTTCTGCGTTACCATTCTCTTCCCCTAGATCGTCGTCCTCACAAAGTCATTGATATCTTTTCCGGTCGCCAAGTGTTGCGCATAGGCTTCCAACCAAAGGATCCCCTTGAGCATCACCTTATTGAGGGTAATACCACTGTGCCACCTATCGGGCCTCCAGTGACAGATTTGCACCTCGCCACTTGGCCCGTTCTCGAGGGTGTGCATGGCATGGGATACGCCAAAACTGTTAATCGTACGCGTGGCATCGAATGCCCACAGCGGATTCGGATCGTGTATGTACAAGGGGGGGCGGGCTTCTGGAAACCCGAGAGGCAGGGGCAACCACAGCGAGTAGGTGCTGCCAGCGCTACTGTGCTGAGTCCCCCAGAGATAGTAACCACCGGAGTCGTGGCGATAGACCTGAAACTGCTCCATTCCATCGACGCGCAGGATCTGATTCTCACAGGTGAGCCTGTCAACTAGGGTCATGTCTGACCAGCTCTCGACTCTTTGGCGGCGTGGTAGAGCTTCACAATGTCCTCGCGGTTCATGATGGATGGTGGGTCTGTTGTGAGAGACATCTCGTGCGTTGTTCCGGCATGACGGTCCATCCGATCCGTCTGCAAAATCCGATGTGGCCACGCTCCATCGATCGCAAAGGCGATGTAGTCTTTCTCCGTCACCGGGGCGACGAGAATAAATCCAAAGGGAGCAGCGTGTAGTTCGACCTGACCGTTACACGCCTGCTCAAGTTCCTCAATAAGTCTCCTCACGAGCCGATCAGTAACCGGTTGGAGCGCAGGCCCCGTACTGCCTGATACTCTGGGTAGAGGCTCTCTAGGAAGTGCGACCCTTCCCAGCGGATATGAGCTGAAGGATGCGAGGTGCTGCTCTGGGAACCCGTCCTGAACTCGCAACGCAGATCTGATCGGGCTCTCGCCCGTGAGGATGACTGGGGCTGCATCTGTCAGATCGTCGGAAGGGAGATCCAGATAGGCATACGGGTGAACACGGATGGCCTTGTCTTGCTTGAAGGACTCGGAAAAGGTCACGATGAGCTCAGCCATCTCATGAAAGTTGTTCTTGGTTGCGAGCCGTTGAATCCGTGCACGATCTCCGGTGCTAGGAGTTGTGAGGCCGAGACGGTGATGAGAGTGCCAATCGCCGAAGTACCTCAGACCCCAGTCTTGATCGAGTCGCGCACTAAGGGCGATGAGGTACTCGACATCGAGGCGGAAGTGGGCCTGATCCCGAGTCGACTTGGGGCCAGACCTGGTCGCCAAGTAGATAATCGGGATATCACCCCACAGACCGAAGAGGTCACCACCTGTTTCTGTATCCCAAGAGGAGCTTTCAAAGCCTATCGCCTGAAGTTCGGACTCGTAGATGGCGATGGGGAAACGCCTGCGAGCTTGCCACTTGTTGGCTGCTTCAAGGCTTGAAACGGCACTCTCCGGTTCAGGCAGGCGGTCCAGGGCTTTGAGTGCTCTTCCAACGAGAGGGTTCGCAGATATCCAGTCTTTGACGGCCTTGGGCAGATCCGGCGAGAACTTGTCGAAGTCTGAGAGCGGGACGTCAATTTCGTCGGCGAGCTTCTGCATTAGTTGGGGCGTTGGCTGACGACGGTCCTTCTCGAGGTCTACTAGGAAGGCCGCAGAGATGCCGAGTCTCCTAGCAAGACTCCGGAGGGAAATCCGGCGCTCCTCACGCATCCTTTTCAACTCCTGGCCGAGCGTCCGCGCTGACATGACCCCATACGTTACTACCGTTCGCTAACGATTGCAACATAGGATTTCTACATGAATGCCGCGCAATGATTTTTCTTTCAACTAACTATATTATTTTCCAACATTATACATAGATTACAGCATCAGATGGTTGGCTTTGTTCCATGGCGACGGATGTCGCCGGTTATTTTGGGCAAGCTCCCCGATCCACGAGGGAATAGCGGAGGTCAGGCGTTGTGAGGCTGGACCAGATCGCACTGAGCAAGCTCAGAGGGTTCGCTGAGAGCGTAGGCTGTTTCCAGCGCGAACCAGAAGATGCCCTTTCCGCCATGCGTAGCTCGGTTGGGCTTCGGCATCCGTCGGAGCGCGTTGATCAACCTGCTATGGCCAGTCGTCACGAACAGGACGTTGACCCGCCGGCCGGATGGATGTACCCGATGGAAATCGGGACTCTGCAGGTACCACCAATAGCTCAGGTACTTCTGGACTAGCCGGCGATGCTCCTCGGTCGAACGGTCAATCTCTAGGAAGAAGTGCCGCTCGTGGCGGGCATCGCCGAGGGAGAACTGGGCGTCGGGGGCGACGCGAACTATCCGCTTAGCGTGCCAGGCACTGTTTCCTTGAGCCAGGACTCCTGACCTTGCTCCCACCGTAAGAGCTCAACATTTGGCATCTTGCGCATTGTCCTCCCTTCCGAAATTCGTCCTTCAATTAAGCGATAAATCGGTGGAGTAATGGCCCGCTTCCTGAAGCGGCGTGAGGCCGCGAACGGGAGGACAGGATGTAGGAGCAGGACGAACGAGAGTCCGAAGGGGTCGAGGAGCGTCCGGAAGCGAGTTGCGTGGGATCGACCTCAACGTGCGCCGCCACCTTGGCTGCAGTCGCCGGCCGCCGCTCCAGCCGAGGTCACCCTTCGGATGTCGAGGCGTAGAAGGACGCGCCGCGCACGTTTTCGTCGATCTCGAGGGGGCTCTGGATGGCGGGGAAGGCCCGCTGCTCGCAATTCACCCGATCGCACAGGCGGCAGGTGACGCCGACCGGCACTGCGGCGGGGTT
>Ga0137383_10001024_pt1 | contig 15980 bp, 12 predicted proteins | sample SagtaG_19_FD_104817 | JGI IMG/M metagenome (GOLD analysis project Ga0137383, IMG submission 104817) | Vadose zone soil microbial communities from Sagehorn Ranch, Mendocino, California, USA - Sage2_R_40_16 metaG | ecosystem: Environmental > Terrestrial > Soil > Vadose zone | place: USA... | reverse complement strand
CCAGGCATCGGCGGGCACCCCACCGGCATACGGCGGGACCAGCAGGTAGGCCTGAGCGAGGGCGGACCAGGCGTGGGCGAACCTCGCGTCCCGCGCGACCGCTTGCTCCAGGTAGCGTACGGCTTCCGGGAGCGCGCGCGCGTTCCGCTGATTCCAGGCGAAGCGACCCTTCAGGTACAGGTCATACGCTTGCAGGTCGCCGGTGGGGCGCAGCGCCAGTACCGAGTCTCGAGCGGGCGCCAGCCGCACCCGGAGGGCGGCGACGATCGACCGGGCGACGTCCTCCTGCACGGCGAAAACGTCCGCCAGATCGCGGTCGTACGACTCAGACCAGAGCTGGTATCCGTCCTTCACGCTGATGAGCTGGGCGCTGACCCGCAGTCGGTTGCCGCTGCGCCGCACGCTCCCCTCCAACACGGTCGCGACATCAAGCTTGCGGCCGACCATCTGGACGTCCGGATTCCGGCCTTTGAACTGAAAGGAGGAGGTCCGCGCTGGGACCCGGAGTCCCGGCACCTGACTCAAGGTGGTAATCAATTCTTCGGTGAGCCCGTCGCTGAAGTATTCCTGATCTCCTTGGGGACTCAGATCCACGAAGGGAATGACCGCGGCCGATGCGGCAGGGGCGGCCGTCGCGGCGCTCGTCCGTCGGAACACGGCGTAGCCGAGTCCCAGGACGAGCAGGGTGAGGCCCAGCGCCACGGGCCTGACGATCGGGCGGCGGGCGCGCGACGGCCGATCCGCCTGTAGTGCGGCGGCCAACTCCGCGGCGGTGCGAAACCGATCGGCCGGCGCTCGCGCCAGTGCGCGGTTGACCACCTGCTCGAGGGCCAGCGGCACGTCGCGACCGGTGCGCACGTGCGGGACTGGCTCGCTCAGCCGCTTGGCGAGGACCGCCTGTGGATTGGGCCCCGTGTAGGGCGGTTCACCGGTCAGCATCTCATAGAGCACGCAGCCGAGGGAGTAGACGTCGGTACGCGGATCGAGGTCGCGCTCGGCCATGGCCTGCTCGGGGCTCATGTATTGGGGCGTGCCGACGCTGAAGCCGCTCGCCGTCAGCCGCTCGTCCATGTCGGAGGAAAACGCTCGCGCGATCCCGAAGTCGGCCACGAGGGCGTGCGAGCCGCTGAGCAAGATGTTCTCCGGCTTGATGTCGCGGTGGATCACGCCGTGCTGGTGGGCATAGTGGAGCGCGTCGGCGACTTCGCCGGCGATGCGGAGGGCGTCCTCCAGCGAAAGCTGCTTCTCTCGCGCCAGCCGGGTCCGCAGCGTCTCGCCCTCGATGTACGGCATCGTGAACCAGAGCTGCCCCTCAGCCTCGCCCGAGTCGTACACGACCACGATGTGCGGATGCTGGAGACGGGCGCAGAGGCGGATCTCGCGAAGGAAGCGCTCGGGGCCCAGCACCTGAGCCAGCTCGGGATGGAGCACCTTGAGCGCCACAGGCCGATCGTGCTTGAGATCGTGCGCCAGGAACACGGTGGCCATGCCGCCGCGTCCCAGCTCACGCTCGATGCGATAGCGGTCGGCCAGGGCCCCGCGAAGACGGCTCAGCGCGTCGGCCAAATGAGTCGCGGCGCTAGCGCCGGGGTGCCGCGGCGCGGCGCGGAGGCTCCGCGCATATCGGCACCGCCAGGCCGGCAGATGACGCGGCGATCGACTTCAGGCTGTGCTGCGCCAACACGGCGTTGAGCGCCGCGAGGCCGGTGGTGCTGGCCGTCTGCCACGCGGTGACGGCGGTCTTCAGGTCGGTGCACGCCGCCACGTAGGCGCGCTGCATCGCCTCGGTCGGCGCGAGGTCGCCGTTCTCGAGTGCATTGATCTGACTCACGAGATTGCCGTTCACGCTCACGAACGTGGGCGCCGGCGCCGGTCCACCCCCGAACCCGCCACCGCCGCCGCCCCCGCCCCCGCCCCCACGTCTGGGCTCGGGATTGCCGCCCACGGCGGCGAGCGTCGAGTCGAAGGCTTTCGCCTCCGGCAACGCGGAATCCGCCGCCACCAGAGTCCGCAGCGCCGTCACCTGCTGATAGCCGTCCCACGCTTCCCGCATCGCCGCCACAATCTTGGTCTGCAGGTCGTACTGCGCGCGCACCTCCGCGGCCGTGGCGGGAGAGCGCGGATCGTTCCGGACCGTCAGCGGCTGCATGTAGCTGTGACCCTCGACCGTGAGTTTCACCGTGTACGCACCCGGCGGCACCAGCGGCCCTTCGGGCGACGGAGGCGTCAGCCCCGGATTGGCGTTGATCTCAAAGGAGTGTACAAACGCCGGCGGATCGTCGCGGCGCAAATCCCAATTCACCCGACTGGTGCCGGCCGCCGTTGGCAGCGGCTCGGGCGTCGCGATCCAGAAGTTCGGCTCGGGCGGCTGCGCCGCTTCCTTCACGGGCGTGATCGGCGCGCTCGACATGTGCCGCACGACCGTGCCGCTCGCGTCCACGACCTCGAGCGAGATGGCGGCCGCCGGCTGCGCCAGGTGGTAGTAGATGAGAGCGCCGTCGGGCGCGTTGAGCGCGTGCGGCACCTCGGGCGGGAACGGCGTGTCGGCGCCAACGTTGCGGCGTAGTCGGATCGCATCGCCCGGCGCAAACAGATGGACCGGCTCGCTTAGGGCGGCCGGTGTCACCTGCCGCAACGGCGAGAAGTCGTCGAGCACCCAGATGCCGCGGCCGTACGTGCCCACCACCAGATCGTTGCCGTGCACCACGATGTCGCGATACGACGTGTTGGGCAGGTTCAGCTGCAACGATTGCCAGTGGTCGCCGTCGTCGAAGGAGACGTACATGCTGCTCTCGGTGCCCGCGAAGAGGAGCCCGCGTTGCTTCGTGTCCTCGCGGACCACCCGCGCGAAGGAGCCGCTCGGCTGATCCACGGCGAGGCCGGTGACGATCGGCGTCCATGTCTTGCCGTAGTCGTGGGTGCGGAAGACGTACGGTTTGTAATCGCCGGTGACGTGAAAGTCGATCGCGACGTAGGCGGCGGCGGGATCGAAGTGCGACGCGTCGATCGCCAGGATGTCGCCCCGCCCCGGGACCGGCAGGTTGGGAATCGACACGTCGGTCCAGGTCTTGCCTTCGTCGCGCGTCACCTTAATCAGCCCGTTGTTGGTCCCGACCCAGATGACGCCGCGCCCGCCCTGTGCGGTCGAGAGCGCGAGGGACTGAATCGCGCCGCCGATCGGCGTGCCGGGAGCGCCGCGCCCGCGCGCGCTGTCGGGAGGCGGCGTGACGTCCTTCGGGAAGCCCAAATCGGGCGACAGCTTGGTCCAGTGCATGCCCCCGTCCGTCGTGGCCATGACGAACTGAAATCCGGTGATCAGCTCGTGCTGGTTCCAGGGCGCGAACGCCAACGGCTGCGAGATGGTGGTCCGTCCGAACAGCTTGGGATCGACGTTCGGGCTGACGTTGATCCACTGTTCGCTCGGGTAGGTGATCTTCAGGATCCCGGAGCCCGAGGCGTACACGACGTTGGGGTTCAGCGGGTCGGGAATCGTCGTGCCCCACTCCCACCCGGACACGGGATTCCAGTCGAGCGGTGTCACGGCGCCGAGGTTGCCGCGGGAGCGGATGCGAATCGCGCCCGCGTCCTGTTGCGACGCGTAGACCCAGTACGGATAGGAATTGTCCACCGTGATGTGATAGACCTGCTCGGTGGACTGATTGTAATACGACGTCCATGTGGCCCCGCCGTCCAACGTGACGACGCCGCCCTGATCGAGACCGAGCAGCATGCGCTGGCCGTTGGTGGGATCGATCCACATCTGCTGCGGATCGTCGCCGCCGGGAGCGCCCTTGAACCCGGTGAAGCTGGTGCCACCGTCGGTGGATTTGTACATCGCCGTATTGACGGTGTAGACGACGTCCGGGGTTTTTGGGTCGACGTAGACGCCGCAGTTGTAGCCGCCCTGGCCGTTGGCGATGCGCCGGTCCGCGGCGTCCATCTGGCGCCACGTGGTGCCGCCGTCGTCCGAGCGGTACAGGCCGAAGTTGCCGATCAAGAACATGCGCTGCGCGTTAGTGTTCATCGCCACGGCCACGGAGGTGCGGCCGGTGAGGCGCGGCAGGCCGCCGCTGCCGCCCGGGATTTCGTGCCAGGTGAGACCCTTGTCGGTCGACTTGAAGAGCTTGGTCTGCGACGGACCGGTCTGCGGGCCCCCCCCCCCGCCCCCCCCGCCCCCGCCGCCACCGGCCCCGGCAGCGGCCGCCGGAACGCGGTTCGGACCCGTGATGGGCGTGACGTAGTGCCGCACCGACGTGGCCAGAATGACTTCGGGATGGTCCGTTGCCCACGCGATCTTCTGCATGCCCGTCGTGTCGTCGACGTAGAGGGTTTTGGTCCACGTCTGGCCGCCGTCGGTCGACCGGTACACGCCGCGGGTCTCGCTCTTCTTGTGGACATCTCCCTGCGCCGCCAGCAGCACGAGGTTGGGATCGTGCGGATCGACAAGGATCGTGGGGATCTGGCGGGTGTCGTCGAGACCGAGATGTTGCCACGTCTTGCCGGCGTCAACTGATTTGTAGACGCCGTTGCCTTCGTTGATGCCGCCGCCGGTGATCAGGTCGCCCATGCCGACGTAGATGATGTTGGGGTCCGAGGGAGCGACTTCGAGTGCGCCGACGGACGACGCGGCGGTGACGTCGTCGAAGATCGGCGTCCACGTTTCGCCGGCGCTGGTGGTCTTCCAGACGCCGCCCAGGGGCAGCCCCATGTAGAAGGTGCCGGTCTGGCCGACGGCGCCGGAGACGGCGGCGACGCGGCCGGCGCGGAACGGGCCGAGGTTACGCCAGTGGAGACCGGCGAGCAGATCGGGAGCGACGGCGGTCGGAGCGGCGACGACGCCGGTCACCAGCAGGAGGAGAGAGACAGTGGAGAACCGCATGATCGAGGACCCTCGAGGCGAAGATGCCGGGAACGTAGGCGCGCTCGGCGGGCATGGCAACCAGCCGCGTGCCTATTGACCCGTACCTGCAGACTGACAACTTCAACCTCTCTCGAGGGGGGGAAGAAAGGGGGTTCTGCGCATGGCAGATAAGGGCAAAGGAAGGTCGCTCAAGGACAGACTGGTGGACCTGGGCGTGTTGGTGGAGAAGGACGAATCCCAAGGTACCGCTCCAGGGTCTGCGGCAGTCCCCGGTGTGGGCGCATCGCTCAACACCGCGGCGGCCGTCGGCAACGTAGATCGGGATCTGCTGAAACAGCTTCTCGCCGCCGTCACCAAGGAGACGAACGATTACACCGAGTTCATGCTGTCCGCCGACGCGATGTCGGGAGTCATTCCTGACGAGGTCACGCGCTTGAGGGCCGCCTTCGTTGCCTCGAAACCGCACGGTCTCACTCTCGACAGGATCCTGGCGGGGCTCGCCAGCAGCAGACGCGTACTCGACGGCAAGCGCAATGAATTCGAACGCGTGTTGTCGCAGAAGGTTGACGCGCTCGTCACCTCCAAGCAGAAGCAAGCCGATGAGACCCGTAAGGCGATCGATTCGAAGCGGCAGCAATTGTCGCAGCTGCAGGCCGAAGTCACGGCGCTCGAGCAGACCGCGGCCCAGCTGGGGGCGGACGTCAATTCCGGTCAGAGTCAGATCGCGGCCGCCAAGGCGAACTTCCTCGCGGCCTACAATGCCGCGATTACCGTACTATCTTCGAACGAAGACAAACTCAGGACCCAACTCAAGGGGGCGTAAGGCGACCATGACAGACGTGACCCCGCTTCCTTCGCAGGTGAAGACGTTCTGGCAGCGTCCCGAGGGAACGTTCGCCAAGGTTGTCGGCGTGATCGTCGGAGGCTTCCTCGTATTCAAATACGGCCTCTCCGTTCTCACGTTCTTCAACGACCTGATCTGGACCACGGTCAACATCGTAGTCGGTGGCGCGATTCTCGCCGCCGTCGTGTACGTGATCTGGGACGGCCGGCTGCTCCGCGCCGCGAGCTACATTTACAAGAGTTTCATGAGATGGATCTTCAATTGGATTACGTCGAACGATCCCATCGGCGTAATGAAAACGGCCCTGGAGAAGATGGGAAAGATTCTTTCCCAGACCGAGGGCCAGATGGGTACCGTGCGCGGCGTGATGGTGCAGCTTCGTACGGCCATTGCCAATGCCGAACGCAATCGGTCGAACGCCCTGAAACTTGCCGACCAGGCCGGCAAGGAGAACAACCCTCTGCAGGTCCGCGTGAAGAGCAAGACCGCGAGTATTTACGGCCGGTCGACGATGACGTACCAGGAGCTGCTGACCAAGCTCGAAGTGATGTACCGCGTGCTGAACAAATACCACGATATCGCGAAGTCGAACATCGAAGTGATGACGGTCGAGCTGCAAGAGAGCACCATGCGCCACAGCGCCGCCCGCGCCGTCGGCGGCGCGATGAAGGGCTTCTGGTCCATCATGTCGACCGGGCAGGATAAGGAAATGTACGACCTCGCGAAGGAACATATTGCCGAGGAATGGGACAACACCGTCGGCGAGATGGAGAACTTCGTGGCGATTTCGAAGGATGTCGTGAGCTCCTTCGACCTGGACCAAGGCGTCCTCGAAGAGGATGGCCTGAAGCAGCTATCTGCATGGGAACAGAAAGCCGATTCGCTGGTCTTGGGGGCGGAGAAGCCGGTGCTCATCGCCGCCGCCAACGATCCGACGAACGTGCTGCACCTCCCCGGCAGCGAAGATTACGAGCAGCTCTTCAAGGATCGGTAGTCGCAGGCGACCAAGTCTTGAACTACAACCAAGACGGAGGATATCGGTATGGCCGTTCAGCTCTCGTCCCGTTTCAAGCGGCTTGTCCTCCTGGTGGTCGTGATCGGAGGGGGGTACTACGCGCTGCGCTACGCGTCAAGCCACGGGATGATCCCCCAGGGGAAGGGCGGCGCTGTCCGCACGACTCCGAGTACCGGGAAGGTCTCCAACGCGTCGAGCGAGCCTATTACCGTCTGCGTGGTGACCTGGCCGGGGTATGCCGGGGGCGAGTACTTCAACGGCGGGTTCGCGGCGTCGACCGAGTCCCGATACTATCGGGACTACGGCATCAAGGTCGCCTTCAAAGTGATCGAGCAGTTCGTCCCGTCCCGTGAGGCGTGGAAGGCCGACCAATGCCAGGTCATCTGGCAGACGGCCGACGCGTTCCCCACCGAAGTCGTGGGGTTGAAGGACTTCCAACCCAAGATTGTCTTCCAGGCGGACTGGTCCCGCGGCGGAGATGTGGTCATTGCCAGCCACGGCCTCAACTCCGTGAACGACCTCCGCGGCAAGACCGTGTCGGCCGCCCTGGGGACTCCGTCGCACACGCTGCTGCTGCGCATGCTCGAGGCGGCGGGCATGACGATTCACGATATCCGCTACAAGCCCACGGAGGATGCCCCGGCGTCGGCTCAGATGTTCAAGGCCGGCTCGGTCGATGCCGCGGTCGTGTGGTCGCCGGACGATCAGGACGTCCTGAAGAGCGTGCCGGGGTCGCACGTGCTGACCAGTTCGAAGACCATGTCGAACATGATCGCCGATGTCTTCTTCGTGAAGCAGCGCTACCTGGAGACGCATCGAGAGGAGCTGCGCGCCCTCGTTGAGGGCTGGCTGCGCGGCGCCGCCGAGATCAACACCGATCCGGCGGCCAAGGAGCAGGCCGTCCAGATTCTCGCCAACGGATTGAATCAGCCGCTGGACTTCATCCGCGCGGTGATCGACAACGCCCGGCTCGTGACGTACGGGGACAACGTGAATTTCTTCAACCTCAATGGTGACTACAGCGGCGTGACGGGCCAGGAGCTGTACGAGTCGACGGGCCGGCTGTACCACAAATCGGACGCGTCGCTCGCTCCCGCGGTCTTGCCCCCGTGGAGCACCGTCGCCGATCTGGGGATCCTCCGGTCCATCCATCTTACCGGGGCCGAGCAGGCCGCCGAGCCGGTCGCGACGTTCGCGGCGGCGACCGCGCGCGACGTGAGCGCTGCTCCCCTCTCGGTGAAGCACGTCACGATCACGTTTCCGACCGGATCGGCCACGCTGGACGAAAACGTGAAGTACATCATCGACACGCAGTTTGCGCCCACCGCCAAGACGGCGGGCGGCGCGCGGATCAGGATCGAGGGCAACACCGACAACGTCGGCTCGCCCGACATGAATCAGTCCCTGTCTGAGCGTCGAGCGCAAGCAGTGGCCGATTACCTGGTGTCCAAGTACGGCTTCGACAGCCATCGGTTCATCGTGGTGGGCAACGGTGCCCGTAAGCCGGTCGCCTCGAACGACAGCGACAGCGGGCGGGCCAGGAATCGCCGTACCGATTTCGAGCTGTTGAACAACTAGCGGCCTGCTTGGGAGATCGCGCTTCGCGCGTGGGGGTAGGCGACCGTCTACCCCCATCTTCTTGAGTCCCAAACAAGGAAGCCCGAGATGACCGAGCTCTTCAAACTTCGAGGCGCGCTCGATCAGAAGACAAGGGTCAGCATTGAGATATCAGGCGTCATCGCCACACTCGCCGTCTGGACAGCCCTCGTCGCGTGGAAACTCGTCCCGGCCACGATATTGCCGATGCCGTGGAAGGTACTGACGTCTCTGAAGGAACTGCACTACGACGATGGCCTCATCGTCAATGCGCTGTATTCGATCAAGATCAATTTCCTGGGATACTTGGAGGCGGTCGCCATCGCGCTGCCGCTGGGCATGGCGATCGGCCTGTTGCCGATCTTCCGGGCGCTCTCGGAGCGGCTCATCGGTGCCGCACGGTATCTGCCGTTGACGGCCACGATCGGGATCTTCATCGCGCTGTTCGGCATTGAGACACGGATGAAGGTCGAGTTCTTGGCCTTCGGGATCTTCGTGTACCTGCTGCCCGTCGTGGTGGAGAGGGTGGACGAAGTGCAGGAGGTGTACGTCCAGACCGCCAAGACGCTCGGCGCGACGCCGTGGCAGACGGTGAAGAGCGTGTTCATTCCGGACGTCGTCTCCAGGGTGTTCGACGACATCCGCGTCTTGATCGCCCTGTCATGGACCTACATCGTGTTCACGGAAGTCATCAACGCGTCCGACGGTGGGATCGGCGCGCTGGCGTACATTGCGGCCCGACAGAGCCGGCCCGACAAAGTCTATGCAGTCCTACTCACGATCATTTTGATTGGATTCTTGCAGGACAAGGCGTTCTTAGCGTTGGGCAAACTCTTGTTCCCGTTCAAGTACGTGGAAGGAGGCAGCAGTGGCCGAAGCTCCGTCTAAGACCGTTCTGCCCCGGGTCATCGAGCTTCGCGGCATCACGCAGACATATGACGGGGGCAAGACTTTCTTGTTCAACAACCTGAATCTGGTGCTGGAAGACAAACCCGGTCAGGGACAGTTTGTCGTGATTCTTGGCGTTTCCGGATGCGGAAAGTCGACCCTGCTCCGCTACATCTCCGGGCTCCAGACGCCGACGTCGGGGGAGGTGCTGATCGACGGCAAACCGAAGACCGACCGCATGGTGATCAGCATGGTGTTCCAGCAGTACTCGTCTTTTCCGTGGTTGTCCGTACTCGACAACGTCCTGCTGCCGCTGACGTTCAGAGACGTCCCGCGGAGCGAAGGCAAGGAACAGGCGATGGCGATGATCAAGGCGGTCGGATTGGACGGGCACGAGCACAAGTATGCCCAGTCGCCGATTCTCTCAGGCGGCCAGCTCCAGCGCGTGGCGATTGCGAGAAGTCTCATCTCCAATCCGCAGATCATTCTGATGGACGAACCCTTCGGCGCGCTTGATACGCTGACCCGCTTCCGGATGCAGTCGATGCTGTACGGCATTTGGGAAAAACTCGAATCGACGATCGTGTTTGTGACGCACGACATTCAAGAGGCGGTGTTCCTGGGCGACGACATCCACATCATGAAATCGGGCAAGGGCACGCCCTCAGAGATCGCCAGGAGCATCCACGTTGATTTGCCGCTGCACCGCGACCGGTCCACGAAGCGCGAACCACACTTCGTGCAACTCGTGGGCGAGGTTGACGATGCGATCAGCACCTTGAACGGATAGACAAGGCCCCGCCCCGCTGATAGCTTCGCCGCTCCATGTCACCGTTCCGCGCTGAACTGCTCGGCACCATGCTGCTCATCATCCTGGGCGATGGCGTGGTCGCGAACGTCGTGCTCAACAAGACCAAGGGCCAGAACGCCGGCTGGATCGTCATCACCGCTGGCTGGGCGTTCGCCGTGACGGTCGCAGTCTATGCGGTCGGCACGTTCAGCGGGGCGCATCTGAACCCCGCCGTGACGATCGGACTCGCCGCGATCGGCAAGTTCGCGTGGGCCTCGGTGCCGGCCTACATCGCGGGCCAGATGCTGGGCGCGTTCCTCGGCGCCACGATCGTGTGGCTCGCCTACCTGCCGCACTGGGCCGTGACGAGCGCCCAGGACGCGAAGCTCGCCGTCTTCTGCACCGGCCCCGCGATCCGCAACAGCTACTCGAATCTGCTCACGGAGATCATCGGCACGGCCGTCCTGGTGCTGGGCGTCCTGACTATTCTCACGCCCAAGAACCTCAATCCCGAGCACGGCTGGAACGTGGGCTTCGGTCCCGCCCTCGTCGGCGTCATCGTGTGGGCGATCGGCCTGTCGCTCGGTGGCCCGACCGGTTACGCGATCAATCCGGCCCGCGACCTGGGCCCGCGCATCGCGCATGCGGTCCTGCCGATCTCCGGAAAGGGAGCGTCGGACTGGGGCTATGCGTGGATCCCCGTCGCCGGACCCGTCATCGGCGGCGTGATCGCGGCCCTCCTCTATAAGGCGCTGTGGCCGGCATGAAGCACATCCTCGCCTTGGACCAAGGCACCACCAGCTCGCGCGCGATCGTGTTCGATCACAGCGGCAACGTCGTGGCGTCGTCGCAGAAGGAGTTCCGCCAGGTCTTTCCAAAACCGGGATGGGTCGAGCACGACCCCGCCGAGATCTGGGCCACGCAGCTGCACACCGCCAAGGACGCGATCGCCAAGGCCGGCCTGATGGCGAGCGACATCGCCGCCATCGGCATCACCAATCAGCGCGAGACGACCGTCCTCTGGGACCGCGAAACGGGCGAGCCCCTGCACAACGCGATCGTCTGGCAGGACCGCCGCACCGCCGCCCGCTGCGATCAGCTCAAGGCGCGCGGGCTCGCGTCGCTGATCAAGCGCAAGACCGGCCTCGTCGTGGACGCTTATTTCTCCGGCACCAAGCTCGAGTGGCTGCTCAAGAACGTGCCCGGCGCACGCGCCAAGGCCAAGGCGGGCAAACTCGCATTCGGCACGATCGACACCTGGCTCGTGTGGCACCTGACGGGCGGTCGAGTGCACGTGACCGACCCGAGCAACGCATCGCGCACCATGCTGTTCAACCTCAAGGGCGATTGGGACGATCAGTTGCTGAAGCTCCTCAACGTGCCGCGCTCGGTATTGCCCGAGGTGCGGTCGTCCAGCGAGGTCTACGGCGAGACGACGCTGCTGGGCGGATCGATTCGCATCGCGGGGATCGCGGGCGACCAGCAGGCGGCGCTCTTCGGGCAGGCGTGCACCGAGCCCGGGATGGTGAAGAACACCTACGGCACCGGCTGCTTCATGCTGATGAACACCGGCCCGAAGCCGATCGCCTCCAAGAACAATCTCCTGACGACCGTGGCGTGGCGCATCGGGAAGCGCACCGAGTACGCGCTCGAGGGCAGCATCTTCATCGCCGGCGCGGTGGTGCAATGGCTGCGCGACGGGCTGGGGATCATCAAATCGTCGTCCGAGGTCGAGGCGCTAGCCTCGCAGGTGACCGATCCAGCGGGGGTCTACCTGGTCCCCGCCTTCGCCGGCCTCGGTGCCCCGCACTGGGATCAATACGCCCGCGGCATCCTCGCGGGGATGACGCGCGGCACGACCGCGGCGCACATCGCGCGCGCGGCGCTCGAGGGGATCGCGTTTCAGGTGGCCGACGTGCTGCGCGCGATGGAAGCCGACGCCAAGATCAAGTTGAAAGAGCTGCGCGTCGATGGCGGTGCCTCGGCGAACAACCTGTTGATGCAGTTCCAATCGCACCTCCTGGGCGTGCCGGTGGTGCGACCCAAAGTCACCGAAACGACGGCCTTGGGCGCCGCCTATCTGGCGGGCTTGGCGGTCGGCTACTGGAAGGACCAGCAGCAGATCGCGGCGCAGTGGCAGATGGATCGGCGCTTCGTGCCGGCCATGAAGGCGGCCGAGCGGAAGCGGCTCGAGGCCGGGTGGAAGAAGGCACTCGAGCGTGCCCGGCGGTGGGAAGTCGCACCCTGAGGAGGTGAGATGGAAGTCGTCATCAAGCGAGACTATCAGGAGATGAGCAAGACAGCCGCGCAAATCGTCGTCGACGTGCTCAACACCAAACCGAATGCCGTGCTCGGCATGGCGACGGGCTCGACGCCCCTCGGGCTCTATCAAGAGCTGGTGCGGCTCCACAAGGCCGGCGAGGTGGATTTCTCGCGCGTGACGACGTTCAATCTCGACGAATACGTCGGGCTGCCTCCGAATCATCCGCAGAGTTATCACTACTTCATGCACGAGCATTTTTTCCAGCACGTGAACATCCCGCGCCACAACATCAACATCCCGTCGGGGACGACCAGCAACTATCCCGCGTTCTGCCAATGGTACGAGGGACGCATCGCGGAGTGCGGCGGGATCGACCTGCAAATCCTGGGGATCGGCTCGGACGGGCACATCGCCTTCAATGAGCCGGGGAGCTCGCTCAGCTCGCGCACGCGGCTCAAGACGCTGTCGAAGATGACGATCGACGATAACGCCCGGTTCTTCGAGCGTCGAGAGGACGTGCCCGTGTACGCCATCACGATGGGCGTGGGGACGATTCTCGACGCGCGGCGGCTGGTGCTGGTGGCGAGCGGCAAGGCCAAAGCCAAGGCGATCGCGCAGGCCGTCGAGGGGCCGGTCACGAGCATGGTGTCGGCGAGCGCCCTCCAGATGCACCGCGAAGCGACCGTGATCGTCGATGATGCGGCCGCCGCGGGTCTGACGATGCGGGACTACTACGAGTTCATCTACGCGGCCAAGCCGGCGGCGCCCAGGTCGTAGCGCCGTGCCACGGTACGCAGCGTTGCTTCGCGGCGTGATGCCGACGAACGCGAAGATGTCGCAGCTGAAGCAGGCGTTCGAGGCCGCGGGATTCACCGAGGTGAAGACGGTCCTGGGCAGCGGCAATGTGGCGTTCAACGCGCGCGCCGCCCGAGAGTCGTCCCTCGAGCGCAAGGCGGAAGCCGCGATGCTGGAACGCCTCGGGCACGCGTTCTTCACCGTCATCCGTCCGATCGATGCGTTGCTGAAGCTCCTCGAGTCGGACCCCTATCGATCGTTTCGCGTGAGTCCCGACGCGAAACGCATCGTGACGTTCCTGCGCGACATACCCAAGTCGAAGCCCAAGCTGCCGATCGAGCAGGACAACGCGCGCATCCTCCTCCTCAAGGGACGCGAGGTGTTCAGCGCCTATCTGCCGACCCCCAAGGGTCCGGTCTTCATGACCCTGCTCGACAAGGCGTTCGGCAAGGACGTCACGACTCGCACCTGGGAGACTGTCGCGAAGCTGGCGCGCGCGTGAGATTCCGAGACCTATGAGCGGCCAATCGATCATTCGCGTCGAGCACGTCGTCAAGACGTTCGGGAAAGTCACCGCCGTCAACGATGTGTCGTTCGACGTGCGCGGCGGGGAGATCTTCGCCTTTCTCGGTCCGAACGGCGCCGGCAAGACGACCACCATCAAGATGCTCACGACGCTGCTGCATCCCACCAGCGGCTCGCTCGAGCTCGACGGCCTCGATCCCACCACGCATGCCACGGAAGTGCGGCGGCGGTTTGGTGTCGTGTTCCAGGATCCGAGTCTCGACAGCGAGCTGACGGCGTGGGAGAACATGGATATCCACGGCGTGCTGTACCACGTACCGCGCCAGATCCGGCGGGAGCGGGCCGAGGCGTTGCTCACGATGTTCGAGCTATGGGAGCGGCGCGGGGATCTCGTGAAAACGTTCTCCGGCGGGATGAAACGGCGCCTCGAGATCGCCCGCGGGCTGTTGCACACGCCCAAGGTGCTGTTTCTCGACGAGCCGACGCTCGGGCTCGATCCGCAAAGCCGCAATCAGATGTGGACGCTGGTACGAAATCTCAACAAGGCCGAAGGGGTCACGGTGTTCCTCACGACGCACTACATGGACGAAGCCGACCGCGCGGCGGATCGCATCGCGGTGATCGACCACGGGCGCATCGTCGCCACCGGTTCGTCGGCCGAGCTCAAGCAGCAAACCGGCACCGATTCGCTCGAAGAAGCCTTCCTCAAGCTCACCGGCACCACGATTCGCGACGAAAGCGCCACGGCCGCGGACCAGATGCGCCAGGTGTCCCGTGTGTGGAGGCGCTAGGCACATGAGCGTCATCTACGTCCTCTGGCTGCGGGAAGTGAAGAAGTACCTGCGCTCGCGCGTGCAGATCGTCGCCTCGCTCGGGTCGCCGCTCATGTATCTGGGCGTGCTGGGGTTCGGCCTCGGCCCCGTGTTTCAACGGGCCGGCGAGGGCAAATACCTCCAGTTCATGGCGCCCGGCGTGATCGGCATGACGGTGCTGTTCACCGCGATGTTCTCGGGGATCGCCATGCTGTGGGACCGCCAGTTCGGATTCCTCAAAGAGACCCTGGTCGCGCCGGTGCCGCGCCTCGCAATCATGATCGGCCGCACGCTCGGCGGCGCCACGGTGGCCGTGCTGCAGGGCGCTCTGATCTTCGTCGTGACGCTCATCGCGGGCTTCCGCCCGGCGAGTCTCCTCGCCGTGCCGCTCGCGTTTCTGGTGATCGCATTGATCGCCGTGATCTTCTCAGCGCTCGCCACCGCGATCGGGTCGAGCATCAAGGAGATGCAGGGGTTCCAGATGGTGATGAACTTCCTCGTGATGCCCCTCTTCTTTCTCTCCGGCGCGATCTACCCGCTCGAGGGACTTCCCCGGGTCCTCGCGGCGCTCACGCGCGTGGATCCGCTCACGTATGGCGTCGACGGCGTGCGCGGCGTGCTGATCGGGAGGACGCATTTCGGCGTCGCGTTGGACGTTTCCGTGCTGCTGGCGGTTGGGGTTCTGTTCGTGGTGTTCGGGGCGTGGCGGTTCTCCAAAATCGAGGCCTGACGTGCTGCTTCTCACCCTATTGGTGCTGGCTCAGCACCCGGACAGACGCGCCATTGTCTATACCACGGCCGAAAGCACCAGCTTCCGGCTGACTCCCACGGACACCCTCGTGTTCAAGCCGTCGGAGCCGACGTCGGAGGGCAAGGTGTACGTCTTCGTCGATCCGCGGAAAACGTTCCAGCCGTTGATCGGCATCGGCGGGGCGCTGACCGATGCCGCGGCCGAGACCTTCGCGAAGCTGCCCGCGGGCCGGCAGGACGAATTGCTCGCGGCGTATTACAGCACCGACCGCGGGATCGGATACACCTTAGGCCGGACCAACATCAACAGCTGCGACTTCTCGAGCGAGAGCTATACCTACGTGACCGAGGGCGATTCGGCCCTGACCTCCTTCTCCGTCGCGCCCGACTTGCGCTACAAGATTCCCCTGATCAAGCGGGCGATGGCCGCGAGCGGCAACCGGCTCAAGCTCTTCGCCAGTCCGTGGAGCCCGCCGGCGTTCATGAAGGACAACAACGACATGCTGCACGGCGGACATCTGCGCCCGGAGTACGCGCACGCCTGGGCTCACTACTACACCAAGTTCGTCGAGCACTACCGCAGGGCGGGCGTGCCGGTGTGTGGCATCACGATTCAAAACGAGCCGATGGCGACGCAGCGGTGGGAATCGTGCATCTATCAGGCGTCGGACGAGCGCGACTTTCTCAAGAACCACCTCGGTCCGGCGATGGCGCGGGCGGGGCTGCGCGACGTCCACATCATGGTGTGGGATCACAACCGCGATCTCATCATCGAGAGAGCGTTGACGATCTTCGGCGATTACGCCGCCGCGATGTACGCCTGGGGAATGGGCTTCCACTG
>Ga0137383_10001003_pt1 | contig 16071 bp, 13 predicted proteins | sample SagtaG_19_FD_104817 | JGI IMG/M metagenome (GOLD analysis project Ga0137383, IMG submission 104817) | Vadose zone soil microbial communities from Sagehorn Ranch, Mendocino, California, USA - Sage2_R_40_16 metaG | ecosystem: Environmental > Terrestrial > Soil > Vadose zone | place: USA... | reverse complement strand
TCCAATAGCCCAGCCCGCTGGTATTCCTAAGGGTCCGAGGCCCTTGTAGGCGAGAACTAGTCCGAAGCCGCGGCTCAAGGGATGATAGAGAATGTTCTGGTACGCCATTTCTGCGTAGCGTCCGAGGCCGAGAAAATAGGCGCCGTAGAGAGCTGTGAGGTCGAGCAGGAAGGAGGCAGCGAACGCGACGACGAGGAACGAGGTTGCGTTGGGGTCTTTGAAAACTGTGCTGGCTATCCATGGTGAGGCGAGAACTGACAGGAGTAGCGTGGGCGCGGCAATGGTTGTCACAAGTCTGAGGCTTGTTCTTGTCACGCTCCCGGCTGTCGGAGGATCTTTTCCGCCGATGCTTGATGAGATGAATCGGGTTGCAGCGAGCGGGAGAGCGAGCTGAGTTATGGTGGTGAATCCGGCGGATGCTGCGGCGAGGAGGGACACCTCTCCGATCTGGGACAGGTTGAGAATTCGGATCAGGAGGACGTAGTAGACGAAGGAGCTTGCATAGATGACCAGCTGCTGGGCCGTAATGTACGCAGTCCCGCGCGGAACGTTGAAGATCACGGCTGTCTCTGTCAACGGTGACTGGTCGTTCTAGGAAGAGCGGTTCTTCTGGATTGCGCTCTGGGCTCGATGCCCGCTTCGCAGTGATGTTCTCGGGAAGGACGAGTCTCCCCGGGGCCACCAACCCTTCTACCATCAAACATGACATTGAAATGAGAATGAGACGAGAGAGAATATGCTGGGCCGAGTGGCAGCATAAACGGGCTCACTGTCGAAAGGCCGGAATATTTTCCCGACTAGAGCTCTTCTCTTGCGTAGAGCAGGTTTTCGTCTAAGATTCTCAGCCTGTGGCTCTTGTGAAGCGTCCTCAGGTTTTCCTTGACACGTGCGTCCATACCCCACTGGCTGATGATTGTCTTGACCTCGTCGAAGTTCAGTTTGTTCTGGTTTTGCTGGATGAAGTTGTTTAGCCTGATGGCGTTGAGGCGGCTGATTCCCTCAGGCTGTCGAAAGCTGAGCCTGAGGGCTACGACGGCGTTGGGAGACGGTGCCCATATGTCTAGGTTCCATTTGTGAGCTCGCTGTGCGTAAGGGCTCAAAATGGAGGGGTTCTGACCGTCCAGTACTTTATCAAAGATTTCTAGAAAGAAGGGCTTTGGGCCGAACTTGAGTTCCACGGTGTAGATGGTCATCCTCGCTTGGGCTAGGGGCTTCGACTGGACAGTGGTGTTCCTGGTTTCCAGTCCATTGGACTCGAGTTGTTTCCGTAGGGCTTCAAGGCGTCGGGGCCCGATCTGCGACGAGACAAGATCTAGGTCTTTGCTCCTGAGCGGGCTCTTGAGGTAGACCGAGAGGGCTTGGGAGCCGAAGAGGAGCAAGTCGCCGATCCCGAGGTTGACTAGGAAAGGGTAAGCGATCTTCAGGACCAGCAACCAGTCGCGGGGCGCTGTCCTGATCTCTGAAGGCCGTTTCATCCCGTTATTCCCAGCTGTTTTCCTGCCGCGTTCAATATGTGTTCGGCGGTTAGAGATTCGACGATCTTGATACCGTAAGCGCCTCTCCCCGGGGTTTCAAGCAGTGTGAGAGCCTTTTGCTTAGAGTATTGCCGTAGGATCTGGAGGAAGCGCTCTCTTGTTGCCAAGAATATCTTGCCATCAGCGTCTAGGAAAATCCCGCTGAACGTCTGGATAAGCTTCTGGAAGAGTAGTCTCACGGTTCTCCCGATCTCTAGCTCATCGCTCCTCCGGAGCAGATACGGGAGGTCTAGGGTCTGGGTCGCCGCAAGCGCGGACACTAGCTCCAGAGTTCCTGTGGTCTTGTCTGCGTCCCTTCTGACTTCGTGAGCTAGACTGTCCTCCTTGCTGGCTGCGAGCACCTGTCTACCGGAGAGCGTTACGGACTTTGATCTCAAGAGTCCTACAACGTCAGTGCGAACGGGATAGAGGCTCCGGAGTGGAGTGTCCCAGTTCAGCCCGTAAAGCTCGAGGACCTTGAGGCCCGCGTAAACCGTTGGCTTCTGCCGTGTGATGCTGTAGAGTTGTTGTAGGTTGACGCTTCCCACATCCCGCTTCGTCTCCGTTAGGACTCCTCCTTGGACTAGGAGGTCGAGGTAGCGTCTCAGGGTCCTGTGCCAGGCTAGGGCTCCTCGTCGCTGTGCCTCGACCAGGATGGTACTGAAGGATGCTTGGCTGCCTTGTGAATCTATGATGGTTATGATTTCCTGGGCCGTGGCTTCTCTCAGGGGAGGGGACAAAGGTGGTTATGCCTCTGTTGATATCAACAGAGGGATTACTTAAACATAGGTCCGAACAGATCACCCTCAACTACTCAGTAGCAAGAGTATCAGGAGTGAAGCCGTAACGATTCATCGGGGATCGAGCGGGTTTGAGTGCAAGTTCAACTGTTGGCTGATCAATTCTAGAAATCATGAACTATCGACCTCACATGTTGTGAGGTTCCTGATACTCCGCTGGCTGATACAGTCTTCGCGTCAACCATGTTGGGCGTCTTCATACGAAGAATGAAGTTGCTCTAAAAGATGAAGTTCAGAGCTTGCAGGTCTCCTTGTTATTCGGACCTTGGCCTATTGGAGATGTACCAGTCGAAAGTCTTTCGCAACCCGTCTCTTAGTGAAATCTGCGGTTCAAAACCCATGACCTTCCGAGCTTTCTCAGTGCTGAGAACTCTAGAAGGCCCCTGAGGTTTCGTCTTATCGAAGACAATCTCTGGGTTGTAGTCGGCCAGTTCAATGATCATGCGCGCCAACTCCAAGATTTTCACCTTTTCCCCACTACCCAAGTTCACGGGATTGCAACACGCATATCTCTCCAACGCCAACATCATCCCCCTGGCCACATCTCTCGCATGAATGAAGTCTCTGTACGGCTCACCATCCCCCCAGATCAGGAAGGGATCTCTCCTTTGGGCCGCGCGGGCAATTAGGGCCGGTACAACTGCTGCACCCTCGGGTCCGAAGTAGTCCCAAGGCCCGTAGACTATTGAAGGACGAACGATGGCAATGGTATGATACCCGAACTCCTCGGCGTATGCGCGCGCTTGCTGCTCAACCGTCCGCTTCACCCAGGAGTATGACTTTCTCATCGGATTGGGAGAGTGGTCCAGCGGCATATCCTCCGCGCATACCTTAGGCCCCGGAGGATAGACAGATTCGGAGCTACAGATCAGAATCCTGCGCACTCCTGTAATCCTACAAGCCTCTAGGATTCTGGTGTTCATGATCATGTTGATGTTGAATTCTACGTCAGGTTCTCGTGAGGACGGAGAAGCGCCTTCTACGTACTTTCGGGCTAGGGCTAGGTGGAACACGTAGTCAACATCTTTGACCACTTCCAAGCAGTCCGCATGGCGCGTGAGGTCTACTTGAACGCTCTCGACCGGGCCTATGTCCTGAAGAGGCCTTTCATGCCATGTCACTCTGATTCTGGCACCGACATTTTGTAGGGCGGACATTAGGTGTCTGCCAATCATGCCTGCGGCGCCTGTAACCAAGACACGCTTGTCTTCGTAGAATCCCATTGCAGGATTTAGATAGTTCTAGCCTATTATTTTCTTCGATTCGGAGCCCTCCACTAAGTTCTACGCTATCCGAAGGTGTTTCGCTGTGTATGCCACTTGGATGGGCATGGTCCAAGACAAAATAGAGCTGTTAACGACTTTACGTGCGCCACGAAAGAGTTGGAGTCAAATAGACGTCGTGGAATGGTGTCATTATTCTAGAGTCGTGTGGTATTTCTTTAGCTGTCTCCTGAAATTGTCAAGCCATGTCAACTTGGAAAGGACAGGAAACAAATTCTCCACTACGTAGCTGAATTGTTTGTTGAATCCAAGAAATCCCAGATGATTGTACCGTCTCGCAGAAATTAGATAGGGGATATCAATGCAATAATCGGTGTCTCCAAGTTCGGTGAGCTTTTTCCCCAGGATACCATCTCCATTAACGTAGTTCGGGTCAAAGCCCCCAATTCTCTCAAAATACTCTCGTCTCACTACGAGAAAGCTCGAACTACTTATGAACTGTTTGAGCGGGCCTGGCAATACAGAAAAAAGGAGCTTAAGTTGATTCCAGACGTGGTACTCGAGTCGGCAAAGTAAGGAAGACTCGAAAGGCACGGGCCGGCCAGTCAGGGCGATCAAGTCAGGCTTTGAACTGAACTTCAATTGAACATGCTCCAAAGTGTTTCGGGGCAGAATCACGTCGGCGGATGTGAATAGAAGAAGTTCTCCACTGCTCATCTTCGCAGCAAGATTTCTGCTTGAAAGTTCATCCAGCCCGTCTTCTACGCGCACAATAGTGTTATGTCTTTCCGCGATTTCTAGTGTATTATCATTGCTGCCCCCATCAAAGCAGACCACTTCGAATGGCCTGTTAGTCTGCTTCTCTAGAGCTAGAAGCGCCGAATCAAGGTACTTTGCTTCATTCAGGGTTGGGATTATGACGGTTATCGAATAATCAGAACGCCGCATGTGCCGACTCACTGTAGACTCAGATGACACTCGTCATAGACGCGAATGACCTCGATTTGAGCTTTAGCTGAAGTCAGACCATACGCCTGTACCTGGTTCAACGCATGCGAGATAGTCTGATTAGGAGGTGTGAAATAGTCCCTTTGGACCTCGACCTATTTTCTATCTTTGAAGCGTGATCCTGTTGTGTTTTCGCGTCCTCCTGGGTCCTGATTTTCAGGTAGGTTGCCCCCCAAAGAGCTACGAGAAACAAAAGCAATGGTGTGACGACGAGGAGAGTGAACCTTGAGTCGGCGGTGTATTTTGCGCTAACTGTCTTGGCATTGGCGGTGATCGGTATGTAGATCATACCCGGCCCTGCAGAATAATAGTTGACGGGTAGTGGATTGTTCTTCTGATCAACGGTCGAGATAACCCAGTTCGGAGAATCTGTTTCCTTCCACAGGACTCCTCTAAAGGCTGGGACCAGATTAGTCATGATTGCACTATCTGCACTTGGCCATTTGGCGGTGATTGTTGTTTGCGTAAGCTTCACAGGAGAAAGAAGCGTGATGTTGCTCCCTAGATTCTCGCTGGATATAACCGCGTCGAAAGATGCGATCCTCGTGGAAGCGTCGACAAAACTCGCCAATGGCACAACGGTCGAAACGGACGTGGGATTACTGGTCATGTAAGCGCCAAATAGATCTCCTATCGACAATGTGATATTCGCGTCTCCGGTTCCTGTTCCATTGAACTTCAAGAGTGTAAGGCCGCTGTTTTCGACCGGACTTGAATTCCTATATACAAAGAATTGGTTCATCCTAATTGAGGTTCCCCGAATCAAAATCTGCGCAGGCGGCGCGTTCGGTGGAATATTGAACACAAGAACGAATTGACTGGTTGCGTTGAACTTGTCATTAGGATATCCCCATTCATCGAATTGTCTGGCCGGAACGTTGAGCATTGTCCAATTGTTCTTCTGTACCGTGGTATCGTAGGCCAGGTGGTTGATACCCGAGGGGAAGACTAGGCCGATTCTCAAATCCACGTTCGATTTGACCTGAAGCGACACACTAGTTTGTGGAAGGAAGAATTCAGTTGGCAGCTGCGTCATTATGTTGGTCTGCCCACGGCTTGATGCATTTGCGAGATTGACGGATAATTGCATGATGTCGCCTTCCGCTGTCAACGTTGAATTTGTATTAATCAATTGTGATAGGCTCCAGTTTCCTGGTTGTGGTTCAAATTGTGTCGCATTAAACGGAGCAGTTCTTATCAATGCTGTTTGGTACGAATAGAGACCAGGCAAAAGTGACTGCGTCAGAAGATAGCTGCCACTCGGACCCAGTGAGACGATCTCACTAAGCGTCTCGTTCATTGCGATCATGTTATTCGAAACCGGGAGTGTGTCCTGTTGTGTCTTGGTGACTCCTACCAACAGCACCCTTACGCCCCTTTGTGTTAGGTGGTGGATTGATTCCTGGTTTTGTATGTATCCATTCCAATCCGTGATTAGTGAGTTAATTGGAACACTTTCAAGATTGCCAGGATTCACAATGAGGGGAATCACATAACTCGGACCGAGTCCGAGGTAACTCAGAGAGGCAAGAAGCATCTTCCAGTCTGTTGATGATTGCTGAGAGCCCATCAGGAATCCGACGGTCGACGCGTTGGTCTCTTGTGCTATTGGTCCACTAAGTGCGCTAGAGAACCCGTAGACCCGGTATTTGTAATCCCCATTGAGGATCGTATTCAGATAAGATGAGTGGTCATAAATTCCCATCGTACCTAAACTAGGCTGAAAATCGGGTAGCAAAATAGCATTTCTGGCGCCAAGCCAATCCAGCCAGAAGATTGTTGTGGCGACATTTGTCGGACTGTCCATATAGAAGGGCTGATATGCCCCGGGTTGGTCTTCGACATACAGACTTCCTGTTTTGTTCAAGTCACCGCGATAGAGCACCACATTGTCAAACCAGGAAGAATAGCCCGGCCTTGAGTCCAAGATTGCACTCCTTATTCCAGTTATCTGGATATCCGGATGTAACAATGGAAACCATCTCGTCAATGTTCTACCGGTCGTCGCGAGCCTGTAGTCTTGGTAATTTGCACTTGAGCAGTTGATGGTTCCGCATGTTGCTTGGTCTAAGGTCTGGTTGAATGTGTTCCAATTTACTGGTTGGATAGAAGGTATGACTAGAACGGCGTTTGCTATGATAGTCGATAGGAACACAACTTTGAGCACGGTGTGATAATAATTCCCGCGCGTCATGTTTGCCATTATGGTCGATGGGAATACAGCCCTGAGCACGGTGTGACAATGATTCCTCCGCGTCATCCCTCCGTCAATAGTTACGGGCTTGGGCCGGAGAGTAATCGAGCCGGTGAGAGTAGCAAGGAGTATCGCAGCCATGTACCCGATAGAGGCAACCGAATCAAACGTGCTCTCAAATCTCGGCAGGAACGCCCAGAGTTGTGGGATCCAGCCTTCGACAAGATAGTAGATCATGAGTGTCGATAATCCTGCAATCAGAACTTTCTCAGCTCGCAGGAACCTCGTGTCTCCTCTTGTCCGGGCGAGGATTACTACAGCTGCGCTTGAGGCTATTAGGGGTAGGTACGCGTAGTTCAAAGTTGGCTGCCAGGTTCCCCCTGGAACCACCAGCCACGAATATTGGTTAGGTGTGAGGTTGTACTGGAACGCATACTGACCATTAACAACAAGTAGATGCTGGAGTATTCCAGTCCAATACCAGGCGGTGATTGTTAGCGAGGGAATGAGCACTCGAACCAGTCTTCTCAGGCCAGCTTTGAAACTGTCAGGCGAAAGAACGAGAAGAAAAGTGGCCAACAGCATTGTTGGCACGGCTATATGCAGGTTAGAGAGTAATGTCAGGGTCCAGGTCGTAACAGTGAACACGTAGTCACGTTTCCGTACATTGTTTCCATTCACCATGCGGAAGGTTGCGCCGACAGTGAAGAAGAGGAGAGGAAGTGAGAAGAAGCGGTCGTACGAGCCACCCCATATCGTCGCGTTCCACTGAGTATTGGTGGACAAAACGAGGAGGGGCATAATGACAGCAATCACTCGCGGCGCTTTCAATCGTCTCGCGAGATAGTACACGGAAATGCCAAGCAGGATGAAGAAGAGCATGAAACTGTCATTCAGAGATGCAACAGCGCCGATTCCGAACCTAGCTGCTATCGAGGCCGGCAGAAGAAGGAAAAACGGAATACCTGCGACCGGATAGCCTCCAGAGCAGCAACTATCCCATGTGGGAAGCGGGAGATTCTGTGAAAGAAGTGAAACATAATGAGCCCACAGGGTTGCATCATCTCCCAATGTCAGGGAATCGGGTGTCGGGATGACATAACGAAACAGGGCGAATCCGATGAGGATCAGGAATACGAGATCAATAATGACACCCAAGTTCCGCCGTAGAGGTTCGACAAGTTTTCTCGAGTTTATGTTCTTCACGTTCTTCACGCTAGTTTTGAAGAAGAGCAGATTCTTCGTCGGTAGTCATTCAAGAAGAACTGATAGTGAACAATGATCCCAGCACAGAGCACGACCCTTGTAATTCCTTTCACCAGTTGTGGTCTGCCTTACAAGATCTAGACACTTGGAGCGTCGGTGCCAACCGGACGGATTCCCCCCTACTGGCAGCTCGAGCGATGCTCCAGCGACTCAAGAGACTTCTTGTTATTCCAGCCCTGGTATGGTCCCTGCTTTATTTCTATGCACTTGCAAGGGCTTAGCATCTCGAACCCATGCCCTCCAGATATCAAATGTACAGTGTCGCCCCCTTTCATCATGAGAGACGCGAACTTGACCGAGTCATTCCCGTACAGGTCAACACGCATCCGACCCTTGATCAAATGGATTAGTTCCTCATAGTGAGCATTCAATTGGACCTTTTCATGCGTGTGACTTGGCGGGGACAGCCCTTTTGGGTAATGACCCACCCCTAATTGCAAAGACTGGTTGTCTGCGGAGACAAAGGTGGCATGGTCTGTAGGTCTCCGATTTCGAAACTCTTTCGTGACTAAGAGTGCTATTAACTCGTCACCGTATCTGAATTCCTTTACGTATTTCATAAAATGATTTCTTGTAGTTTCTTGAAGGATTCTATCGTTTGATCGAGCCCAGTTTCAAGCGGCACCTTGGCTTCCCACCCGAGAACCTTCTTGGCACGTGACGTATCGCTCTGCATGTATGTGACGGTATCGTCTTTTGCAAATGTCAATTCAGCATTGAGGGCCTTAGCGATGTGTCCGGCAACGGCTTCGAGTGTCGTGGATGTACCGCTTCCAACATTCAGTTCGCCTACGTAGTCTGACTCGAGCAGCTTGACATACGCGTCTATCACATCTGTGATGTAAACGAAGTCTTTCCTAACGAGCCTGCCTCGCAGGTGTATCTTGCCCGGGTTTAATGCTTCCTTGATTTTTGCTGGTACGAAGTAGTCATTTGTCTGCCTCGGGCCATAACTATTGAATAGCCTGATCGTGTTGTAGGGTATGCTGTAATTCTCGTAGAAGAGCCGGATTAGGTGTTCACCCATAATCTTGGTCGAGGTGTAAACATCCTCCTGTAACCAGACCGGCTGAATTTCTGGCGTCGGAACGTATCGTGGAGAGATGCCATATACGTGCGCACTGCTGGTAAAGAGAATCTTCTTGACACTTTGCCGTTTAGCGAGTCTCAAGACATTGAAGGTCCCGAGAACGTTTACATCGTATGCAAGCTTGGGCTGAGAGGTGCACAGAGATGGAGAGGCTATCGCGGCGAGATGATGAATATAATCAATATCCATCCCATTAATTTGCTCAAGGGCGGAATAATCCGTTATGTCTGCTTCAATCGGTTCTATCCTGTTACAGGCATTTCCAAGATTTCCATTGTCGAACGTCCCTTTCAGGTCGACTCCGACTACATCATACCCTCTTTCCAACAGAGCTGGAACTAGGTAGGATCCCATGAATCCGTTGCACCCTGTGATTAGTACTCTCAACTGTTTCACAGATCCTGGGGCAGGATTGGTTTTGACGAATTTCGCGCATAGCTCAGAGCGTCTTGAATCTCCTGAGTGATCTCGCTCGTGAGCTTGGCTCGATCCTCCTGTGAGATCTTCAAACGTTTTTCCGTCCATAGGAGCGGATCTCGCTTGGTCAATTCTGCAATTTCCTCGGCACTGCGTGCGTCGCGTTGTCCTTGCTTGTGCCAGCATAATCTAGTTGTATCGAATTCTACCATGAAGGGAAACGAGTTCCTCCTTACTGTTTCTGCTCCAATTCTTACCGCTTTGACCACTTCTTCAATCTTGTTTCCGTCCACCTTGGTTCCTTGTATGCCGTAGGCCAATCCTCGATCAATCACGTTGGTGACTGGCAAGTAAACCTCTTTCCTAACGTTTCCCGCGAGACCATTATTTTCAACCAAGATTAGCAATGGCACCTTTTGAACTGCTGCAATGTTCATTCCTTCATGGAACTGGGCGTTGCCGGAGGATGCGTCTCCGATGAAAAGTGCAACTATATCCTTCTCTCCTTGGAAGTATTTGACGGCCCAAGCCACGCCTGCGGCTACAGAAACACAGGTTCCGACAAGTTGGAATGCGAACATGTAGCGATACCTTGAGTCCTGTATGTGCATTTCTCCGGATATGCCGTGGTTGTGACCTGTCGAATAGCCTAGGAGTTCAGAAATCAGTTCTTTCATTGGGACTCCCTTGGAAATTGAATGAGCAATCGTTCGGTGGTGGGTAACAATATAATCGGTCGGACTTAGTGCCGCACAGGCACCGACAGTGATAGCTTCCTGACCCTTGTTGAAATGGAGATCGCTTGCCTCGCCGGTGTAGCATAGCCTCTGTAACTCCTCTTCCAATAGACGAATTGTAAGCATCTTCCTGTAGACCTCGTATTCACTCTTCCCCGACTCATCTAGTCCGCTGCCTACCACTTGGGTGAGCATCTAGGCTTTTTCTCCCCTACTGCTGGCCCGAGGTTGTCCACAGTTGCGGCATTTGATGGTCTCGGGCTTTTCCTCTTCCAGGATCTCAAACTGTGACTTGCCGCAATTCGAGCAAGTGAGTTTGTTCTGAAAAGTGATCATTGCGGCGAGTATCTTCTTGTCGGTTACTAGGACCTCTTTGTGCAGGAACTGGCTCGTGGGAATGGTAGACCTTGGCGCACCTAGCCGCATTATCGGTTTCTCTAGAAGACCAAAGCATCTTTCCCCCATGAATGCGGCGATCTCTGCTCCGACGCCAGCATACTTGATGTCAGGCTCGATTATCAGGAGATTCCCGGTTTTCACTACGGACTCGTAGATCGAGTCAAAATCGACTGGATAGACAGTCCGCAAATCTATGATTTCGCAATCGAGGCCGTATTTCTCAGAGAGATGTTCGACTTGTCTTAAGGTCAGCCCATAGGAAACTACTGTAACATCCAGCCCCTGCCTTCGGATCTTAGATTTGCCAAACGGGATCGGCGGGACGTCTCTTACCTTCTTTTCTTCTTCTTCTTTGGTTGTGGCGTCGGGTATCATTCTGTCCTCAAAGAAGATCGTGACGCCTTTCCTCCGTAGGGCTGTCTTCATCAGGCCGGCTGCATCGGTTGGGTTGGATGGAACTACCACAGTAAGTCCTGGAATGTGCGTGAAGAGTGATTCCAGTCGTTGTCCAGTCGTGGGGCCGAACACCATGAATTCAGATCGGATGACAATCGTTCTGGCGGGCTCTGACCCTCCCGATACAAAGTTGATCTTCGCTGCGGTATTGCAGATGCTATCCATGGTCCTAAAGAGGAAATCAGCAGTTATTACGTCGACGATGGGTTTTAGACCGATGAGAGAGGTGCCAACGCAGAAATTCGTATTTCCGTCTTCAGAAATAGGCAGGGTGGTAACTCTATTGCCGAAATCTCTCTCGATGTCGGGAGCGTCGTAATGCACCTTCATTTGAGCGCCTTCGCCGAATAGGTAGATTGAGGAGTCTCTCTCCATTTCCTCGTAAATGGCCCGGCAGATACCGTCTCGAATTAGTCGGTTTCGGAACCATGCCGCACTATTTGGCGTTGGACCAGCGGCGATTTGAAGTGCGGCTGTCATTTTCTGAGAGTTTGCATTAATACGTTAATCAAGCTTCTTCTTGCGGCCGATGCTTATGGATTCCTACAGTTTATCAATGGGTTAGCTCAATATGAACCGAAGGCTTAGAGAGCACTATCGCATGGACGCAGAATCTAAGGTTCTTGTGGCAGGTGGGACGGGTCTCATTGGGGCCAACCTGGTCAGAAGACTGGTCAAGCTTGGTGTAACTCCTAGGGTCACTTACCACTCGAAGCGGCCTGTGATTGCTGACGACAGAATCGAATATGTTCATGCTGATCTTACGAGCTTCGAGAGTTGCAGGAAGGTCGTGGAGGAGATTGATTGTGTGTTCATGTGTGCGGCGAGCACTTCTGGGGCGGGGACTATCGCTTCCAACCCGCTTATCCATGTGACTCCGAATATTGTGATGAACAGTAGGATGCTGGAGGCTTCCTACAGTGGAGGAGTGCGAAAATTCGTTTGGATGAGTAGCAGCGTGGGCTACCCGCCTTCCGGCGATAGACCTGTGAAAGAGGAAGAGTTCTTCGATAATGATCCGCCTGATGTGTACTTCGCTTCTGGCTGGATGAAGAGATACACCGAAATCTTGTGTAAGATGTATGCTGAGAAGTTGGAGAAGCGGATGGCCGTCGTCGTCTTGCGACCTTCCAATATCTATGGACCGTACGACAAGTTTGATTTTGAGACATCGCATGTGACCGCGGCGATGATTCGGAAGGTTGTTGAGAGAATTGATCCGTTGGTCGTTTGGGGAAATGGGAAGGATGTGCGGGATGTCATCTATATCGATGATTTCATTGATGCAATGCTCCTTGCCACCGAGAAGATCGATTCATTCAATCCTTTGAACGTTGCAAAGGGAGAAGGAATCGCGGTCAAGGAGCTTCTGAATACGATCTTGAGAATTGACGGCTACGACAACGCCAGGGTCGTATGTGACGAATCGAAGCCGTCAATGATCCCCAAGAGATTGATTGATGTGAAGAAGGCGGAGAATATCTTGGGTTTCCGTGCCAAGACGTCGCTCGTTGATGGCCTTAGCATGACGATTGATTGGTATAGACACAATGCCGAAAGACGAGATAGCAGAAACTTGAAGGCTAGGTGAAATCTCTGGCGCGATTGATTTCTAGAAGAACCTGCTACCAGCATAGCCTTTCCAAGTAGCTCTTGGAACGAGCGCTCAACCCTCTTGATGAATAGTTCGTTTGCGAAAGGAAACCTGGCGAAGAAAAATGATGATATCGATGCTTCTTGGCGAGTGCGCATCCTAAGTCCATTGGAATCATTCTTGGGAAACATGAGAGAAGTCTCTGCGTTCACCTATGTTCCGGCGCATGTTCTGTCTTGGTCGTGGCCCGCGTGGAAGCTGCCGTCAGAGCCTTCTGATCAGAAGAGTTTGTCTTCTTCTCAGTAATAGTTCATGCCAGTCTTTAGGAGGACGGAAGAGAGAGAGTGCGAGCTTGTATGTCTGGTAGATTCCATGTTCGGATCCGGTGCCGTCCTTGTAGGGTTCATCAACAAGACCTCTGCCATCGAGCATGAGCGCGAGGCAATCCATCTCATGCTGTACACCGGTTTTTTCTAGATCGTGTTTCGTTTTGGGTCCGGTCTCTCGCGAACTAGGATGCGTTCTATCAAATCCAGAGACGGTCTTACTACATGGGGGAGAGCGTTCTCTAGGAGTCCGAAGTCTGCCTCGGTGAAAACGGAGAGCTGTCGAGAGACGATGAGAAAGGAGAGAGTGAAGGTGATAACGAGGGCGGGTAGACGGAAGAGTGGTGTAAGGTGGAGGTTTGCTGCCAGAGCATAGTCAACGATTGCAAGCGGTGCAGCTGTGAGGATGGCAACGAGGAAGGCCTTGGCCAATCCTTGTGTGATAGGCACGTGTAAGACTCGTCGTAGAGTCCACCATCCTAGGGTCATCATTCCTATGGCGAGTAGTGCTCTGCCGATGGCTCCAGCTGTTGTTCCAAGTGGTCGTGCTCCAAGACCGACCGCTGTAAGATCGAGGATTGTGGCAATGACGCTTATCCAGAGAATCGCTTTCGTTCTGCCGATTGCCTGCAGTGTCGTTATCAGAAGGAGGCTCTGAGCAGAGAAAATTATCGTAATAGCGAGTATGGCGAAAGGTAGTGCGCCAGCGACGAGTGAGGGTCCGTAGACAGCTTCTAGGGCTGTTGGCGCGATTACGGCTAGAGCGGTTCCTGTTGGGAGGACTGTGAGGTTGACGAGCCGCATTGCGATGCCGAGTGTCTCTGATACTCCTGTTGGTCCTTGGCTGGTGTAGCTGGAGGAGAGTGCAGGGTAGAGTGCGCCTGCTGCCGGTGTCCAGAGGATGGAGAGGAAGGAGACGCTTGTCACGACAAGATAGTATGCGCCTGTGGTGCCGAATTGGCCTAGTATTGCTTGTAGGAGTGCGATGTCTCCCCAGCCCTGAAAGAGGGTGACGAGGGCTGACGCGAATAGCGGGAGGCTGAAGACGAGCAACGTACGGGCCGGAAAATTATCACCTTTTGGAAGCCTACCTTTCATGAGAAAGGTCGATAGCATGAGGGCTGCGAACGCGCCGATGGCCCATCCCGCTGGTATTCCTAGGGGTCCGAGGCCCTTGTAGGCGAGGACTAGTCCGAGGCCACGGCTCAAGGGATGGAATAGAATGTTCTGGTAGGCCATTTCTGCGTAGCGTCCGAGGCCGAGAAAATAGGCGCCGTAGAGAGCTGTGAGGTCGAGCAGAAAGGATGCGGCGAAAGAAACGATGAGGAACAAAGTTGCGTCGGGGTTTTTGAAAACCGCGCTGGCGATCCAGGGAGAAGCGAGAACCGATAGAAGAAGCACGGGCGTAGCGATTGTAGTGACGAGTCTGAGGCTTGTCCTTGCAACAGCCCCCGCGGTGGAAGGGTCCTTGCCTCCAATGCTTGCCGAGATGAAGCGGGTCGCCGCGAGCGGGAGAGCGAGCTGAGTTATGGTGGTGAATCCGGCGGATGCTGCGGCGAGGAGGGACACCTGTCCGATCTGGGACAGGTTGAGGATCCGGATCAGGAGGACGTAGTAGACGAAAGAGCTGGCGTAGATGACCAGTTGCTGGGCGGTAATGTACGCTGTTCCACGTGGAACGTTGAAGATTGTAGCTGTCTCCGTCAAAGAGGACGGATCGTGCTCAGAACTGCAGTTCTTCTGGATTGCGCTCGGAGATGACTACGTTGCGGACCGCGATTATTTGGTGAATGGATTATGGGAACGAAAATACAGAACGCTTATGTAATCAGATTGTAATACATTGTCTCATGACAGAGACTGTGACAGCTAGGCTGCCAGATGATCTCGTAAGGAAGGTTGACGCCGCGGTGAAAAGAGGAGCATTCCCAAATCGTAGCGAGGCTCTCAGGACCATCCTTGAAGAGTATCTCAGCGATCACCCGGAACTCTTTCTCGAGACCAGCGCCAAGGAATTGTTGGGGGAGAAGCTTTCGGACCAGGAACTAGAAAAGCTTGGGGCGAAGATTTTCTCCGGGTCCAATGTTGCGAAGCTCGTGGCCGAGGGCAGGGGTAGGTAATTTGAAGAGTTACTATTTAGATACGAACATTTTCCTTGCTCGTTACTCCCCAAGCGAGAAGGAACATGAGAGCTCACGGAGTCTCATGGACGCCACTGAAAAGGGAAAGCTGCGCGCCATCACCTCAACCCTAACGCTCGTAGAGATAGCGAGCGTTGTCAGAAGGTCTCCTGGAAAGTTTCCTGAAAAGACGAGCCCGGCCGATGCTGCGGGAGCATTCGTAAGACGCGCACTATCCGTCAGAAACCTCACCTACCTTCCTCTCGGAGGAGACATGGCTATTGGATCTGGCGGATTTCAGCCAAGGATTCCCCTACTCTTTAGTGCGGCGCTCAAGGCTGCGAAGACGATTCCGGTCAGAACACTCGACCTCCTGCATCTCGCGTCCGCGTACATGGCGGCAAGGGTCTTCGGCGAAGACCTAGACTTCTTCACAACAATGGACGAAGGAATACTCGGGTTTCGCAAAGAAGTCAAAGACTTCCTCGGATGCCCAGCAGTCACCCCGAACGAGCTTGTCCGTCTCGAAAGCCTCTAGACAAGATTCGCAGGGCCCGCCCTTCAACCTAGGTCGAGCGTTCTCGGCTAGGTAGGCGGTCTGGTAAGGATGGTTCTATGTTTCTTCTGTTCCAGTACGATAACGGTGATCACGACAGCCACAGCGGTTGCTGCGAGCCCGATGAACAGGTAGATTATCCATGAGGGAATGGAGAAGAGCGGGAATGGGAATGGGCTAGTTGCGGTGAGGCTGGCGATTGCTATCATAGCGATGGATGTTGTCTCCGCGTTCTCTTGTGTTCCCGCATATGTTCCGGTCTGGTCGTAACCCGTATGGAAACCGCCATCAGGACCCTGTGACCGGAAGAGGTTGTCCTCCTCTCCAAAGTAGTATCTACCTGTTTTCTGGAGGGCATAGAGGTAGAGGGC
>Ga0137383_10000996_pt1 | contig 16093 bp, 9 predicted proteins | sample SagtaG_19_FD_104817 | JGI IMG/M metagenome (GOLD analysis project Ga0137383, IMG submission 104817) | Vadose zone soil microbial communities from Sagehorn Ranch, Mendocino, California, USA - Sage2_R_40_16 metaG | ecosystem: Environmental > Terrestrial > Soil > Vadose zone | place: USA... | reverse complement strand
TCCCGGAATTTCCCCGGCTTCTTTCGGTTCGACTCCCGCCCTGCGCTTCCGTGCTTCAGCCCTTTGGCTCCCTCTTCTCGATAGCGTTTTGCCAAGCGCTTGGTCTGGCGATAGCTCAGCCCCATCATCACCGCGGCGTTTCCCAGTTTTAGTTCGCAGCTTTTCACTCGCGCCAGTACCCCGGCTCGTCGCAATTCCTTACCGCTCATCGCTGTCCTTCCCAATCTGGCCTCCTGTGGAGACCTACAGATTAGGGGACATTTCTATTGTCGTAACGTCGTCAAAAGGAGACATTTCTAATGTCGCCGCATGGGGACATTATCAAAGTCGCGGAACAAATTGGCGGACATCTCGAGGAAACGCAGGATTCTCACAACGGATTTCCACTAAATCGTTTTGCTCACGATAGGAGGGCTATGCGAGTTCAGACAACGATCGCTCCAATCGTAATGGCGTTAGCTTTCTCAATGGCTGTCAGTGGACAAGAGAACTCCGAGAAGACGGTGAAGCATGTCCCAGTGAAGTCGACTTCACCTGCTTCAGGGAAAGAGATGTTCGCGAACTACTGCGCTTCATGTCACGGTGCTGAAGGCAAAGGTAATGGCCTCGCCGCCGCGGCGCTGAAAACACCCCCGGCGAACCTGACTGTTCTCGGCCAAAAGAATGGAGGCAATTATCCGGCAATGAAGATTGCCTCCATCTTGCGAGGTGATGCCGATTTGTCTGCCCATGGCTCCAAGGAGATGCCGGTGTGGGGCCCCCTATTTCGATCGGTCAGCGCTGGACATGAAGGACAAGTTCAACAGCGTATCAACAATCTGACGAACTACGTCGAAACCCTACAAGTAAAGTGATCTGCCCGATGTGAATGTTTACAGTGAGAGAACCCTGCACCTCGTCGTCCGCAAGACGTGTAGGGGTCTCTCGCCACCGGTCGAAAACTCAGAGCCAATATCAGTTTCCCATCAACTCGTTTACGGCCCGGTATGCCTGATCGATAGCTGTATCAGTGTAGGCTGTAGCCGCCGAGTCGGTATTTGCAATCGTTATTCTTCCGAACTGCCTGCGCCCAATCACATTCGGACGCCGGTCTTCGGGCCAATCGGGGTCAAACAACGGGTTGTACTCGTACCCGTACCCGTGCGGCCATCGATTCACCGTGATGGCTTCGATGTCGCGGGCAGGATCGAATCCTCCAGCGCTGAGCGTTCGCGCAAGCAGGTCGCGGATTTTTCGTTCAAAGGTCTCAAAGGTTGTCGTCAGCAGTTCATACCGACCGAACTTGTGCTGCTCGCGGGCAGGCAAGCCCGGTTTGTTGGGAGTACGACTCAAATGGAGCAGGATGGGCTCTTCGGGTTTCGTGGGGCCTCGATATTCCCCGATGTTCATCGCGGCATTGAGACTAATGCCAGACCAGTAAGACCCGGGCGAAGAGATGTTCTGGATGCCTAACTTTTGGAAGGAGGTCCAGTTGCGGATGCCGACACTGGCGTAGACTAACGGAATTTTCACTAGGTAATGTAATGCATCTTTTTGTGCCTCAGGAAGATCAGGGCACAAGTAAGGGATCATCATGTTCCAGCAGGCCAGAATACATCCCTTAGAGCGTACCTTGAGCAGTTGCTTGCCCCTTGCATATGTGATTTCCACTTCTTTCGCAGAGTCAGGCGCTCGAGCATTTTGGACACGAACTACCGTGCTGTTCAGCCGAAGCCTTATTGGAGCGTCTTCCCGATCCAGGCGGCTGTAGTCGGCTTGCGCGGTGACAACGTCCTCCGCTGTGTGACCAGGTACGGCGCTCGGGATTAGCTCACGCACAAGCAACCGCGCAATGGATGCGTTGCCGTCCGGAAAATGAAATCGATAGGAGCCGCCGTTAGCGTATCCTGCTGCGGAATAGCTCATGTTCGGTGCAGCACCGGGTTCAAGACCCATACCCTGAAATCCAGGCAATCCAAGCGCCCAGCAGTCAAGGGCGGGTTCCGCATCAATGCCGACTCCCCACTCTCCCTCGGTCTGCCGTTGATAGAAGGGAATCACGCCTGGATCTACTTTCACCACGTTAAGCAAAAAGTCCCGATAACTCATCTTCGAAAGGCGCGCTTTCTTCTCCGCTGAAGAGAGCCCGGGCATGTGATCAACTTTGGCTTCCTGGACACGCACGATGCGGCGTTTGACTTCGGGCGCTAGAGGTGTTTTAGCCAGGAAACTCTCCCAACTGATCGTCTTTCTTGTTTCGCTCTTCGACTCTTCATCGTCCCAGCCGCGGCCGGGAGTGCCCACTACTAGTCGATCTTCACCGAAAGTCTCTTTATCAAAAAAGACAGCAGACTGAAGGCCCAGAGAACGATAGAGCTTACGGTCTGTGAACTTCGCATCAAACTTTGGCGGATCGATTCCAAGCTTCTTGAGCAGACCATCTGCCACCTGACTGTAGGGAGTGGGACTGTCGATGAGGAAAGTGCCGCCATTCAGGAGTTGAAGCCGTCCACCGAGGTGAAACTCGTTCCGCTTGGCATGGCCTCCGAAGTCGTCGTGGTTTTCGAGAATCAGGATGCGAGAGGAAGTCCCTGCCCTTTCGCGAAAAAAATGAGCGGCCGCTAGACCGCTGATTCCCCCTCCAACAACCACCAGATCGTAGGCTTCTCCAGTGTCGACGGATTTCCCCACGCTGTCCCAAAACGTACCGTCGCGGAGGCTGTGAGCAATCTCGAACGAACCGGGATGGCTGCCGCGCAAGCCGGTCTTTATGGCTGGATCGTATCCCGGCTGGTTTTGCGGCTCCGGGGCGTCAGTTGCGCTGAATGCCCGTCCGTCGGGCAGCATCGCGGCTCCGATGACCATTGTCGCCCCGTTCATAAAATCCCGGCGTGTGATTGGCCGGTCCATGCCTAAGTAGCGGTCATGGGAGTCGCTCATAATATGCTCCCCGAAGGCTGCCTCGAAATCACTTCTTCTTGGGCGCGGGTGAGTAGTGCAGATGTACGACCTTCCACGTTCCATCGCGCTTGAACCACACATCGGACTCCTGGAAGTCCTCGTCGCTGACTTCGCCTTTTGGCGAGCGCGTCTTTACATGGAGCAAATAGCTTGCTGTTGCGGTGTCGCCACTAGGGCCAACTTGTATCTTCATGTCGGAAGGTTGAGCCGACTCGACCGTCCCTCCACTCCGGATGAATGCTGTCCACTCCTTTTTATATTGGGGTAGATCTGTTCGTCCTTCAGGAAGCCATTGCGTAAAATCGTCAGCATAGTAGGCGAAATAGACTGGAAGGTCGTTGGCGGCGTATGCCGCATTCATCTTGTCTTCCAGATCACGGATTTCTTTCTCTATTTGGGATTGCTGAGCAACGCACGGGATCGTCAACGCGAGGCTCACCACGACGAGCAAAGCTGCAAGAATCTGTCGACGAATCATTGTTGATCCTCCCAGAAACCGAAATACGCATTGCACTAACTGGAGAACACCTCCTGCACCGCCCGGTAACCTTGATCAATTGCCTGATCGGTGTAGGCGGCCGCAGCGGCATCGGAATTGGCAATCGTGATACGGCCAAAGCGTCGACGTGCAATGTCACACGGTCGCTTACCCTCAGGCCAATCTGGATCCCAGAGCGGGTTGTACTCGTATGCGTATCCATGAGGCCAGCGATTGACGGTGATCGCATTGATGTCCCGCGCAGGATCAAAACCGCCGGAGCCCAATACACGAGCAAGCTGGTCGCGGATATTTCGCTCAAAGGTCTCAAACGGCGTAGCAAGCAACTCATAATGGCCCGCACGCTGCTGTTCTCTCGCAGAAAGGCCCGGCTGGCACGGAGTACGCAGCATGTGTACCAAAATTGGCTCGTCTGGAGATTGTGACGATTTGTAGTCACCAATATTTGCAGCTTGGTCCAGATTCATAGAGGTGTGATACATACCCGGACAGGCGACGCCCCTGACTCCAAGCTTGTGAAATGTTGTCCAGTTGCGAAGACCCACAACTGTATAAACCAGCGGTACCTTCACGCCATAGTGCAGCGCGTCTTTCTGCTCCGCAGGCAGGTCCGGACAAAGATACGGAATGACCATATTCCAGCACGCCAGAACCGCGGCTTTGCCACGTGCGCTGTACGTTTTTTGGTCGCGGCCATACACGACCTCTACCTGTTTAGCGGAGGCAGGATCTCCTACGTGCCGGGCCAGTACCGCGGTGCTGTTCAGGCGTATGCGGACGGGAGAGTCTCTGTGGTCAAGGCGACCGTAGTCCATTTTGGCCGTCACGATATCCTCGGCCGTGCTCCCCGGAGCAGAACCGGGGACTAACGAGCGCACCAACATGCGCGCGATCGACGCGTTGCCGTCTGGAAAGTGAAAGTGGAACTCCTCTTGTGGTGTTACCTCTCCCAGCGCGGTAAAGCTCAGGCCTTTTGAAGGCACGCGATCAAGCCCCATGCCTTGAAACCCAGGAAAGTGAATGGCCCAGCAATCCAGCGCCGGAACTGCATCGATGCCGATCCCGTACAGCCCATGAGTACGACTCTGATAAAAAGGAATGACGTCCGGGTGAGCCTTCACCACATTCAGAAGGAAATCCTTGTAGCTCATTTTGGAGAGCTGAGATTTCTTCTGCTCCTGAGACAATCCTTCCATGTAATCAACCTTCGCCTCTTGAATCCGGATAATGTCCTGCTGAGCCTGCGGCGACAGTGGAGTTCGCGCGAGAAAGTCCGCCCACTTGCTTGACTCACCTCGCCGACCATAGAACCCTCCGGGTGCGTTCGTGACCAATCGCTCAGTTCCAAAAGTGTCCTTATCGAAGAAGTAGGCAAACCCGAGACCGCCGTAAACGGGACTGTCCACATATTTCTTTTGGAATGCGGGGGGATCGACACCAAATTCGGTAAGAAGTCCGCGCGCTTCTTTGCTGTAAGGAAACGGCGACTCGATTGAAACAGTTCCACCATTGGTCAGCAGCATGCGGCCGGCGAGATGGAACTCGTTCCTTTTGGCGTGCCCGCCAAAATCATCGTGATTGTCCAGAATAAGGATGCGGGCTAAAGGTCCCGCCTGCTTGCGGTAGAAGTAGGCCGCTGCCAAACCACTAATGCCGCCGCCAACCACTACAAGATCGTATTCCTCGCCAGGCTCGACAGGCTTGCCTGCTTTTTCCCAGAAAGTGCCATCCCGCAGTGCGTGCGCGACTTCGAAAGCGCCTGGATGACTTCCCCGCATTCCGTTTAGCGTCGGAGGATAGTAACCTGGGCGATCTTGTTCAGAGGGGGTTGGCGTTTGAGCGGCGAGAAGTCGGCCAAGCCAAGGATGAACCAGCACACCACCCGCACCCATGGCCATGCCGTTCAAGAAATCCCGGCGCGTAATGTTGCGGTCCATGCCAAGCTCGCGATCGCGAGATTGAGAGCCGTTCTCATTCATGTAGTTAGCCATGTTCTTCTACGCACCTCTCACTTGTTCCTGAACCGCACGATAGGCCTGGTCTATCGCCGCATTGGTGTAGGCGCTGGCGGCGGCGTCGGAATTTGCAATTGAGATTCGGCCGAACTGTTTCCGTCCAACAACACAAGGACGCTCTTCCGGCGCCCAATGCGGGTCAAACAAAGAGTCGTATTCGTAGGCGTATCCGTGCGCCCACCGGTTCACGGTGATGGCTGCGATATCGCGGGCGGAATCGAATCCGGCGGCCGCGAGCATGCGATTCAGCTGGTCGCGGATATTCCGTTCAAATTCAGAAAATGGCGTACTGATGAGCTCGAACCTGCCCATCCGGTACTGATCGCGCCGCGGCAGACCCGCCTGGCAAGGAGTTCGCAACATGAAGAGAACCATCGGTTCCTGCGGGTTGCTGGGAAACTGGTACTGGCCCAGGCTAACCGGAAAGTCGAGCATGGTAAAGCTGTGATAGCTTCCCGGCGACACGATTTGGCGTACTCCTATTTTGTGGAACGCAGTCCAATTACGAATCGCCACGTGCGTATAGATAAACGGTTCCTTCACGCAATAGTGCAAGGCTTCCTTCTGCTTGTCGGGCAATTCAGGACAGAGATACGGAACCATGCTGTTGTAACACGCAAGGATGCAGCATTTTCCCGTCACCTTTTTGAGTTTCCCCGCTTGCACATAGGAAAGGTCTACTTGCTTTGCAGATTCCGACGGCCCCGAGTGCTGGGCGCGAACCGCGGTTGAATTCAGCCGGATTCGGATGGGGGATGACGGCTGATCCAGCTTGCTGTAGTTGGCGAGCGCGGTAACAACATCCTCCATCGTGTGCCCCGGAACCGCTTCAGGGATGAGACTCCGCACCAGCAAGCGCGCGACGGATGCATTCCCATCGGGAAAATGAAAAATGTACGGCTCTTCTTTTTCTTCATCCGCGCCTAACTGCAGCCCTTCGAACCCCGCATACTGGGACGCGCCGTAGTCGTCAGGATTTCGATGACAGGCAAGCGCCGAGACAGCATCAATTCCAACTGCAAACAAATCGTGGGAATACGTCTGGAAGAACGGCAAAACGGCGGGATCCGCCTCACAAACGTGGGTCAAGAAATCGGCGTAGCTGACTTTTGCCAGACGTGCCTGTTTCTCTTCTTTGGAAAGACCCGAGAGGTAGTCCTTCTTCTCGCCGTAGAGACGAGCGATCTCCTGCTGGAGCTTCTCGGGCAACGGACTCTTCCTCAGAAATGCGGGCCAGGGAGTCGAGCCCATTCCAGGGACGATGCGATCTTCGCCGAAGGTCTTCTTGTCAAAGAAGCAGGCCGTGCCGAGATGCGAGTACAACTTCTTATCGTAGGCTTTGTAAAAGATCTTTGTTTCAATCCCCAAGTCTCTGAGAACTTCCTTCGCCACTTCACTGTAATCCGAAGGGCTCTCAATTGACTGCGTGCCACCGTTACTCAGCAGCAGCCGACTCCCTACACGAAACTCGTTGCGCCGGGCGTGCCCGCCGAAATCGTCGTTGTTATCGAGGACAAGGATGCGCGCACTTGTGCCCGCATACTTCCTGTAAAAGTAAGCGGCAGCAAGCCCGCTGATGCCTCCTCCGACGACAACCAAGTCATAGGTCTCGTGCGTCTCAGTTGGATTTCCGGCGCCTTCCCAAAACGTTCCGTCGCGCAAGGCGTGTGCGACATCGAACGAGCCGGGTGCGCTGCCTCTCATGCTGGTCAGAGCGGGCGGATAACTTTCCGTGGAATTAGTACCATCTTGCGACGACTTGTGAAGACCAGAGGCTAGGCTGGGAAGACTCGCGTAGCCCAAGGTTCCGATACCCACCGCAACACCATTCAGGAAGTCACGTCGCGTGATGCGGCGGTTCATTCCCAACTGCCTATCATGTTTTTCTTCGCTCATTGAATTGAGTTAACGAAACATTCAGGATTCCCCGTGCCTATCTTCCCTGATTGAACCTACTGTGCCGGTATTGGTTCCGGCTCGGCCGAACCGTCGGCCCTCGGGTCAGAAGCAGCGAAGTTCGTGCCTGTTCTAGAGTTATGAAGCACTGCCTGTCCCCGTCCCATCAACGCTGAATAATCCTTCCGCAATACCAGATCATGCCCCTTCTCGCGCAATTGGGACTGCACCTCTGGTGAGACTCGTGACTCGAGAAGAATGGTGCACTTGATCGGTTCTCCAGTGTCGCGGATCGTGAAGCGGGGAGCAGAGAGTGCGGCCTGGATGTTCCATCCATAGTCTGCAATGTTGGACACAAATTGGGCGTGCGCGAGCGGCTGATTGGAACCTCCCATGATTCCAAATCCAATGTGTTCATCATCCTTTTCCATGAACGCGGGAATAATCGTGTGGAACGGGCGCTTATGCGGGGCCAGCGCATCTGGGTGCTTTGGATCCAGCACAAACAATCCGCCTCGATCCTGAAGCAGAAACCCCATGCCTTTCACTGCGACACCAGAGCCGAAATAGTCGTACACACTCTGGATCAGGGATGCGATGTTGCCCTCTTTGTCGACCACTGCGAGGTAGGTGGTATCGCTCTTTGCCGGCGCGCCATTTACGGCAGCGCAGTTCGCTTTCCCTGCGTCAATCAGCGCCGCACGTCTTTCTGCATACCCTTTCGACAGCAGGCCCTGCACCGGAATACTCGCGAAACGGGGATCACCGTTATAACGGTAGAGATCCGTATAGGCGAGTTTCATCGCTTCGATCTTCTTGTGAAGCTCTGCGGTTCCCTGCGGACCTTCCTTGTCCGGCGGTGAGGTCGCCATTATGTTAAGCATTTCCAGAGCGGCCATGCCTTGTCCGTTGGGAGGAAGCTCGTAGACTCTCCACCCCCGGTAGTCAATCGAGATCGGATCGACCCACTCCGAGGAGAACTCCGACAAGTCTGCGGCCTGCATCGTGCCACGGAGCGATTCCGAGGTCTTGAGAATGGCTTTCGCGATCTCGCCGTCGTAAAACTCTCGAGGCCCCTTTTCCGCCAACAGCCGCAGAGTCTTGCCTAGATCGGGATTGGAGAATTTCTCTCCGACAGCGGGAGGCCTTGCGTTGGGAAGAAATACGCGCTCTGCCTCTTCTGTCTGCTTCAACTTCGCCCTGCCGATACCCCAAAAATCGCGAATAATTTCAGGTACGGAATAGCCCTTCTCCGCGTAGTAGATCGCCGACGTAAACAGAGTCTTCCACGGCAATGTTCCAAAACGCTGATGCGCTTTAGCCCAACCATCCACAGCCCCGGGTACCGTGACACTATGGATGCCAGCGTCGGGCATGACGGTGATCCCCTGTCGCTTCAGGAACTCAATCGTGAGGCCTTGAGGAGCCCAGCCACTCGCATTCAGCCCGTACAGTTTCCCGCTCTTTGCGTCCCAATACAGAAGAAACAGATCCCCACCGATACCGTTCATCATGGGCTCGGTTACACCCAGCACTGCATTCGCAGCAATGGCCGCGTCGATCGCGGAACCACCCTGCGAAAGAATTTGCGCGCCGGCTTGAGAAGCAAGAACGTGGCTGGTTGCAACAATTCCGTGGTCACTTATCACCACAGATCGACCGTACTCGCGGTCTTGGGACAGAGCTGGGCTGAGACCAACACACGTGAAGGCTAGTAGGACAATCAAACGGTGCATGAAGATCCCCACCACTGGAAGGCAAGCAATTTACTGCGTACAGCCGTAATGACATTACTATAAGTCCGCAAGGTTAGAAAAAGCAGAAAACGCTGTCAAGAAGATTGCAGTTGCCGGACCCTCGGATTTACGTTTCTTTACACGATGGGGTTCTCCGCTCCGACTGACCAATTTGTCGACGCCCAAGAATCGACCGACAAGAATTGCTGATTCAAGAAACACGTTCCCGCTATACGAATTTTCCTCTTGACACAGACTGCCGATCTTCTCTAACCTTCCATAATTCTCGTAAGGTTATGTAGGGGAAATCTACAAGAGTCACACTGAAAGCGCGTGAGGAGCCGAGGAGCCCCCTATGACGTGCGAGGTCCTGTGTGGTGACGCTGCCCTCTCTTTCAAGCGAACGTCCGCGGACGCTGCTCTATTTCATCTTTGGACTTCTTCAGTACCGTTTCTGCAGGCAATCAAGAAATCGACTCTTCGTGGAGGCCTCCGTATGGCGCTTCGCACCAGCGACCATCTTTTCCACTCACCCTGTACACGGCGCGTGGCAACCGCCCTGTCTCTCGCCGTATTCCTTACTATTTTCGCCTCAGCGCAGAACACTAACGGACGCATTATCGGTACGGTTACTGATACGCAAGGCGCCGCTATTGCCGGTGCGAAAATAACCGTTACCAATACCGGCACAAATGTCGTTTCGGACACTGTGACCAACAACGAGGGCTATTACCAGGTGCTGCAACTTCCGGTCGGATCGTACACCGTCAACATCGAGCACGCCGGATTTGCGAAGGTGGTGACCGCTGCTACCTCGCTGGACATTAGTCAGTCTCTCCGCATTGATGTTCACCTGAAGCCTGGGTCCGTCATTGAAACGGTGCAAGTCGCTGCTGAGGCTGCCCAGGTGGAAACCGTAAACGCCACTCTCGGAGCCACCGTTACGGGCGCACCGATCCAAGACCTACCTCTGAACGGCCGCAACACCCTGGATCTGGCACTGACCCAACCCGGGGTAGTTCCCATCGCCGATGACATTGGAACGTATGGCACGAACAACGGAGGCTCCAATGGTTTCAATGGAATCAGCGTGGCGGGAGGACGCGGCGACTCGGTTACGTATCTCCTGGACGGCGGTTTGAACAATCGAACCACGAGCAACCAGGTCGTATTCAATCCCAATCCCGAAGCGGTCGAAGAATTTCGGTTGTTGGAGAACAACTACACTGCCGAATACGGGCGAAATGGCGGGGGCACAGTGAGCGTGGTGCTCAAATCAGGGTCGAACTCGCTGCATGGAACGCTATTCGATTACTTCCGCAACGACGCGATGAATGCCAATGACTATTTCGACAACCTGCAGGGCAATCCCCGGCCGACGCTGAAGCGGAATCAATTCGGAGGCACGGTCGGCGGCCCGATTACGATCCCGGGACTCTTCAATGGAGGCGACCGGTTCTTCTTCTTTTTCGGGTATCAGGGACAACGTCAGACCCGGACGATCAACCAGGGATTTGTCGCGACGTATACTCCGGCGGAATTGAACGGAGACTTCTCGAATTTTCAGGGTGGCGGGCCAGATCCGGGAGTTGTCGCTTTCCTTCAGAATTATCCCTATTACCAGGCTGACCCGGCGTTGGCAGCGCAGGGAATCATCGATCCAACAAAGATCGATCCGGTCGCGCAAAGTTACATTGCCGCCGGCATGATTCCGACATCACCGACGGGACAAGTCTTCCCGCAAGGGGCGGAAAGAGACGATGTCAACCAGTACGTAGGGAAGTTTGACTTCTACGCCACACGGAACGACCGCATTTCGCTGTCCCTTGGCTACAACAAAGAGCCGATCCTGAATCCGTTTTTCGGTGCGAATGTGCCGGGCTTCAGCGCCAACAACACGACTTGGGATTACTTTTCGAACATCGCCTATACCAAGACGATCTCGGCATCGACGATCAACGAGCTCCACATCACCGCGCAGCGTTGGTATCAGACGGCAATTCCGGCGAGCCATCCTCCTGCGCTGGCGCAACTGGGAATCAACGTGCAGTCTGACGATCCTTTCGGCCCTGCCTCTCTCTCGTTCGCCAGCGGGGTGAACGTAGGATTTGATCCCAACGTCCACTGGAAGGCCGACAACAATTACGCGATTTCCGACACGCTGACCTGGAACCGCGGGCATCATACCTGGAAGTTCGGCGGCCGGTTCGGCTTGATGCAGGAGAACACGGTCTATGCCTACCAGACAAATGGCATTTTCTACTTCTCCGGTCCGGATGGGATCGGCTCTGGAAATGATCTGGCGGACTTCCTTTTTTGGGCTGCAGACGAATTTGATGAATTCTCCAAGGCGCCCAGCAATGAGCACCAAAAACAGTATGCGCTGTTCGGGCAGGACGAATGGAAGGTAGCGTCGCGATTAAACCTGACGTTCGGATTGCGTTATGAGTACACCAGTCCAGAGACCGACACCAAAGGCTACAGTTTCAGCATTCTCCCGGGCGTGCAATCGGTGAGATTTCCGAACGCGCCACTGGGATTCGTAGTTCCCGGCGATCCCGGCGCACCGCGGGGCTGGTACTTCCCAGATCGCACGAACCTGTCTCCTCGGATCGGTTTCGCATGGGATCCCTTCGGTGACGCAAAAACCAGCGTGCGTGGTGGCTTCGGGCTGTTCTTCGACACACTCAATGGCTGGATGTCAGATTGGGCTACGGACGAGGCACCCTGGGCTGGTGGTGCTGTACTCACCCCCGACCCCACCGACACAGTCAACAACCCGCTTCCGACAGATGGGCCGAGCAAGATACTCTCGAGCCCGTACGTTTCGGTAGGTCAAGCCGATCCCTTCCCTTCCAAGATACCGCCTCCGTCGAACATCAACTTCGCCAATGCCGGATTCACACCGTTCCTTGGGTCGGGAAACAACTTCGTCAATATCCACCTGAAAACACCCTACATCTATCAGTACAACCTTAGCCTGCAGCGGCAAGTGGGGAATGGCCTTATGGCTGAGGTCGGTTACGCCGGCAGTTCCTCGCACAAGCTGCTTACCTGGGTTGATCAGAATCCGATGATTCTGGGCACTTCGACGCGCATCTTGAATTATCAACTTCTGGCGTCTGACCCGAATGCCGATCCACTGACATTTGGCTACATGCCAACCTTTGATGGTCTAAACCGGGCGAATTACAACGGATTGTTGACCAGCCTCACAAAGCGAGAAAGCGATCTGCCGATCTTCGGCAAGGCTTTTTTTACTCTCGCTTACACCTGGTCGCATAATCTCGACAACGGCTCAGGATTCAACTCGCGCATCTCGTCTATTCCTTACTACAATCACAACCAGTTCTACGGGAACTCGGACTTTGACGTTCGGCAGCGGTTCACTTTCAGTGGTGGCTGGGAGTTGCCCTTTGCGAAAATGTGGTCGGATGGGCCGAAGAGGTTGACTGGCGGCTGGAGCTTGTACCCCATCTTCTTTGTCCAGTCGGGAATCCCGCTCGACTTTACGGCCGGAACGCGGCAGCGTTCCAGCCAACCTGGGCCGTCCGGCGCCGGCGACGGACAGTTGGTTCGGGCGGACCAGATGATGAGTTCAGTGCAAACATTCAATCCACGGAGCGTGCAAACGTTCAACGGTGTCACGGGGAACTTCTGGTTTGATCCGAACTCCTTCCAGCAGGACCCGTGTATTGGTGACGGCACCTGTCCAATTGGATTCTACGGAACCTATCGACGCAACTCTTTCCACGGCCCGCGGCGAGCGAATCTGGATTTGGCGCTGGAGAAATCCACCATGCTCGTGGGCGAAAAGCTAAAGCTCGTCTTCAAGGCTGAGGCGTTCAATATCTTCAATCATGCCGAGTTCCGTCCGCCGGCTGATCGATCCGTCTCGTCCGGAACTTTCGGCCAGATCAGCGGAACCTACGATCCAAGAATCCTCCAGGTTGCTTTGAAGCTGGTTTTCTAGGATGCACGCGATCTACCTCCCCATGAGGAAAGAAGAATGAACGACGAGCGGGACCGAGTACTGGGAATGGACCGGCACATTTCGCGCCGCGACTTCCTGAATGGCTGCGCTCTGACAGTTGGGGCTTCCCTCACAGCAAGCCCCGAATGGTTCAATCTGCTGGCGCAGGCGGAAACCGCTCCCGAGAAGGATCCGAACTACTACCCTCCGGCGAAAACCGGCATGCGGGGAAGCCACGACGGATCCTGGGAAGTGGCGCACGCCATGCGCGACGGCGAGACCTGGCCGGATGCTGTCGACGACAAGGAATCGTACGATCTCGTGGTCGTGGGTGGAGGAATCAGTGGCCTTGCCTCCGCGTACTTCTTCCGCAAGTTCGCTGGAGCCAGCTCGAAGATTTTGATTCTCGACAATCACGATGATTTCGGCGGGCATGCGAAGCGCAATGAGTTCCAAACCCGTCAGCGGCTGCTGATCGGCTATGGAGGAACTCAATCGCTGGAAGCACCCCACCACTACAGCAAGGAAGCATTCGGCCTGTTGCAGGAGTTGGGGATCGACGTCGATCGCTTCCACAAGTATTTCGACCAGAACCTCTATAAAGGCATGGGTCTGAAGCGTGCGACCTTCTTCGACAAGGAAACGTTCGGTGTCGACCGCCTCTTGTCCGGCTTCGGGACACACTACCTCGGCCTGACCTACCCGCCTGAGATTCTGGCGCAGATTCCGATTTCCGAGGCGGCACGCAAGGACCTTGTGCGCCTGCAAGAAACGAAAGTGGACTATCTGCCTGGCCTCTCTGCGGAGGAGAAGCGACGTAGGTTAAGAAAGACCAGCTACAAAGATTTCTTGCTCCAGTGCGTGAAGGTCGACCCAGAGGTGGTGAAGATTTTTCAATCAGCGCCTCATGGACTGTATGCAGTTGGCATCGACGCCGTCTCAGCACTCGACTGTCTGGAGATGGACTATCCGGGCTTCCAGGGGATGAAGCTGGAAAGCCATGAAGACTCGCCAGAACGGGCCGAGCCGTACATCTTTCACTTCCCGGACTGCAATGCTTCCGTAGTCCGGCTGCTGGTTCGCTCCTTGATACCCGGTGCGTTGCCCGGCACTACGATGGAAGACGTAGTCACTTCGCGGGTGAACTACGCTGGTCTCGATAGCTCAGAGTCTGCAATGCGAATCCGGTTAAACAGCACGGCGGTGCGCGCGAAACATGTTGGTGATCCGCAAGAGGCGAAGCAGGTCGAGGTCACGTATGTTCGCAGCGGCAAGGCGCACACGGTGCGGGCGCCGCAGTGTGTTCTCGCCTGCTACAACATGGTAATTCCTTACCTCTGTCCGGAAATGTCGGAGAAGCAGAAAGATGCCTTGCACTACAGCGTAAAACTTCCGCTCGTGTACACCAACGTGCAGATCCGCAATTGGGAGTCTTTCCAGAAATTGGGCGTGAACTCGATCTATGCACCGGGAGGCTACTTCAACGGAGTGTCTCTGGATTTCCCGGTTTCCATTGGGGAGTATCGTTTCCCCAGCACACCGCAGGAACCCTGCCTGCTGCATCTTTTGCGTACCCCATGCAAACCCGGTTTGCCAGCCAAAGATCAATACCGGGCAGGACGCTACGAGCTGATGACCACGCCCTTTGAAGTCTTCGAACGCAACATCCGCGATCAACTCGGACGCATGCTGGCCGCTGGCGGATTCGACTCTGCCCGCGACATCCAGGCCATCACAGTGAACCGATGGCCGCACGGTTATGCCTACGAATATAATCCGCTCTTCGAGCCGTTGGACCGTGCGGATTCCGACCGCCCATGCGTGATTGGCCGGCAGCCTTTCGGACGCATTCACATCGCCAACTCCGATGCGGATGGCCACGCCTACACAAACATTGCGATCGACCAGGGCTACCGCGCAGTTCGCGAGATAACAGTGGGTGGAAAGCACGAACCTTCAGGTGCTGGCGCCTGATCCATTTGGATTCCGGCCCACGACTGGCATCGCTCTAAGCATCGCAAATGTGGGCACTCTAGACTTCTCCAAGTTCCGCCGTGGGTGCGAGCGGTCTGCTGGCGGACGTCCCGTTCGCTGCCGGTCAATGAGGAATGGCCGTGGATATCAACAATCTGTGGGAGTCGCAGGACGAGAACAATTGGATTGACGCACTCGATCGCTATTGGGCAAACCCGACGGTTTCCAAGAGCCGCGACACAGAACAGTTCATGCACAAGGTGGAACTGGAGTATATCCAGAGACTTGATATGCAGGAATGGTATGACTTCTTTAACAAATATTTCCGCTGGAAGTTCAGGGATAACCATCTCCACGAGAGGCTGATGGACCTTGACAAGAACAGCTTTGAGCATCTTTTCTCCGTGAAAGGCAGCCTCTTAGCCCTCGACAAACTTGATCTAGTGGACTCTCGAAAATGCCTCAACCTTGTCAGATCGCCACGGATAAGAGGTTTGGACTATCCCGGTGCATCGGGTCTCCTAGCTCTGATATTCGAGGAATGGTACGGAACCGTTGACCGGTGTGTTCTGGAGTCCTTGTGCAAAATTGAGTCATTGCCGGAAAAGCCGAGGATCGGAGAGATCCGTGCGTGGGTGAAGATACAGAAAGACTGGAGAGAGAGAGTGACGCTGTGCTCATCATTGACATAATGCGAAGAAAAGCGGCCCAACTAAACCGTTGGTTCGCCACAAATAAGTGGACTCCCCGCAAGATCGCGATGATTCTTTGGACGTCCAACAGGCCGGTTCGGGCAGAAGATCACGTGATTCAGATGGTAAGGAGGAGGATCGATGAACAAACACGGCCACAATCGTAGGGAGTTCCTGGGCCTGACCGGAGCCGGTGTGGCTGGCCTGGCCGGCGGCAGTCTTCTGGGCACAACCGTATTCGCCGAAACGCAGAGCGCTGACGCCGATCCGCGCCATGCCGATCTGGTGGTATTCAGCGCCACGATCTACACCGTCGATTCCAGCATGCCGAAGGTGGAGGCTTTTGCCGTTAAGGGTGGGCGATTTGT
>Ga0137383_10000994_pt1 | contig 16101 bp, 19 predicted proteins | sample SagtaG_19_FD_104817 | JGI IMG/M metagenome (GOLD analysis project Ga0137383, IMG submission 104817) | Vadose zone soil microbial communities from Sagehorn Ranch, Mendocino, California, USA - Sage2_R_40_16 metaG | ecosystem: Environmental > Terrestrial > Soil > Vadose zone | place: USA... | reverse complement strand
TAGTAGTTGGCTGGATTACGTATCTGGACGAGTCCCTGGTATGTTCCGGCGCACTGGTTAGCAGAGACGAGGCAGGTTACGGTGATCGATACAGTGTCTGGCGTGGACCCGCAGGAAGCGAAGCTCGTTGGAGCGACAGTGAAACTGATTATCGTCGGGTTGCTGGACTTGGCGACTAGAAGGATGTTCGTCGAGCTTGGACTGCACGTGAAAGAGTCGACGACGCTGCCGGTGCCTGATGAGCCTGGAAAAGTTATGGTGAGAGGGTTGACCGCCCAAGTCGTCTTGGGGGCGCTGTTCTGGGCGAAACCTACTGCCATATAGGCTCCCACCATGACGAGGCTTATCGAGAGGCCTACCAGTAGATGGGGTAAATATCGTCTGATAAGGGGCCGCATTTTCAATGCCGACAGAACGGCTATTAATAATAAGGGTTGGCATGATCAACAATTTAGTCATTGTCTGAGCCTGCCCTAGTTAGCCCAGGGCTGCGGATCTTTCCTTATCGACCGCTGATTCAGAATCTCAGGGAAGCTTCGGGGACGCACGGTTATCAGGAACGATTTCTCGCCTATTGTTAGGCCGTCCTCAAGACCGATCTTCCGCAGGCTCTGGTTGTCTACGGAATTCCGGAGAATCCCTCCATAGCAGATAAGAATAAAGCCCGAAGAGAAACCCCCTAGCGTTTCAGGTCATCAGGCTGTGCGTCTCGCCATACTGATTCATCCATTCGGCAGATTCGGTGGAGCGGAGCGACTGGCCATTCTCCACGCCATTGGACTGACGGAAGCAGGGCATGACGTTACGATGTACACCGATACGACCCTGATGCACCGTGAATGGCTTTCGCTGCTCGGGTCCAAGGTCCCAGTGAGAAATCTGCCTTACGGACTAAAAGGCAGAGACGTAATCCGAGATCTCGCTACTTTCGATAGAATACTGATTCATCATCATATCGAGCCACTAATGGCGAGGCGAATCGTCGGCAGATACGCGGACAAAACTTACTGGTACACTGGCGAGGTTCTCCGAGCCATTTGGGAAGACAAAATAACAGGCCAAGACTACAGACAGTTTAGCCCAACCGTCTTCCGTACAGCCAGTCATTTCTACGGGAAACGATCCTGGATCGCTCTTTGGGGTCCAATGTACAATCTGACAGTCTCAATGCTTAGAGTCCTAGACATGGCTACCGTTCGCCGATTCAAAGGCATAATCGCGAACAGCGAGTACATGGCAGACCTAGTGAGAAGAGTTTACCGCTATCCTGGACCCATGTCGGTCGCATATCCTGCTCCTTCGCTCCCAGCGTCGATGTTCAAGCCCAACTATGGCAACGGCGACTATGTCCTCGCTGTGGGTGCACTCTTGCCAAATAAGAATCACCATGATCTCCTAGAAGCGATGTCTCTTCTAAAGGAGCCCCCTACGCTTCGTATCGTAGGCGATGGGCAGGAGAGAAGTCACTTGAAGGACCAAGCACAAAGACTGGGAGTGGAAACGGAATTTGATCCGCTCGTCACAGGGGAAGAACTATGTCGTCTCTATGAGGGAAGCCTCTTCGTCGTAGTCCCCTCGTTGTCCGAGCCTTTTGGAATGACGGCCCTCGAAGCCGCCCTAGCGGGTAAGACTTCAGTTGTAACTGAGCTCGGAGGAACCAAGGAGTTCGTTCTGGACCAACAAACAGGGCTCGTCATTAATCCCAGAAAGACCCAGAGCTTTGCATCAGCAATGGAACTGCTCCTCGACGACCGGGACTTACGAAAGAGTATGGGAGAGAGGGCGAGAGAAAGAGCTCTTGAAGCCTTTACCCCTGAACAATCGGCCTTCGCCCTCGGTAGGGCGTTAGGCTAGTGAAGATTACATCAGTCACCGTTTTTGCAAGACACAATCTCCGGACAATCGAAGCGATAGTAATCATCTTCGCAATTGTCGGAGCCGCGATTACCCTAGCCATCGGCGGGTCCGTAAAGTCGGACACAATCCGAATAGTTGACGTTTCCAGCTCCTTTTTGTCGCCTTATGGTGAGTTGAGTTCCAGCTCGGTAGTAGGCTATAATGACAACTACAGTGGGTGGATCGCCAGTCCGAACTTCCAAGCCAATACAACGAAGAACTCCTTGGTAGTAAACGGCATCTTCCAAAACGCCTCTACATGGACCGCAGTTAATCTCTTTAAAAATGTAAATATCAACATAACATCATTTCCGATCCTAACCGTCAATGTAAATCTCACGACCGGCCCTCGGTATGGGGTCAGGTTCTTCGCACAATATCCCAACGGGACAGAATACGATGTCTGGTGGGAAGGGTCCCCCCTCGACCACAGAACTGGAACAGGATACGAGTCCCTACGGGTAAACATGCAGAGAGAAGCTATCCTTGCAACTGGGCATGCTGTTGGGATCATCAACAGGATTCAGTTGTACATTGAAGATCGTCCATATTCACCACAGAGTTTCCAGCTCACCTTGTCTAAGCTCTCGTTTGAAAACGATACCCTAAGGCAGGCTGCGAACGATCAGTACCGTGCGGTCTATTACGATTTAAAAAATACTCCTAAAGAAAACGCTTCTTGGTATCTCAACAAAGTCAACATCGGCCTCACGGTACTTGCAACTCAAGGTTCGACTTATTCAGTGTATTTTTTCGATGGTCCCGTTCTCTATGCCTCTACCACAGCAACCGGACAGTTATACAATTCATTGACATCGTACGTTCAAATTACGTTCTACCCGAACCTACAACCGCAGGTGTTCCCAGAACTTCTGCCGCTGTCTGAGGCATCAATTGTATTCGTTGCCACATCTGGTACTCTACAAAGTGTGACGGTGCAGGTTGCCAATTTCGAGTTCTTACCCGCAACGGTTAACCCTGATCTGACACAACAGTCGCTAGGTCTCTACTATGTCTACTTCATTTTCTTCCTTTTCCTGCTCCCGGTTGGAATCGCGATTCTTGTATTCCGAGAGTTTCTCTCACGCAAGCTGGTCCCTGGGAGCAACATTGTTGCTGTTCTGATTGCCGGCATACTATGCAGAGTTGCCCTTGCAGCTACAACAGCTCACGTTTTCGATATGAACGTCTATCTGGCTTCAATTCGAGGCTGGTTCCAGTACAGAGACTCGATGGGTAGCCTGGGGCCGACCTTGCCCTTCACTTTCTTCCTTTACTGGGTCGGTTATTCTCCCTATGCAATTGTTCAACTTGTAGGATTTCAAGACGTACAGTTCTTGGGACATGCTGCGGGAGTAGTTGAGGGAGTTTTCGTCAGGCTGTTTCCTATCGTCATGGATTCGTTGATTTTTTTCCTTCTTTTTCGTTTTCGAAGGAATGGGCCGGCGTTCGTGTGGGCGACATTCTACTTCCTCAACCCTTTGGCGATATTCATCTCTTCAGTCTGGGGCCAATACGAAGCTGCAAGTGTCGCCTTTGTAGTGTGGGGAATATATTGGCTGTCGCGTCAAAAGGTTTCGCTTGCCGCTCTCGCCTTCGTCATATCGGGCATGATCGAGCTGATAGGATTCTTTCCTTACGTTTTACTGCAGTTACGAACGGCCCGAATGAAACGCTACAAAACGTTACTCTTTGCAACTGTTGCATTATTACCTCTAGTGCTTTATCGCTCAGAGGCTGACCTGATTTTCCGCCTTCTCCTTGGCTTAGCGGGTTTCACTGGGAGTCAGTTCTCAGGGCCGGGGATTTACAATCTCTTGGGAAGTTTTCCACAATTGTCGGTTATCGGGCAAATCAAACCCTTACTTCTATCGGAGGTCATCGTCTTAGGCGGGGCATTGTTAGAGACTTACAGGCAGACGATGAGTGTTGAGAGATTGGTATTCTACACCACTCTATCATTCACCTTTCTTCTACTGTTCGCAAATCTTCTCGCATCTTGGGTTTGGTTATTACCAGTCTGCCTTCTCTACGCATTAATGAAAGGAAAGAACGACCTGGGAGCTTTCATGCTGGTCTTCGGCACGACAGTCGCTTTCCTGATAGTCAGCAATACAACCGGTTCCGCATACTTGCTTCTCGGGAACGTTGGAGCCCCTGTTCTACCGGCCATTGAAGCTATACAGAATCGACTCCAGATATTCACCATAATGGTGACATCACTCTCCATCATCCTCCTGCTTTTGCTCAAGTACGGAAGCGGGAACGCAACCCAAACAATGCTAAGGACCTCGGCCATGACTCTCTCCATCTATGCTCTCCTCTACTTTTGGTTGGGATTGTACCCCTCTTGAGAATCGCACAGGTGATTCGCTCGTTCAACCATGTTGCAGGGACGGAACGTTTTGTTTTAGAGACAACTCGCGAAATGACGTCCAGAGGAATCGAGACTAGAGTCTACACCTGCTCTGCTGATTCTCGCATATTGGCAAACGTGCAAGGCGAAGTCGAGATCATAAGGGGCGGTCCGCCTTCGAAAATGCCATTCGAACTGTATTCTAGTCTTCTCGTTTCAAGGCGTCTAATCGACGTTGCGTCTTCTTGGGCCGACGTCATAATCCTGCATAGCGGAGCGGGGGTTGCAGAATACGGCTGGCGAAAACACAGGCTCCCGTGCATTCCCTTCTTTCACGTAGACGACAAGTATGACTCAAGACTGTTCGGGTACCTCCGGGGGGTAGCGTCCCTATACACTTATCCAGTTAGGCTTCAAGAGTCCAAGTGCGTTCGACGCATACCGCTCGTATTTGCAAATTCTCGCAGCCTTAGAAGTGGAGTCCAAACGCACATGCAAGGGGCCAGAGTAACTATCATCCCCCTTGGCGTGAACATAGACAGGTTTAAGCCAGCTTGGAACGATGACGATTACGTTCTAATGGTAGGCCGCCTTAATCCTACCAATAATTTCGAGCTCGGGCTAAGGGCTGCCGCCAACACATCATGCAAAATTGTAGTTGCTGGAATCCGCGAGAAAAAATTCTCCTGGTATTACCGATATCTGTGTAAGTTGGTTGATCAATCTCAGGAATTGCGGGACAGGGTGGTATTTCTGACTCCCGCCGATGATGAATTGATACGTCTTCTTCAGAATTGCTCTTTGTTCCTCTCTCCTAGAATCTATGATTACTTAGGGCTTGCAGCATTAGAAGCCATGGCTTGCGGGAAACCCGTGATCGCGTACAACGCGGAGGAGGATTCACAAATTCCGCCTGTGATGAAATGCGGGGAAAAATATTGGATGTGGCAAGAGACTGTCAAAACACTAATGAGCGATGGACAGCTTCGTGAGAAGATTGGCAAAGAATCGCGGCAATTCATTGAAGAACGTCACACATGGAAGAACACTGTAGACTCCATCCTAGATGGGATCAAGAAGGGTCTTTAGATCATGAATTCTCAACCCGAAGATCTGATTCAGAAGCGGCAAGTCCGAGATCGTTACAATTATGAGGTGAAACGATACGAAGCTTCGAGATTCGGTTCACCCGGAGGACGTCTTTTTGACCTCATCGAAAAGAACTATGCTTCCCGGTTCCTTATTTCAGGTTCGGTCTTGCATGTGGGAACCGCTACAGGCCGGTTTGTAAGTTATCTCTCCAAGCTCGGATTTCATTATACGGGGCTTGAGATCTCAGATTTGATGGTTGAAGCAACGAAGACCAGAATTTCTCGGGAGGCTGTCGTGGCCGACATTATCCAAGCTGATGGAGAGAATCCTCCAATTCGGCCATCGTCATTTGATAATGTGCTGTCCGTTCGTTCCTTCCATTTTTTCCCCGAACCGGACAAATTTTTGAAAAGCGCATATGAGATATTGAGGCCGGGAGGAAGAGTGATTGCTTCCTTCGAACTACATAGCAGACTTCGACACCCATCACAGCTCCTTCGCATCCTTCCAGAACCCCTCCCTAGGCGAAACTTCTACGTGACTTCAGATGTTGCGCGCAAAGTTCGAAACGCCGGGTTCAGAATAATTTGGGCGGGAAAGCCGACAAAACTCCCTCTCCTTGGGTACTGGAGATTGATATCGCCATTAGTTCCATTGTTGCGAAAAACACATGCTAGACTGCCTAATGTCCTGGGAACGGTCGGATTGGTTGTTGGCGAGAAACCGTACTATGATGGCCATCGCCTGGAAGCCGAATAACGGTAGTGAACGACATGATCCCTGATATGACGGTTTATCACTTTATTGAAACACTTAGGAAACTCTGGCTCTGACCGAGGATGAATACACCGTTCGATCGTGATAATAGTGCTTCGAACGTTATCCGGTCTTAAAGATGAAGCCAAGACTGTCTCGACGTGGCATCGGATTCGCATTACACCACCCACGTCTTGCTCTTCTACTTGCTTCCGGTTCTCTAAGTTATGAAGAAGTCCTTCGGGTTCTGGTCAAGAACGATATCGGATTCTTGAGGCTCCAAGCTAGCCAAGTGCCCGACACTTCAAACTTTCTGAAACTTTCCGGGAAGGAAATGGTCAAGGTTCTTGACGAGATTACTCCTGCAAAGCAGGAGTCTAGTTGGAGGATGCTGAACCGCTGGCACAGTTTCCTCTACCTTACTGTCCGAGCTTGTTCCCCTTCTTTGGTTATTGAGACGGGGGTTCTCTATGGCCATTCGAGTGCGGCGATTCTCGCTGCTCTTGAGGATAATGGAGAAGGACAATTGACATCGATCGACATCCCTCAAAAGGACCATCAAAATGTCATTGTGGGTCGGAAACACGTTCAGGTCGGCCTGGATTCAAACGAACTCTCCTTAGGGTGCGCGGTCCCCTTAGATCTTCATTCGAGATGGAAATTGGCACTCGGGGACTCACTGGAATTGCTACCGAAGATACTAGGCGGAGCTCGTTCGGTATCGATCTTCATTCACGACAGTCTTCATACCTATGACCACATGATCGCGGAATTCCGCCTTGGCTACGACGCGTTGGAACCAGGTGGATTGCTAATATCGGATGACATAGGATACAATTTAGCTTGGCAGGATTTTTGCAGATCAAGAAAAGAGGAGTGGAAGGAATTTTCGAAAGGGTCAGACGAAAATGACAGATTCGGGTTTCTCATCAAGTCCTCAGGCTAACAAGAACATGGACCACTTTCGCTCTCGTGTCTGAGCAATAGCGGAAAGGCTCCTCAACCCTACAGATGTCGAGTCAGCGGAGCAACTGGCGCGAACGACTCTTTGTGAATCCCAGCCGCATGGAGCTCGAACTAGCGGCAAAGCTAGAGTCCTCTGGAATACAGTACCATACGCAAGTGGAAGTTCCTATAACGACTGCCGATTTCTACTTCGCTACTGAGCCGCGACCAACGCTCGTTTTCGTGGATGGAAGACCTCATCTCACAACTGCTCAGATGATCAAAGATGAAGAACTGCGAACTCTCCTTAGAAAACGAGGATACAGAGTGGTCGAGTTAGGATACAATAACTACTCGGACAAAAAGCGAGACGAACTCTATCACCAACTTCTAATTGATCTCGGTAAAGAATAGCGTCGCGACTGGAGTTTCGTGACATGATACCCTAGCAGGGACTATTCCCGTAACGGGTTGGGCGCGCCATACTACAACAGCACACTTGGACCACGAGCCGGAACGGAGTTTGCGAGGATGAATTCTACTTCCAGTAGAACTTCTTCCTCACTATACTGAAGGGCTATTTCGTCTTTCAAGTTACGTTCGTGCGATTTTACCCTCGTTAGTGGGCATCCAATTCTGAAGTTGGTCAAAAAAGGTATTACGTCTCGCGTGGAGTGGGAATAATCTTGGGCTGAGTTATTCCTTAGGGAATCCTCTCGCCCGTCTTGAGCTGAGTAGAGCGCTTCAATCTCTCTCTGGTCTTTTGGCTGGCGAATTGTACTATGCGGCCGCATTGAGGGCGAACGTACAGGTCTATGAGAATCGGTTCCTCGCCAAGTTCCGACACCCAGCCGAGCAATAGTCTCGCGGCTGGATCGCTTCTACCAATCTTGAAGGGCACACTGTAATAGACTTCCATATCTTCGTTGCAGGATGGACACTTCAGAGGAACCTGTTCGCCTGCCGGTGGCTCGGCTGGCTCGTCCAAATGAGTGCTCAGATGATCGTCTAATTCGGAATCTTCGAACCATTGACCACAAGTATTGCACCGAGATTTCACCAATGATCTCAGACCATCCTAAGTACCCACTCGTTTGTTCGCCACTTTCTTAGGAATCCATCTAAGCCAGTGTCCACAATTGGAACAATATTCTCCTTTATGGGGGCCTTTACCTCGTATCTCTATGGCGGCTCGTTTGCTACAGAACTTACACACGCCTGGCAAGTGCTCACTTATCTTGCTTTTTCGTCTTGTTCCTCGCCACACTATCTCTCTCCTCGATATGCTCTTTTTGAGGTTGGGAAACTTTCGTAACGTACAGAGTTTCGATTTCCTTAGGTTGAGTAATCATAGAATAGGCGATATGGTTCACAAGTTCAAAGAGCTTGGAAGCAGTCTCGATATCGTCTGTGATATCCAACACTCCTGGATGAACCGCATTGTTTCCTATGACTCGCACTATGTCCAGAGCCTTCTGGATTCTTGCAGGCAACCCCTTACTAACTAAGGTGCCAATATCTACATCCAAATCTTTTCCTGGAAGCTCCAACTGCTGGCATAACTTCTGGATACATAACCTCAGAAGTGCGGCTGCTCCACGGGGAGACCTCGAAAGAATTGACCTCGCCTCATTGTAGTCTTCTTGAATGTCTTTCCGTAGGTCAGAGTTCGGGGGCATGACTGAAGCGTTGTTGGGAGAAACCATTACGCCATTTTCCCAGACGGAGAAATGTTTACAGAGCGTGCAGAAAGCCATCTGCAAGGATTCGTTTTCCACATAGCGAACTCCTACTGGGTTGTAGTAGGCTCCGTGCCAGATCTGGTGGGCATACGCGTTACAATACGGGCAGTTGAAACTCTTCGCTTTGAACGTCGGGGGAGTGTAAGGTATCGTGGACAATCTATTCGCCCTAGCTCAGCTTTCAACCAGTAACTTTACTGATACGGAAGCATCTTCGTCTTCATCCTCATCCCGATAAACAACGAAAAAGCAGGTTCTTCCAGCCTCAGCAACGTACGAGACTTTTGTTCTTGTGATGTCCTCGTTCTCCCAATAGGGGTTGAAATTCTCTCCATCTTCAAACGATTTTACGCTGAGTCGCCCCAGGACATAACAGGACACATCTTCATCCGCCTCAACAGAGCCTACTAACCGATCTCCTTCTTCAAGCTCGAATCGAAACTCGCGGTAACCATCCGGCTCAAGTGTGAACTCTTCGTCCACTTCCCAGTCTGGCTCTTCTGGTTGAGGTTGAGTCTCAGGGGCGGGTGGCTGGATGATCGTCTTTGGAGCCTCATGAAAGTGGACTTCTTGAGCCGAACCGACAACGTTAGAGCCAGAGATATTGCTCTGTTGGATTTGGAAGACCTGTTTTCCGCTCACTCTGTTGATTGTGACCTTAACCAGCACCCTGAATTCAGGTGCTTCAAATAACGGCCCGAGAAACAGAGCGGCTCCGAGAATTCCAGTACGGAAGTCCCAACCGCCTGCTACGATTATGATGATACCAACGGCCATGATCAGAAGGCGAGTTAGCCAGTCATTCCTGTCCGTTTCGCCACTCTGGTCTTCCTCATCCTTCTTTTCTGTGGCTCTGCTCTTCTTCTTCGGCAATTCTTCCAGCTAATTCGGCCGCGTACCTATTAATATTGAAGACTTCCAAATGAAATTCTCTCAGGTCGATTCTTAGAATGAGACACAGGGCTTCGAGGTATGAGAGAGAACTCAAGTCCGAAGAGAGACGGGCACTGATATGGCTCGGGCTTCTGGCTGTAATCGTGGCCTTCTATTTCTGGCTAAGAAACAGCGACCCGAACGCGGCACCCTACATCAATTTCTTCTGTAATTCCCCCTGCCCACACATCACGCTCTACTGGATACCTTTCCTTCAAGCCCTAATCTATTACTGGATTGGCTATGCCGGATGTATGCTCATCTATTTCTCGGAAGACTTCTTTCACGGGCGGCTAGGAAGGATACTCCGACAGGGAGCCAGGAGCATAGGACACATCTTCATCTCTCTGTACCCGGTTACAGTACTAACCATCACGGTTCTTGCCGCCATCTCTTTCTTGATTCCGGCTCCTATACAATTGCCGTACTGGCTTCTGGTGTACGAGTTTTTAGCAATACTTGCACTCTGGTCAATTGAAAGAGTCACTGGTCATAGAAGACTTCTGGGAGGATTGCTGGAGCGTTCATTTGAGGGTGTCAAAGTCCTCGGGAGAAAAATTCGTGGACTTCGAGAGAAGTAGAGCTTCCCTTCCCCGATTGGGCATCCTGTCTCAGCTTCGAATACGACCCGACAACAGGTTTCTGTTAGCAAAAGCTTTCAGCAAGTGGCGCGCGAACGGTAGCTTCCAGATTGACGAGCCAAGACCGTGCTGATAGAATCAAACGGATTTTAGCCATTTGCCGCGAGAATAATTGGACTATCGACACTCCCGACATGGCTGGGAAGCTCTACAATATCCTAAAGTCCTCTGAGTTCACGAGAGACACGATACGGGACTACGTGTACACGATGATTGACATCTTGGCATGGGAAAGGAAACACCGCCGACCATACGAGTGGTCTCCGGCGAAGGCGAGTGAAAAGCCGCAATTAGTTAGGTGGTCTAACATAGGCTCTCCGCAAGAAGTGACCCGAGTACCAGCATGAAACTGCTGTAATCCGTGGCGTTTATCTGGCGGGCAGTGCATTTAGTTCCTGGAAACCACAGAGGCTGGGAAAAGATACGGTAAATCTGTTACTTTACTCAAAGAGATACCTCTTCTAATTATCTACTTCTATAATACTGGTATTAGTTGAGGTGTGAAGGTAGGATCTAGAATCGCAGTTTTGAGATCGTAGAGCTCCCTGCTGAGGATAGCGTTCTCTCCCATCTGGGAAAGAACATTTGTGAGTTTCCACAAATCTAGAGGTTGGCTGTTGGTGAAATCGTCGCTCAATTGAAACTCTGTAAGCATTCCTTGAGAGCTGAACCGGTGAATGATCGAAGTGGCGCGAAGAAATGTGTTCGAGTAGTTTGCGCTGGGGCTAGTAACTTGGACTTGTTGCTCTGGATAGGCATCTCCGAGGAGAGGGGTTATGGCTGATCCTCTTAGTATCCCATTGCGTAGCCGCTTCAGCTCGGCGATTGCATAGTTGTTCAATGCGGTGTCGTCTTTACTGACGGGATCGAAGAAATGGATCTCACGCATGTTCGAATATCGCGGAGGGCTTGCGCGGTTATCGTACGCGAGGATGTGCCTGCCTCCGATGATTCGCCAGCCATTGTGCCAGAAGGGGGCGCTTCCGCTCGGGTTCCCGCAGCCTCCACTGTCTTCCCAATAGACCCCGATGTAGTTGATGTTGCTCCACGATGGATTACCGACGTTCGTTCTCTGGAACTGGCTAGCTCCAGTGTAGATCGTTGGAGCCACGGTGTTTGCAACGGGCGTTGAGTTGAACAAGACTCCCCCGTTGGGTCCAATGGGAAGCAGAACGTGATACCAGTAATTGTCGTTGACGTTGTTGATCCCTTGGACTCCAAGGATTGACTGTAGAGCTGCTGTGTTACCGTCGCTCACGAAGTTGTATTCGAATCGGTTGCTAGCGTCTGTTGCGAAGAAGATCGTGGGTGGCGAGCCAAGCGCTGTGGTCTTACAGTTTGCGCCTTGTGTTACTCGGAAGTAGAAGTCGAAGAGCGGAGGCGAGTAAACACTTCCCAAGTCTGTGATGTTCAACCCGAGATTCTTGCTCGCCGGGTAGAACATGCCCCCGCCATAGTGGGCACTTCCGCTGTTTGTTAGAATGCACTTGACCGAATACTTTCCAGTTGCAACGGTCGAATTATCATCGGAGAACGTCGCAGTGGTCCCAATAATCAGCCTCTCGCTGCCCCAGCTACTCGCGGTCTGTTCTGTCCAAGCACCATATTTGCCTGGGTTCTGGCTGACACCGAAGTAGTGGACCCGGTTCCGCAGGCTCTTGACGTCTCGAGGAAACCGGTATGTAACTAGGTTCACTCCAGTGGCGAGTGTAGTGCCATAGGTAGCAGGAATAGGATCAGTTCCCCAGTTGGCGGCGCCTTGAGCGCTTAGGGGGACTACGTGGAGGTTTTCCGCGGGGTCGACGAAGAAGACTCCTGGGAAGCCTTGAGCCACGGACAGGTCCATGAGTTCTCTCATGCTGTCCCAGACGTTCTTGAACTGGCTGATGTACAGCGGAATCGTGTTGCCTATGTTCTGTACGTAGCTGAGTGATATGCGGTAGTTGGTTGCTATCGGCACTCCGTTTTTGGTTGCGTTGTTGACATGGTTGTCGATGAAATCGCTGATGATCGCTAAGGGGGTCGAGTTGGTATAGATTGGAGCAGCTGAGGGCTGATTTTCTACTACAGCCTGTTGAAGAGCTATTCCGAATCCCCTGCTAGTAATAATCATCTCGTCGTTCGGTTGCATAGGTTCTTGATGCTCCATCTCTCCACCATAGACATGGAATGGTTCAGCTCCTTGTCCTAGGTAGATGTGAAGGTGGTCTCCGAAGGAGAATGCGTTCGTTGAACTGAAGAATTTTCCGCGATAATTGTTTAGCCGGAGCTCGGCGTGGTCTGTTCCGAGGGAACTTCGTGTTACGCTTCCGCTGATGACGTCTTTCTGGCTCAGTTGTATAGGAGTGTTTCCGCACAAGTATGCGTAGTGGAGTAGGATGTTTCCCGCGACACTCTGATTCCCGAAGAGTATCGAGCTAATCGTTCTTCCCGTTGTGAGTGGCAATGTGAACGTCTGCCAGGTGGATGCGAGAGTGAAGCTGAGGTTCATGGTGGCGCCGCTGTTGAAAACGGCAACGGCAAGGGTACCGCCGTTGGCGGCTTTCGCCCGGACGATAAGGTATGGATAGGTCGTAGAGCTGGTGGATCCGGGGAACCATGTTACTCCGAGGCCCGGACTTGAACCGCTGAAAGTAAGAATATCCCCGTCGCTAGTTGCAGTTACTCCGATGTCCTTTGCCCAGGCGATTGTTGCAGGCGAAGGATCATTGCTGTTCAGCAGTCTGAAGCTGTTGTCATGAGGCCCTGGACTCCGTAGTATCTCGGCGTAGAATTGTGGCATATTCTCTCATGGGTATTTGCTGCGGAGGTCGACTTCGATCGTGCGGTTCGTGAACTCGTTCTGGAAAATCGTGTTGCCAGCCTGGGGCCCAAAAATTCTGACAAGTAGCGCTTGCCGGGACTGGTCTGCATACGCCATTCCACTGTTAGGGTCTGAAAGCAGAATGTTTCCCCCGGGTTGAATGAACTGGCTAAAGTAGCCGAGAATCCCTAGAACTGCAAGCCCCCCAGCTGCGGCCGCTGCTACGCCGGGTCCTCCAGCAATTGATGCCTGGGATACGAGGCTTGTCATTCGCATCGCTTCGAACGCTGAGAGTGGAGAGAGTTCACCGGTTCCTTGTTCGGCTCGACCCACTTCTCTTCCGATGACCCCAGCTTTGCGGACTGTTCTGACCACGTGGAAGATTTCACTGAACGACATGTAGTGTTCATCGGCCGAAGAGGTTTGGTTTCACAATGTAGGCGATCGTTAGATCCTTGGCAACATCTTCAGGAATTTTCTCCGTGAGGAGCTGGCGGTAGAATGCGGCCACGATCATTGCGTCGCGTTGGCAGCCGAGCTTCGTTAATTCTATCTCGACTTTTGCACTGTCACTCGATTCCTGTGTCTGCAATTGTTACTCCTTCCATCTCCATAGTGACGTCTTCGCCATCCTCTCTGCTGCTGAGCTGGCCATCCATCCGCTGTGCGATGGCTTCCTCAATTCTAGCGTTCATCTCTTCCTCGCCAACATCCGCTGCGGGTTGAAGGAAGGGCTGTGCCCGCATCTTCACAGTGCCGTATTCAATGAAGCTAGCATACTCTGCGCTGGCACCCAGCGTCACTGAGAGACTGTCCTCGTCAACATCAGCGAATATGGAAGCCATCAGATTCCCGGTTCTCACTGGAACAATGCCCTGAGCATAAGTCACCATGCTGTCTCCTGCATTCTCGACTATGTTGTGGACTTCTTCTTCGAGAGCTTGGGACTGTTCGTCCGGGAGCTCGTCGAGATCCTCTAGTTCAATCGTAGCGGCTATTTGTAGCCGAACTTGGCCCACTAGTAACCAAATCCTGGAATCCCCGCGTACCCGAGATCCTTGAGATGGGTTTCCGGCAGGATGTCGAATTTCTTCATCTGAATGGCGTAGTCCCAAAACTGGACTCGTCCCATTGGTTGTTGGGGCATCCAGTCAGTAACGAGCACCTTTGCCTGTATCTGGTCGCTCTGGAACCACTGCCATCTCGGATTGCCGTCAGGCGTGATGATTCCGCTCTCGAGAATGAGACCGTTGAAAATGAACCACCACTGGTCTGCCGTGTAGGTGTTGGTCCAATTCCCAACGCCGGTGATTGTCGAGATAAGGTGTCCACCGACGGTTATGTCCCAAGACATGGACCCTAGGTCTTGCTGTAGACCTCCTTCTCTTTGAAGAATTGGAATCTCTATGATGTTGCGGCGTTTTCTTAGCGAGATCGGCTGCCTGACCGATGGAAAGGTTAGGAGTTCTTTGAAGATGTAGACAAAGTCCAGCTGGACCGTGAAGTTGAACGTTCCCGCGCCGCCTGTGATGCACAGAATTTCGAATCCGATCTGGTTGATCGTGTTGTTTGTGAGCTGCTTCCCGTTCGTTAGCGGGAAATGTGTCGGGATGAAATTGTTGAGACTGGTTGTGTTGATGAGGCTGTTCTGTCCTGTGTCAGTTGTTCCGCTGGGAGTGTACGCAACCCAGGGTCTCAGCTGGAAGTTTGTCGCATTCGCCCAGGAGGTAACGTTGGCTCTCACAATGCTGGCAGAATAAACTGAGGGGTCCGGACCGCCCACAACGGGCCGGTACAAGATGGCTACATCTCCGTTTGACGGGTTCGTCATTGTCACGTTCCAAGTGACAATATCGCCATCACTAGTGAACGTGTCAGTACTCACGGATGCAGAGTTCAGCGTGGTGAGACTTGCATCGAGGTAATCGTCTCGGACCCCGAATCCGCGGCTTATTGTGGGAAATCCCATGGCTAAGTCAGAGTGGCAAATGTGGCTTGGTAGGCGTAGTTTTCGAACACTGCAGGTTCACCGTTCGAGAATTGCAGAGAGTTCAGTTTGGTGAACTGAGTCGAACCAACAGTCAAGGCTGAGCCCAGAGTTGTGCTGAGGGTCCACACCATATTCGGCGCTATCTGGGTTCCTAGAATGGTTAGCAATCCAAGCGTCTCCCAGCAAATTGCGAAGTTTCCAGTTATCTGGCGATTCTGGGGAAGAATGATTTGTGGAGTGTGTGACCCGGATTGGGGTAGAATGATGAGGTTCCTGCCAACATTGACTGTGATCGATGTGACGTCGTATGGTGTGCCGGCGATTGTTAGAGGTGTGAGCCCTCCATCCTTCAGTTGGATCGGCTGAACAGTAGAGCTCGTCGCGTAGGTGTATCCTGGGTCTGATTGGACCGGGAGTGGTAGTGTCTGACTCTTCCCGATTACTCGAGCCTCGAGTACTCCTCCTGCGCGGCCGCTGATTGTGGTGATCTCGGGTCTAGCGCCTTGTAGGATGATCCATGTTTCAGTAGTTGCGCTTAGTTTGACGCTCATCAAAAGCGTGAGAGACTTGTCGATGGTTCCAGAGCCTCCGCCTTGGGCGTTCACTCCGTATTTTGCGAAGATTGTGTCCGTCATGCGGTAGGTTATGTCCCAGGTAATCTCGTTAGAGTTACCTGCTTGGATAGTTTCAGGATCCTCGTTTCCGGGCTGTGGGATGACAAGCATCTTCGGGTCCAATCGAAACATCAGCCGAGGCTCGTATCCTATCGGCGTGAAGTTTGGGCTTGCGGGGAGAGTGCCGTAGGTTGTTTCTTCGCAGAATTGTAGTTCTTTGAGGGTCAACCAAGCGCCGATGGGGACTGTCACCTACGTTGTCACCGTCTCGTAGAGTTTGGCTTTGCAACTTGTTACAGAGTGCAGCCTCGGTGTAGCACTATCGAGAGCCGC
>Ga0137383_10000986_pt1 | contig 16147 bp, 15 predicted proteins | sample SagtaG_19_FD_104817 | JGI IMG/M metagenome (GOLD analysis project Ga0137383, IMG submission 104817) | Vadose zone soil microbial communities from Sagehorn Ranch, Mendocino, California, USA - Sage2_R_40_16 metaG | ecosystem: Environmental > Terrestrial > Soil > Vadose zone | place: USA... | reverse complement strand
GTTTCGGGACCTGGCGCCGGACGAAAAGACCGACGTCGTCGCGCGGATCAATGCCACCTCACCCGACGTGCTGTGGGTCGGCCTCGGCGCGCCCAAGCAGGAGCGCTGGATGTGGGACAACCGCGCCGTCCTGCGCTCGCCCGTTCTGGTCGGCGTCGGCGCCGCGTTCGACCTCATTAGCGGACGAGTCATGCAGGCCCCGTCCTGGCTGCGGGAGCACGGCCTGGAGTGGTCGTGGCGGCTGGCCCTGGAACCGCGCCGGTTGTGGAGACGCTACCTGCTGAACGGGCCGCAGTTCGCCTGGAACGTGATTTTGGAAATGGCCGGGCTCAAACGGTTCGATGTCCAGAAGACCCTTGAAAAGAAGCTGACCGAGAGATAGCGCCGCACCCATCTCAGTCGTGCCGCATCTCGACCCTCAGAAGCTGAATGCCAGGGGTCGCCCAGATCGAGTGAGGGATGGCAATCTCCTTCAGAACCGAATATTCAGGACAGGCTTCCTCGCCTTCGAGGCACTCAAGAAAGGGGGAGTAGCTCCGAATCGTGTCAGGGTCGTCGGCGATATAACTGATATTTGTGACGCGCAGATATTCGGCAATGCCGCCATGTCGCAGATACGGCTGAATGTCGTGGTTCACCAAGCCGTCGAGGTTGACGATCCTCCGGCCAGAGAAGTAGCCCAGGATCCCCGCATTGAAAGCGCCCACGCGTTCATGCGGAGGAATCGACTCATGAATGACCCCCGCCATCCGATACATCTCAAGGCCGTGAGGCCAGAATCCTTGCTTTAGAAATCTGGCGTTCGGGATGATGATGGTCGCCAGAAAGAGGAATACCAGGGCAGTCAATCCGGGGTGGCCTGCGCTGTGTCTGAGGCGCGTCACAAGGACGCCAGCGAAGAGGCAGGCAAGCAAGGAAAGCGGTGTCACGTACCAGGGGCGCACGCTGTGCCTCACCACTACGTGAAATACAAGTTGAATGAAGAGCGCGACAGACAGGACTGCTGCGACTATTTCCAGAGGCGGGCGTCCAAATGTGGTCTGGGGCAGCAAGGTTCGAAAGGCGACAACGGCGACCGCCGTCTCGGCGACGAGGAGATACAGACTGCCGGAGTAAGTGGGGATCCAAAAGCTGACGACTCCGACCAGGTCGAGAAGGGTCCGTAATATCCCCTCGAGAGAAAGGGCGTGCATTCCCTTCAGGGCCGAAATGGCAAAAGCGCTGTCGGGGACGATTGTGCCGACGACGTGAATATTCCAAACAAGCCAGGGAAGCATGGCGAGGACAAGGATCAGCAACAAGAGGGTCCTAAGCACCGGTCGAACTCCAGGCGCAAAGAAAGAAAAGAAGACTACGGGCAGAATAAGGAAAACGTTGTCCAGTCGGGTGAGCCACACACACGCTGTCGAAAGTCCCAAACCAAGAGTATGGCTTAGGGTCAAGTGTCCTTCGGAGGATGAAGCGAGAGCACCGACCGATCTGCAGATGAAAAGACTGAGTGCAAACATCTGAAGTGGAGTTTCCACGCCGCATACCGCCATCGATGCGCTGATAGGATTCAATGAGTACAACGCCAAGCCGACCAGCCCGGCCACGGGGCTCGACCATCGGGCAAGCGTCCTTTGGAGAATGACGGCGGCCGAGATGTCCAGCACGGCACCGATCGTGAGAATGACGTGAATGGGGAGGTCGAGGTCACTAGATGGAAGGAGTCTATAGACTGAAACGCAGATCAGCATCCAGAGCGGATGATATCCATTGGTAACCCCAACGCCATCAAAGGTTGGGCCGACCCCCTGCGAGATGTTCTGGGCTATCTTGAAGTAGTAGAACGCATCGTCGGAGAGAGAGCGACCCACCATGACTTCGATCGGCTGCCAAGCGAGATAGAGACGCAAGCCGAAGCCAGCGAACACCAGCCCCAGCCACGTCGCGCGATGCAGGGCGCGTCGATCGATCTCAAGGCTCATTCGCTGTCCCGCCGTGACCTGCTCCCCTGGTTCGCGGACGTGCCGCGAATCTCTGGCGGGCCGATCGCGCGTTCGCCGCTCTCCTTCACGCGCCTGGTGGCGAGCCTGTAGATCTCCATTAGCATCCTGTAATTGATCTCTGGCGTGTAGTGTGCCTCGTACTCACCGCGGGCCCTTTGTGCCATCCGCCTCAGTCGGACAGGATTCGACAGGGCGCGATTGAGTGTAGCCGCCAATGCCTCGATGTTCCCGGCATCGAAGAGTCGCCCGGTCTCGTCGTCCCTCACCAGCTCCGCGAGCGCGCCGATCCGAGAGGCAATGACGGGGCGTCCGCGTGCGTAAGCTTCAATGACCACGCGACCAAACGTTTCGTACCAGCGTGATGGGACGACGACGCAGACTGCGCGATCGATCTCTTCCAGGACACGATGTCGAGGTAGGGCGCCGGAGAAAATGGAAAGCGGGTAACTACACCGTGAAGCGAGCTCCGCGAGTCGGTGACGTTCAGGTCCATCTCCGACGATCAGAAGTGGATGTCGCGTCTTCAGGAGGCAGGCGGCCCGGATCAAATCCGCTGCCCCTTTTTCTTCAGAGAGGCGGCCGATGAATAGAATTGTGCCGTTGTCGGGGATCGGCCGGGGCGGGCCCGGATCGTCGACGAAGTTCGGCTTGACGACGATCCGATCGGCGGGCAGCCCCCCTTCGACATATTTCTTTTTGGCAAAGTGGGTAAGGGCGATGAAGACATCGACGCTTTCGCGCCAGGTACCCAGCAAGGTGTGAGCGGCGGTCGCCCCGGCGACCGCGGCCGACTGGGAGAGGGATCCGTGATAGCAACCATGCACGATGCCGGGCCAAGCGAAGGTCATTCCGACGCAGTCCTCACATACGACTCCGTTCCTCAGAAGCGTTCCCTTGGGACAGATCAAACGATAGTTCCGAAGTGTCTGTACGACCGGCACGTCGGCTGCCCGGCAGGATGCGTACGCCGAAGGTGAGATCAGGGGGAAGGTATTCTGGAAGTGGGCAAGGCTCGGGCGCTCCGTTAGCAACATGGAATCCAGTGAACGGCGAGTGTCGGTCGCCCAGATGGCGCGCGCCGGCAGGCGGAACCGCTGGAAGAGGTTGTAACCGTCAATGTCGCGGCTCAGGCGTGTATAGGTTGCGACCCGGTGGCCATGCGCGACCAGCATCGCGACCTCTGCGTCGAAGGAGACATCTTCGCCGCCGCGCTCTCGATAGTAGCAATGTGCCATCAATATCTTCGAGGCAGAATCAATTGTCACGGCGACGCTCCGTGCCGCCGGCACCAGTCGATCAGGACGAAGACGGCCCACACCCGCGACCAGGGGACGCGGTCAGGGCGGGCGCGATGCGCCTCCCATAGGGCGTGGACCGACCGCGGACGAAGGCCGGCCGCCCGCGCTGCGCTTTCATCGTTCAGCGTTTCCTTGACGATCGTGTTTCCCGGTGGTTCTGCCAGCCAGCGGTGAAAAGGAAGAATGAAGCCGCGCTTCCTGCGGCGGGGCCACTGGCCTTCGAAGAACGACTCCAGGAGCTTCAATTCGAAGGGCTTGTCAGGCGCGCCCGCACAGCGTAACCGTCCGGGAAGCCGGAGAACCTGGTCGACGAACACGTGGTCCGTGAATGGCGCGCGGACTTCGAGCGACACACCCATGCTCATCGCGTCCGTGTCCCGGAGGCACCTCTCTCCCAGGAAAAGCCTCCATGTCAGCAGGGAAAGTGCGCCGGTCGGGTCCGAGCCGGAGAGATCGGTCTTCAGTAAGGCTGCAAACTCATCTGGGAGGCCGAGGCGGCTCCACCCGGTGTGATCGCGCGAATAGTCCGGTGGCTCCTCGAGCAGCGAGCGCCGCGCCCACGATGGGAACAGGGTCTGGACGACCTGGTAAGCCGCAATCGCGACGTCCTGACTCAACTCGTGAGGTCCGTTGACCCACCCAAGCAGATCCAGGACCTTCCTCGGCCCGGCGAGGTCTAGGAGTCCGTCGTGGCCGTCCCCGGCCAGTCGTCCCAGCGATGCGCGGAAACGCGAGGGGATGTTGCGCGCCAGGTGTGCGAACGCGCGGATGAACGGCATGGTAAGAAAGAACGGATAACCTCCGAACAGTTCGTCCGCGCCGAGACCGGAGAGTGCAGTCTTGAGCCCAGCCTCGCGGGCCGCACGCGACACTAAATAGGTGTTGATGCCGTCAAAACTCGGCTGGTCCAGGGACGTCAGGGCCCCGGGGAGCCATTTCCAGAACTGGTCCTCATCGATCGGAACCTCGGAATGCTTGCTGCTCCACACCGAAGCGACCTGCCGGGAGGAGGCAGATTCATCGAAGCCCTGGCCTGGCAATGTGACGGAGAACGTCCTGAGATTGCCACCGATGCGATTGCAGGTGGACAGGATCCCAGAGGAGTCGAGTCCGCCGGAGAGGAAGATCCCCAATGGAACGTCGCTTATGAGTCGAAGCTCGACCGACTCGCGGAAGAGATCGCGCAGCGCCTCGATCCGCCCATCCAGGTTCTCGGGGTGCCCGGTCGCGGGAGACGGAGGGTGCCAGTAAGGCGTCTGCTCGAGAATCCTGCCGTCGGAGGCAACGCGCATACAGTGACCCGGCAGGAGGCTGCGCACTCCGCGGAGCAGAGTGAGAGGAGAAATGAGAAACCCATTGGCAAGGTAGACATCCAGAGCGCGCGGATCCAGCCGTGGCTCCACGAGACCGCTGGCGACGAGGGCACGCACCTCTGAGGCAAAGGCGAAGGTCCCGTCGGTGCCGGTCAGGTAATACAGGGGCTTCTTGGCGGAGCGGTCGCGGGCCAGAAAAAGCTCACCCCTGTCGGCGTCCCATATGGCGAACGCGAACATTCCCCGCAGCCGATCCAAAGTTCGAGCGCCGTAGCGCCGGTAGAGGCACAGGATAACCTCGGTATCCGTACGCGATGCGAAGCGCTCGCCACATGTGGCCAGCTGCGTTCGTAGGTGCGGGAAGTTATAGATCTCTCCATTGTAGACGATCCAGTTGGAAGACGCAGCGTCCTGCATCGGCATGTGGCCGGCGGAAGACAGGTCGATGATCGCCAGCCGGGAGCAGCCAAGCCAGCAGGCCGCGGTGGCGCTGGCGACCAACTCTATTCCGGCATCGTCCGGGCCGCGGTGCCACTGGGCTGCGACCATTCTCTCGACCGGCCCCCGGTCGAGCCCACGCTTTGCGGAGAGAATGCCTGCTATACCGCACACGACCGCTGTCGGCTCAGGATTTCTGCGACCGTTAGGCGAAACCGATCATGGTTGAAGTGCTCTCTCAGACGCCGGTGCCCTTCTTCACCCATGCTGGTTCGCCTGGCGCCGTCCGCCAGGAGGTCGCACACCGCCGATGCGATCCGGCCTGACCGGGGATCCACGCAGAGGCCGTCCACACCGTCGCGGATCACTTCGGTCGCAGCGTCTTGGTTTCCGGCCACGATGGCCAGGCGACAGCGCCAGGCCTCCAGGAACACGATGCCGAAGCCTTCCTTTGAAGAGGGGAGGACGAACAGGTCGGTCTGACTATAAATGGCGTCCCGAGTGGCATCGTCCACCCGGCCTAGGAAGTGCACCCTGGTTGCGACACCAGCGGATCGTGCAAGCGATTCGAGAGCAGGACGCCAGGCCCCATCGCCGACCACGTAATAGTGGGTCTCCGGGAAGGTCGCGAGGATGGAGGGCATAGCAAGGATGACCTTGTCGACGTTCTTGTAAACGTCGTTCGGCGTCAGCCGCGAAACAGATAGGAGACGCCACTCCCCGGGGAGCCTCAGGTCGGGCCCGGCCTGATATCCGGCCTCCTCATCGACATCCAGCGCGTTGGGGAGAATGCTGAACATTCCCGCGGGAAGCCGGTACACTGCGCGCATGCGCTTCGCCGTGAACTCACTCACGGCGACAATCCCATCGGCAAACCCTCGCACGACCCAGCGCCGAAACAGCCCCGGCGCGGCCCAGACCTCGACGCCGTGCACCAGCAGAATGTGGCGCGAGCGGCGGGCGAACAACCGGCCGAAGACCATGAGAGGGGTCAGCAGTACGTGCCCGTAGAGAATCGTGTCGAAACGCAGTCGGAAAAGGAGAGTCAGGAACGATATCAGTACTCTCACCTTGCTGCGCTGACCCGGGACGAACCGGACTCCTGCGGGCGCATGGGTCGCGTGCAGCGGAGTGTCCCAGAGAGAGATGACCGTCGTGTCCCGTACTGCTCCCGACTCTCCCAGCTCCGCGAGGGAGCCGATGAGACGCCGGTTGAATCTCTCCATGCCTCCTTCCCGGCTGTAGATCCCCAGGGCTACAACGAGGACGCTCACGTGCGTGTCGCTCGGATGAGCAGATTCTTGGTGGGGATCTTTGGACGACTCGAGTCCTCGGCGAGATAGATTGCCCTATGCAAGAGCCGTAGGTAGCCTTCCCGCAAGTAACCGAGGGTCGTGGTTGCGTTCCACGCCGGCCTGATTTCGACAGCGCGGGCCTCGAACCCTGCCACCATCAAAAGATCCAGAGCGGACTTCTCGGTCAGGGCGTACTCATGAGACAGATCGTTAAAGCGATGGTAGGTGCCAAAGATGCTGCCCATGTTCGGAGTCTGGATCACGGTATAGCCGCCCGGGAGCAAGCGGGCCCGAATGCTCCCGAGGAAGTTTGCGGCATCTTGTTTGGGGATGTGTTCGAGGATGTCGAGGGCAAAAACCACGTCATACATGTGGGGGTCGGGCCAATCTTCGAGATGTTGCGCGTCGAAGCGGCGCACGAAATCGAGGCCCAGGCCATGGCAGAGGGTCACACTTTCTGGTGAGATATCGAAGCCATCGAGGTTGCCGTAGCCTCGATCCTGGAGGAAGCTGAGAAGAGCCCCCTCACCGCAGGCGATATCCAGGATACGGCTGTCGGTGTTGGAGGGCAGCCAGGGGCCCAGGACCCGGGCAAATGACTTGAAGATGACGCGGCGCAGCCGCGGGTCCTGAACCGTCGGCCGCCGTGTGTAAGTGTTGTAACGCTCAAACAACAGCCCGCTCGTCCCTTTCATGATCCAGTCCATGCGGCGGCGTGGCGCCGGGCTCCAGGAGCGATCGCCAGAATGCGATGGTGCGTGCGGCGATCCTCTCGTGTGTGTAATGCTCCATGACCCGCGCCAGGCCGTGGCGACTTGCTTCTTCGCGATGTCGTGGATCAAGGAGCAGCCGCTGCAGCGTGTCGGCAAGTGCTCCGGCGTCCCCCTCGGGGAACACAAGATCGCTTCTACCTATAACAGAAGGAATCTCGCCGCACGAGGATCCCACCACCGGAACGCCCATGGCCATCGCTTCGATCAAAACATGGCCGAACTGCTCAGTCCAGCCGGACACACTACGGGACGGGAGGACGAGAACGTCGAAGCCAGCCAGAGCCTCCGGTACGCGATCGTGGGCCACGGCGCCGGTCCAGATGACCTTGGGCGAAAGCCCAAGAGCGTCCACTTGGCTCCGGAGCTTCGCTTCATCTGGTCCAGTGCCGACAACGGTCACTTCGATCGTGTGCCCCCGTTTGAGAAGACGACGCGCTGCCTCAATCAATAGATCGACGCCCTTCTGATGCACCAACCTCCCCACGTATCCGATCACGAACCGCGTTTCGTCCCTCGACGTGGCACGCGGAACGAACATGTCGACGTTCACTCCCAATTGCGGGATCACCCCGATCCGCCCCCGATATCCCCATGTGCGCACCAGTCGCGCCGCTCCCTGGCCTCCAGCGAGGACCTGCGAAGCGGTGGAGAGAGAGAATCGCCTCGCCCACCGGCGAGGGAGCGACAGTCGTCGGTCGACGTTCTCCCAGCAGAAGATCACAAGGGGTTTGCGCATGAAACGGCTCCACAGGGCCATTTCGCAGGTTGACAGCGCGAAAGCCTCCTCTTCCACCTGGATAATGTCGGGCTGGAACCGCGAGATGGCGTGCCATACAGCCCAAGGTGGATAGAGGTAGGCGCCGCTCCTCCCCTCCAGCCACACGCGCGCAGGGAAAAGCCGCACTCGTGGGTCGGGAACTTCCAGAAGGAAACGCCTTTGCCATTCAAGGGACCACCAGCCCTGCGGGACAAGCAGGCCTACCTCGACGTCGACCGTTCCAGCGAGCACGCGCAACTTCTCCTGGTTGACTGCCAAAACGTAAGTATGGCCAATGAACAGGACGCGCGTGCGGCGCTTTCCTGGCGATGACCCGGAAGCGTATGACTCGAGTTCAACGTCCGCCAATGTCGGGACCTACTGTGAGACTACGATCAACAGGGCGAATGAAAAGACTCCGGGGCGGAGTCGACCGTAAACTCGAATTGGAATGCTAACCATATAGAGGAGCCAGCGGTGCCATCCTCGAGCCTTGTAATGAAATGGGAGGCAGATGAACAAAAACGGTTCGCGAAAGACTTGGATATTTCGAAATCGGCTCGCTCTGATGACGAGGACCGCGTCGAAGGCCTGTGCGCGGGAGTACCGGGAGCACCCATCGAACCGAACCGGGGACAGACCCCTCTTCCGGTTGGGAGCCACCCATGCCCACGACACATCTACGCCGACTTGGTCGCACCAGCGAAAGGGAGCGACGGTCCGAAAATGACCGCCGCCGATGCGGCTGAAATCGTGGATGCGCATCCGAGGGTGCGCCTTCTGCTCGAGGAGTCGAAGCTCGAAATCGGAGGAGCTATGGTCTCGTGGGGACCGGTCGCCTACTCTATCGGTCCAATACTGAGCGTAACGGAGCCGATCAAGAACCGCCCTAGGGGGCATAGTATGCACTCCTACTGGCCCCGTCAACCGATAAATCCTTCGCCCTCAGGGAGGAAAGTCTCTCATAATAGAGAGTCTCGTAAGCAGAACACATCCTGTCGACGGAGTACCGAACTGCCGCGGCACGAGCGGCGCCGCCAAAGCGCTTGCGCATTCCCGGGTCGGAGGCCAGCGTGTTGATGGCACCGGCGACGGATTGTGGCTCATGGCTCACGAATATACCCTCGATGCCATCCCGTACCCATTCCGTGATCCCATTGACCCGAGTTGAGATAATTGGCAGCCCGCAAGCAGCGGCCTCGAGGGGGGCGATGGGGAACGCCTCGTAATAGCTAGGGAACACAAAAAGATCGGCGGCCGCGTACCAGACGCGGGGATCGTCCGTGGGCCCGGCAAAGATGACTCGATCCGCAATCCCGAGATCTCGGCAATGCTTTCGCAAAGCATCGAGCGGCCCCCCGCCCACGACCAGGAGACGGGTCCGCCCCTCTAGGTACCGCGCCGCGAGAAGGAGATCGAACAGTCCCTTGCGAGGCCAATCCCCGAGGGCCATGATCAGCGCGAGGACCGCGGTCTCAGGCACGCCAAGGCGACTGCGGACGTGTGGCCTGTGTACTGAGAAATCGGCGAACATTTCGGGGCGGTTGGCGTTCGGGATGACGCGGATGACGGCGTCCGGCTCGTAATGCAGTTGCAGTTCTTGGGCAAGTCCGTGGGACACGGCCACCCACTCCGTGTCCCGCCTGCCGTGCACGCAGCGTCTTTCCAGAAAGGACCCAAGAGTGAGCTTGAGATGAGGCCACGCGTTGTACCGCAGGGTCAGGGAAATCTGCCTTCCTTGGTACCGCATCGCCCCGCGTCGAAACAGGTCCAGAGACGCTGGAGGGCAGTATTGGAAGGTCACCACGTCCGCCATGGCGAAGATAGGGGAGGTCGAGTGGACGATGTCGAAATCTGTCGCGGCCCGACGTAGCCAGCGATCATAAATGAGATGCAAGTAGAGCGCCTGAATGATGAAGGGGGCCTTGGGCAGGGAGGGCAACCGGATCCAGCGAACTTTGTTCGCAAGCCGGGGCTCAAGCTCGACCGCTACGACAGATACTTCATGGTTCGCCGCGAGCCACTCCGCCAGGAGCAGCATCTGACCGCCGGCTGGTGATGTCGTCGTCAAGTTCGGATCGAGAAGACAGATGCGCATAAGTCCAGGATTCAGGTCCGCGTGGTGTTATCAGGCCCGGTTGAGAGGCCAAAAAGGACACCCGACATCATGAAAAACCAGGCATCCGTCGCTTGAGGGCCGCCGAAGCTCATCAGGAGGGCGGCGAGTATGTAAGCAAGTCCGACAACACGATGTGGTCGATATGCGGGCGAGCGACGGTAGATCGCCTGGAGGTTGAGATAGACGAAAGTACCGTAGAACAGAAGCGCGGGGAGACCGGCTTGGACAATCAGGCGCAGTATCAGGTTGTGACGATCGTCCGGAGGTACCATCCCTGGATCCCAGTATTCAACCGCTCCAACGCCGAGCATGGGATAGGAAGCGACGATCTGCGACAGGGTATCGACGACCCCGACCCGGGCGGCGAAGGTGCCCGTCGTGGTCAGCCGGTTCACGAAGGGAGACGCCACACCGACGCCGTAGGGCTGAAGAGCAAGAAGGGTTGGGAGGAAATGGTCTTGAAGGACCGGGAACGAGAGGAGAGCCACGAGCAAGGCCGGCAGCGGGGGAGTCCAGCGCGCGAAGACAATTACGAGGAACCAGAAAGAGAAAACGCCGAAAATCACTGCTCGACTTCCGGTGCAGAATGCTCCGAGCATCGAAATCGCGAACAGCGTCGTGAGGAATCGATAGGAGCGAGAAGGGGCGATGAGAAGGATGAATGCAGTCGCTGCCAGAATGAAGGTGCCGAACTCGGAGGGGCTTGAGAACAGGGAGCCGGTGTAGCCCAAATCGGGGGTGAATCTCGCGCCAACCGAGTAGTCCATGGAAATGGTGCTATAAGATGCCCAGAGTGGGTCGGTGCCGACGAGGATGTTCCAGCCCCCGTAGATCACGGTGATCGTGAGGAACCAGAATATTCGCTTGGGAACTTGAGGCTGGGGTTCAAGGTCCGCGAAGCACAAGCTGCCGACCGCCCAAAACAGGGCGCTCACATTCGTCAGCAGCGCCAAGAACGAACCCTGTGACATGGCGGTCGATACCAGAAGCGAGACGAGCAAGCCAAAGAGGCATACGAAGGGGGGACCGATCGACCCAAGGAGCGGCTTGCGCTCACCTCGCTTCCCGGCGCGGAAGAGCAGCAGAGCAGCAATCGCCGGACCGGCGCTAAGAATCAGACTCGCCAGCTTCCCATAGGAGCCAAGGGTGGCGACGGTGAAGCACTTCTTCGCCAGTTCCGAGAGAATCAGGCCGATGCCGCACGTTTCGAGGGCGGTGAGGTGCAGAGCAGCTCGCAAACCCATGACCACGATCACGACCCACATGACAACCGTGAGAACGGGCCAGAGATCGATCATCGAGGGCCCCGTTTCCGAAAGAAGAAGAGAATTGTGGCAGTTGCCGATAGATAAGTCAGGACCGAGCTGATTGCCGCCCCGGTGATTCCCCATAGGTACGTGAGGAAGACCCCCGAAATCAATGCGACGGCGGAACTGACCATGCCAACGTAGAGCGCGTGCTGAGGATACTGCATCGCTTTAAGGACGAGACTGTGCCCGGATGCATAGGCGGCGAGGATCGGCACCAACCCGAGCACCGGCATCAGCCATGCGTAAGCAGCGTACCGTTCTCCGTAGACCAGCCGCTCCAGGGGGATGCACCCACCGATAAGCATCACCTCGTATATCACGGCGATGGTCGTGAGGAAGAGGCCGAGCTTCCGCCCCGTGGCCTTCAGCGAGTCGAGCGATCCCTGGCCGAATGCATGAGAGAGGGCCGGCGCCGCGAGAATTGAAAACGCGGTCACGGTTTGGGCCATCGGCAGTGTGAACATCTCGATCGCCCGCAAGGCGCCGGCCGCACCAAGGCCGACGAGAGAGGCAGCGAGGAACGCTTCCGCCTGGGTCGCCCCCAGAGAAAGCAGGGAAGTCAGGAGAAGCGGACGACCGAAACGCCATTGAACGGTCAGAACATCTCTCTGGTATAGCGTTCCGGAAAAAGAATGCAGGGAAGCCGTACCGAGAGCCCTCCATAACAGTATGACCGCAGCGACGACGCTGGCGCAACCCATGATCAGGAAGATGGAAAGGTTGTTGAGAGCGGCGCGATTCCGAACGAGGAAGAACCCGATAATGGTCGATGCAAGATAAATCGCACTGCCCGCCGCGGCCATGTCAGGTCTTCCCAGGACATAAGCGATCCTGCGTGCCGTCCAGAGCAGGAGTATGAGGGGAAGGGCAATGCCCACTCCGAAGATTGCATTCGCCAATTCGGGAATCTGTGCATCACGAGAAACGATGGCCGCCGCGGCGAGGACCAGACCTGACATCACCCCGGTCAACCAGAAGTGGAGCTTGAGCTGGTACACGAGGTATTCGTGGATTCTGTCGCTGTACTTGGCCGTCCCCAGGAAGCTCATTGGTTCGAGGATGAGAGCGTTGTGGAACCCTGCGATAACCAGGAATGCGGAGAAGGCGACGGCATAGGACCCGTAGGCGGAGGGTTGGAGTGATCGCGCCAGCAAAATGTTGAGCGTGAAATTTGTGCTGGAGAACAACCCTTGATCGAGGAGGGCCAACCCCCCTCGCAGGCTCCAGTCGACGATGCGGCGAACAGCACTCCGATCGGGGACGCCCAGCCTCGAAGTCAGTGGCAGGCTCGGCACAGGAACGCTCCCAAATGCGGACACGATGGCCCGGTCACATAGATCAGTACTGCGGGAACTTTCTCCGGACGCGCCTGATTTTCCGCGAAGATCCACATTCGAGAACAAGCGATACCGGTTTGAACTACCGGCGCTCACAGACACTCCTCCAGTTCGGCAGGCAGGTTAACACGGAAACGGTTGGCTGCGGCCGGCCGAGGGCACAAGGCAAGGAGGAAAGAATCTATACTTCTACGGACCATGCCCGGGGCAGGCTTTAGGCTACTCGAGAGAGTCGTGGTGGACAGGGCCTGCCGGCGTCCCAGGCCTTTCGATCGAGGCGGCATCGTCGTTGATCTTGTGCATGACCTCCGCTTCCATGCACACCCAGTCTTCGCCGAATACCCTTGGGCCCGTGTAATTGCCCGTGTTCGCATAGATGACACCTGAAGAGCGCCAGCAGTATTTCATGTGGTCGCAGGTCTCGCAGGCGGGAAAGTCTTTGAGGCGCAGGCCCCGGATCGAGTTCAGGGCCGGAGAATCCCGCCAGATGTCACGAAACGACTGCTTGCGCAGGTTGCCCGAGGGGATCGGTGCGCCGATGCAGGGGTAGACTTCGCCGAAAGCGGAGATGCCACACACCGAGCGAGCGCAGGCGCACTGCACCGAGTTCCTCTGTTCATCGGCGGGCGGCACGAACTGCCGGAGCGGGCCCCGGTAGAGTCGATCCAGCGCGGCTCGGTCGATGCGAAGGTCAAGCGAGGAGCGGGACCCGTCATAGCGGGCCCTCACCTGCGCGTCGACGCCATACGGAATGCCCATCTCCGTGGTCAGGGCGATCATCCGCTCGATCTGATCGACATTCTGACGCATCGCCACGAAATTGAACTTGACCAACAGACCCGCGTCGCGCGCGGTTCGCGCCCCGGCCACTGTTCGATCAAAGGCGCCGGGCATCTTGACGAAGGCGTCGTGGGTCGGCGCATCGGCGCCATACAGGCTGATGTCGATCGCGGCGGCACCCGCGGCGGCAAGGCGCTGGACGGTCGGCGGATTGAGCAGTGTCCCGTTGGACTTGAGAGTCACCATCATGCCGCTCCGGCCGGCATGCCGCACGAAGTCATCCAGATTCGGATGCACGAGCGCTTCGCCGCCCGTGAAAGCCAGATAGAGACACCCTTCCTCGCGCACCTCATCCAGGATCCGGTGGACCTCCGCTCCGGTGAGCTCCTCCTCCCGCTCTTTCGTCGGGTGGTAGGAAAGAGCGCGGTCGAAGTTGTAGCAGTGGATGCAGCGCAGATTGCACGCCAGGGTCAGTTCCAGCGTGACGTTGAGGGGGATGTAGCTCCGGAGGGCCCGGTGTCTGATCGTCTCGATCCTGCTGCCCATGGCTTGTTCCTCAGTCATCCCGAAGGGTCAGCGCTCCAAGCGCTATCAACTCGTCAACGAAGCGGATCACATCGGTTCCGACGGCCTCGTCCTGGACGTGGAATTCCTTCGTCACCCTCCGAACGATCTGATCGATCGTGTTCGATCCATCGGCGAGCTCCCAGACCCTTCCGGCCACCTCGTTCAGGCCGAGCAGCTCCTTGGCCTTGAGATGCAGGAGGACCGTCTCGCCGTCGATCTTCTGCCAGGCGACCCTCTTCGAGTGCTCCGGTATCCGCCCGCCCCGACCAGGGTCTTCAGCGATCGAACCCATGCGCGTGCGTCCTCCTGAGTCGTGCCGAGTCACGAGGGGCCGGAAGCGTTGGCAGATACCTGATCGAACTTGATGGCATCACGGAGGAAGGGGACGAACGCCTCTCCTTCGGGACACGCGGCCGTCGCCACCCTGGCGGCTTCGCAGATCCGGCCGATGACGCGGAGGATCGCCCGGCTGATGGGCTCGATCGCGACATAGCGGACAACGTGCCGCGCCAGACAGAGAGCGGCCGTGGAACCCCGATGAAGGGCGAAGTCTGAGGCCCGTCCACGCTCGAGGCAGATCACCGACGTGCATCGTCCGCGGAACGGGAATCCCCTCCAATAAGGCGTTGAGTAGAGATAGACCCTGTCAACGGCCGGGCGAAGAACCACCAATTCATCGCAGGCGCCGCCGAAAGCCGTGGCGGCGGTGCTCTTCCCCGTTCCAGACTCCCCGCAGAGAACGATGCCATGGCCGGAGGGCGTGGGGATCGCCGCTGCGTGCATGAGCAGGGCCCCATCCAGCGGGGTCGAGATCGACAGCGCAACGCGAATGAGCGCATCGACGGCGCTGGGCCCCGGAGCGTCTTCGATGTACCCCCGCCTCGCCTCGACGAGGTACCTGCCGCGGACGGCGCCCTCGATCACGACCTCCTGAGAGCCGACAGCACGCACGCTGACCGCGGCCGGACGGTCGCAGATCGGCAGAAACCCTCCCGGGCGGGCGTGCACTTCAAGCTTGATAGGATCTTGGCGCGGCCCATCTCCCGAGGTCGAACCTTCAAAGCGACCGAAGCGTAGCCGCACCGACTCGAGGATCTCCGGAGACGCCTCGAGGCACAGGTCCTGTCCGCCGATCGAAAGGGGGAGACTCACCTTATGTTATGGGAAGGATGCCGCAGGGCGGAAACCCGCTCACGAGCGCGCACGAAACTCCGAAGGAGACGGGTTCATACGGCTCGCGCCAGATGATTCTCGGCGGTTCATAGGGTCGCGTCATCGCCGGCTCGTGCTGTCGTGGCGACCCTGTGTCGGGGCGTCTTTCGTCCATGGCAACCTCCTCATCCTCGTGAAAATGCGCCCCAGGAGGCGCAACCCAAGGAACCTCCTCATGCTCGGCCTGACCCTCACGACCCGTCCAAGTAACATCTCCACTGGAACCGGAGGATCGCTTCGCGAGCAAGCATCCCCCTTGGTGATGGCATGTCCATCGCGAAGGTCCAATAGTCGATGAGCGAGAAGACGCGGACCGAGGCGTGCAACCACGATTTCACCAGGCATCGGCCGTGGCCCCCCGCGGAGAGGCTCGACACAGAGCACATCGCCGTCTCTCATGAACGGCTCCATGCTCGACCCTCTGAGGGTGACCCGCGTTGGCGTGGTTCTCGTGCCGGAGCGCAACATGGCCTCGAGCCAGCGAACCGTCTGCTGGCTCGGCACGCCGTGCTCCGGGCTGGAGGTTGGTGAGTTGGTGTTTTTCAACGACTCAGCCTGTCCAAAATGACCGTTACGATGCTACCTTGGACGGCAATGGGTCCCTGTATACCCCAGAGCGCGATGGATGGCAACTGAAATTTCTGATTCGTCCGGCAGGCCGAACCGTCTCGGGATACCCTCCGCCCGGGACGTCGCGATCGGGCGCCTCGCCGTCGCGCTTCTGTCAGGCTGTCCGCCTGATGTGGAGCGAGGGGCCGACGCAGCCATGCGCCGGAAGCTGGGGGGATTGTTTCTCTACGGTCTCTCCGCTGATCCGATGACCCGCGCCGAGGGCCCCATGCAGGTGGCGCCAGCCGTGCAGGCGGCTCTGCGGCGCGCCGCCGCCCAGGAGGCCGCCGATGAGGCGCTGACCGGACGGGAGATCGAGGAGATCCTGGGCCTGATGGAACTGCGCGG
>Ga0137383_10000967_pt1 | contig 16250 bp, 19 predicted proteins | sample SagtaG_19_FD_104817 | JGI IMG/M metagenome (GOLD analysis project Ga0137383, IMG submission 104817) | Vadose zone soil microbial communities from Sagehorn Ranch, Mendocino, California, USA - Sage2_R_40_16 metaG | ecosystem: Environmental > Terrestrial > Soil > Vadose zone | place: USA... | reverse complement strand
GGCCCATAAAGGTCGCCCATCAGCGAAGGCCAATACACGGTTTCGGGCGCCTTCTCCTGGACGCCGTTTTCACGCACGTCCTCGATGACGCCGATTACCTCGTGCCACGGCATGGAAGGGAATTCCCTTAATTGCTTACCTATGGCCGCGGAGGGCGTGCCCCACATCTCGCGAGCCAGGTTCTCAGAAACCATCACTACCGGCCGAAGGCGGTACACTTCCGTCCATGTCAGTCCGCGGCCAGCTACGATGCGCGTGCCCGCGGTGCGAAAGAAATCGGGTGAAACCTGTTTGAATAGCCGGAGTGGCGGGATCGCGTCATCAGAGTAAACTTTGTCCCGCGCATAAATTGCGTCCCACGGCGCGTCGAACCCTTCCATGGGCATTTTGCTGATGAATCCCGCGGACATCACACCGGGGATCGCGGCAAGGTTGTCGACAATCCCGTTTTGTATTCGCGTGACCCGCTCCGGCTCCTTTACCAGGGAATCCGGAATGGAGACTCGCAGTACCTGAAGGTGCTTCGCGTCCGTGAATCCCGGTTCGACTCGGCGCAATGCCTGGAACGTGCGAATCATTAAACCGGCGCTCACGAGCAGCACGAACGCCGTCGCCACCTGGCCTGCCGCCAGAACGCTTCGCGCGCGGTGGCGCTCCCGGCTCATACTCATCGAACGCCCCGCGCTCCCGAGAGCCAACGAAGCCCGTGACCCGGAGTATTTCAACGCGGGAATTAGTCCGAACAACAAACCAGAGAGCAGCGAAAGAAGTACAGTGAATCCGAACGCCCGCGTATCCAGCGAAATCTCGCTTAGACGGGGCAAGTTGGCCGGACCCAGGGCTGAGAGCAGGCGCACGCCGCCATTGGCGAACGCCACACCAAGCGTGCCACCCAGCAGCCCAAGCATCAGGCTCTCGACGAGGAGTCCCCGGACGATGCGTCCTCGCCCCGCCCCGAGCGCCGCGCGTACCGCCAATTCCTGCTGTCGCGCCTCTACTTTTACCAGCAATAAATTCGCTACATTGGCGCAGGCGATCAGCATCACCAATCCGATCGTTCCCATCACGACCCACAGGACATCGCTCGCGTTGCCTATTACCTCTCGCTTCAACGGACGAATGTTGGGCGTGATTTTCCACGTCTCGTAAACATGCGGATCGGTGTGGGGCCCGTTCGACCAAGAGTCCATCCAGATCGGCAGCATGCGCGTCAGGTCTCGATCGGCTTGCGCCGGCGTGACGCCGGGCTTCAGCCGGGCGATCCCTTGATATCCGAAACCTGCCAGAATGAGTTTTCCGCGTTCGAAGGCGAGTGGCACGACTAGGTCGAATTCTGCGTCGACGAGACGAAACCCTTGCGGCATGACTCCCACGATTTCGCGAGGGCGCGAATCCGCCGTGAGATTCAGTCCCACCGCCGAGCGATCACCGCCGAACCGGCGCTGCCAATAACCGTAGCTCAGCATCACTCTTTCCGGCCCGCCCGGAATTTGGTCAGCCGGCGAGAGCCATCGGCCCATTTCGGGCGGAACGCCAAGCGCCTGAAGAACACCATCGCTGATCTCGACCGTGCGCACCTGCTCCGGCTCGGCAAGGCCGGTAACGTTCGCCGTGCCCGCGACCCAAACTCCCAACGACTGAAAGGCGTGGTTTTGTTCGGCGTAGGTGAAATACATGGAGGGCGAGAGAAGCAAGCCGGTTTCGAAGTCCGCCAGTCCCGCTGCGCCGGGCGCGACTTGGTGGAGCGCAACCAGCTCCTCGGCCTTCGGATAGTTCAGCGGCTTCAGTAACACGCTATTCACGACACCGAACACGGCGGTGTTGGCACCGATGCCAAGAGTCAAGGTAAGGGTCGCCACGACCGTAAAACCGGGCGTTTTGCCAAGCATGCGCAAGCCGAAGCGCAAATCCTCGAAAAGGCTGTCGATGAAATTTACGCCACGCGCCTCGCGGCATTCTTCCTTGGCGCGCTCGATGCCGCCGAACTCGATCCGCGCACGCCGCATCGCTTCTTCGCGGGGAACGCCCCTGCACACCGAGTCTTCGGTGAACGCCTCGATGTGAAAGCGCAACTCCGCATCCATCTCGCGCTCCATCCGCGAACGCCGCGCCACCGCTCGGGCCGACGACCAAATGCGATTCCAGAACCTCATACTTCCTCTGGTGTGCTTTGCAGGATTCCCGCGATGACGTCCGCCATGCGGTTCCACTTCTCCGCTTCCGTTTGCAATTTGCGCCGGCCCGCCGCGGTCAGCCGGTAGTATTTCGCTTTGCGCTTTTTTTCCGATTCGCCCCATTCGCTCGAGATCCAGCCCTGATGCTCCAGGCGATACAGCGCGGGATACAGCGAGCCTTGCTGAATCTCCAGCCGGTCTTTCGAAATCTGTTGGATGCGCAGCAAGATTCCGTAGCCGTGCAGCGGCCCCAGCGAGACCGCTTTGAGGATCAGCATGTCCAGCGTCCCCTGCAGCAGCTCCATTTGTTTTTTGTCCATCAAGAACTCTCCTAGACGGACTAGGAGGCTAGCGCGGCTTCCCCAGGCTGTCAAGGAGAAAAGAAAAGAAAGGATGAAGGTGCGTCTTCTTACCAGTTCGCGGAAATTCCCGCTATCTCTTTTTTGTTGCCCTCCATCTCGATCGAGTGACCGGACGCTCAAAAGCGAAATTTCCGCGAATCCCAAGGGCACGACATCCGTCCAACTAGATATCGGTCGGACTCTTTTTGCGATTCAGCGCGTCGTCACGCCGAAAGATCTCAGGCTGGCTGCTGTTCAACAACTGTCCGGTGACCACCAGCCGATTACGTGCTGGATGCCACTCAAGGCGCACGTCGAGTTCATAGGGCTCGGCGCGATAGAGCAGGTGCCTTTGACAATGTGCCGCCGACCGTACACCAGGTGTCGCGGCGGCCAAACTATGGAAGACTAACTCAACCCGCGCCCGTTCGTTGTGGCGGTGCGGCCCGCTTGCCGGACAACCCGGATTGGGACGGACCGCAAATTCAATCGACTTGGTGCGGGCCGGAAAGCGCAGAGGCTGGGAATAGCGCATCGATTGGGGTCCCGTTCATTCCTTTTCCGCGTAGTGTCCTCCAGTGCAGCATTCCTTCGAACGCTACAAACTTCAGACACTCGCGTAAATCGTCGAAATGCCAGATGGCCCTGGCGATTGGGGTGTTTGATAACCACTTAACTTGAGAAAGAGGACGGTGCCAAGCCAAGATTCGTTTTTTCGCAGAACAATACTTGGCATGCAGCTGAGGTATCCCCCTTCGAGGGCAGGCTTCTCTTTGCCATTTCATAGAGCACCACGCCAAACGAGAACAAATCCGTCGCTGCACCCAAGCTCTTGCCGAGGGCCTGCGCCTAGTACACCACAACAGATTGCGCATCCTTCGTTAAGATCAGCTCAAAATGTCGCGTTCTCCTTTATTCTCTTCTCATGCGCTACGTCCTCGGATTTGATGGCGGCGGCACAAAGACGGAATGCGTGCTGATGGACGAAACCGGTGCGATTCTGGCTCGCTCGCGCTCCGGCGCATCCAACGCCGTCAACGTGGGAGCGGAAGCTTCCGCTGCGGCCCTCGCGGAGGCCGGCAAAGAGGCGCTCGGTTCGGCTGCGAAGTCGCCCTTCGATGTCGCTTGCCTTTTGGCTGGCATTTCTGGCGCAGGCGAGCCCTCGGTTCGCGCGGAGATTCAGGCGCATCTCAAAGTCGTCTTTCCCACGGCTACCCTTGTCGTTACCAGTGACTTAGTTCTTTCTCTCGCCGCCACCGCGGAAATTCCGAGCGTCGTAGTGATCGCCGGCACAGGCTCTGCCGTGCTCGGCCGAACGTCCCCACTCAAGGTTGCTCGCGCGGGCGGATTTGGACCCGTCATTGGCGATACGGGAAGTGCCAACGACATCGGCCGAACAGCCGTGGCGCGGTGCTTCCAGAAGTTCCTCAACAAAGAAACGTTTCTGCTGACCGACGAGATCTGCCGTACTTTCCATTGCACGTGGCCGCAATTCGTCGATCTCGCGCGCCAGCAACCCACGGTCATCTTCCCGAAAGTGTTTCCTATCGTGGCGAAGGCCGCAGAATCGGGCGACTTTTCTGCGCGGGCGATCCTTTCTATGGCCGCGGCAAATCTAATAGAACAGGTCCGCGAAGTCGTCGGCCATCTCGAGTTGCGGAACACAAACTTCTTCCTTGCCAAGACGGGAGGGGTTTTCGAGGGCAGTCCCTTTCTAGGTGAACAGTTCGACCTTCTGCTTGGGCAAATGGTCCACAACGCCCGTCCCGGCCCGCTCCCGCGGCCAGTTGCCGAATCGGCAGCGATGCTCGCGCGCGACGCCTTGACGAGCCCGCTCGAAATCCCGGAAAGTTAATTCATGCCCGAGTTTGTCGCCCCCGAACCTGTGGCCCAAGATCGCGAACGCGCGCGCGTCGCCACCGGCGATGAGCTGGCCGCGCTTCTGCATCATCCTTCCGCAGACGTGCTCCTGGCGCTGCTCGACAATCCCGCGCTCGACGAACCTCAGCTTTGTTTGCTGCTGGAACGAAAAGATCTTCCCGGCGAAGTTCTCGAAGAAGCGGGCAAGCGCAAGCCGCTCCTCAAAAGCTATCGGGTCAAGCGCGCTCTTTGTTTTCATCCCCGCGGACCGCGCCTGGCTACTCTCCGGCTGATTCGTGACCTCTATCTGATGGATCTCGTTCAACTGGCGCTTTCGCCCGCCGTCCCTGCGGAACTGAAGCGCAACGCCGAAGAACAACTGCTCATGCGCCTTCCGCAGATTCCGCTGGGTCAGAAGATCACGCTCGCGCGACGCGGTCCCGGTCGCGTTGCAGGCGCGCTGTTGACGGAAGGTCATCCTCAAGTGCTCGCGGTGGTCCTCGACAATCCTTATTTGACCGAAGCGCAAGTCCTGAAAGCTCTTTCCCGTCAGAAACTCCCGCCCGGGGTGGTCCCGGCGATCATTCATCACCGCAAGTGGTCCATCTCCTACAACATTCGAATCGCCGTGCTTCGACAGCCTAATGCGCCCCTGAACGCGATTCTTTCTTATCTGCCTCAGCTCACCGTCTCCGACCTACGCGAGCTGGCGGCCCCCGGTATTGTTCCCGAAACCCTGCGTCGCTATATCCAGGCCGAAGTCCAGCGCCGCCTCGGGGCCGCTGTTTCCAAAGGGCCTCCCGCATCCAGGGGCCAATGAACGCGGAGTCCGTTTGTCGGATTCTTAAGGCTTGACGAGCCGAATCCAGCCGCTCTGCCGTTTCATTCGAATGACTTGACACTCTCGATAAGATTGACGGGAACAAAACGCCGCCTTTCGGCGTCGTATTCCCCGTGGCGATACTTAGCGTATTCTTGAACCATTCGTGCGGCGAGCGGGCTTGGGCGCCTTGGGATCTTAACCCTGGCAGGGGGTCGCAACCAGAATATGGGCTTGGGGGATTATTTATCCCGGCGCCTGGAACGCCGCTGGGCGCTGCGTTACCCGTTCCGCACCGGTCTCGAGATCGAGTGGGGCTCCGCCGTCCTGCGCGGCAATACCAGGGACATCAGTTCGAACGGAATGTTCATCGAAGTACCCGACACGTTGTGGGTCGGCGCCGGCTTTACCGTGCGCTTGCATCTGCCTCAGCCCGTCAAACTCGATTGTCAGGTGAAGCGCGTCGAACCCGGCCGCGGCATGGGTGTCTCCGTAGCCCTCTCCGAGAACGAAAGTCAGAAGGCCTATCACCAACTTTTGTCATCGCTCGCTCCCCCCGGGAATTGACGGCGGCTTATACTAGGGGGGGCCCTTACAGCCGGGTCCCGTGTGGGGAAGAATGACTCGCTGTCTGGATTGCGGTTCACCGCGAACCGCGGATCAGTGTCCCTCTTGCGGGCTCACTTCCGCGGCCGCCGAGGTGATGTTTCGCCGCAGATTCCTGAAGCGCACTGGGATATTTCTTGCCGGGTCGCTGGCATTTCCCTACGTCAGCCAGATTTATCCGCCGCTCGATGTGGATCTCATGCTGGTCGTATTCGGCGTGATTTTCTTTGTCGCTTTGGCCATCGCCGTGATTCTCGACCGGCGCGCGCGCAGGCACCAAGAACTCGAAGTGCTGAAGCACGTGTATGCGGGCTTCATCTTGTTGCCGTGGATTTTCGCGGCCTTTCTTTTTGTGAACGGCAGACTGGATTCCCCCAAAAACGTTGTGTATCACGCCGGGACCATTGCTGGATGCTACAACATGCCGGGCATCGTGCGCGGGTCCCGGCGGCTAATCGTGAACTCCTGGCGCGAAGGGCAAAAATACGAGCGCCTCGCCGTCGATGCAGACGACTTTGACCGCTTTAAGCCCGGGGACCAGGTCAATGTCGGCGTCGAGCCGGGCGCGCTCTGGATTCCCTGGTATTACGGCATCTACCGTCGGTGAAAAGAGTTGTTCAATCCCCAAAAAGCCAAGACTTAAGACGGCTTGTCAGTACGCGGGCTGGCCGTTGGCCTTCAGCGGGATTTGTAGTTGCAGGACGTAGCCGTTCTTGCCAAGGCGAAACGACACTTGCTCCATGGGGCCGACGTCGCGCGCTTTCCAATCGGGAGTTTCAAGGGGTTCGCTGGGTTTCTCGGAAAGCGACCACTCGACGTTGCCGCCAGCCGGCTTTACGGTCTGCGGATCGATTTCGTAGACCTCTTGGTCCTTCACGTTCACCAGCAAATAGCGCTTCCAAATTCGCACCAGCAACAGCCCCTTTTTCTCCGTGTGATACATGCTCCAGGATTTCGGCGCCTCGTCATTGAATTTCACGATTGCGAATTCTACCGATTTCCAAGTGATTTTCTTCTCGCTCGGCTGCTGCGCATGGACCGGACATGCCCAAGCCGCAAACACAATTCCAACAATGAAAGCTAATCCTAAGAACTTCATTCGCTTGATGCCGCCATAAACCATAGGAAGACCATCAAAGACGAAAGTTCGCGCGCAGGCCACCGCAGCTTTCCTTTGGCGCCAATACTGACGAGAAGTCCGGCCAAGCCTGTTAAGAGACCCCAACGATAAAAACGCAAAAGCACTCGATCGTAAAAGGGAAATCCGCCGATGACTCTTGCGCCGAAGAAGTCGAGATACTTGTAGCCGTCGAGGTCCCAGAGGTACTGCATTTCGCCGCGGTCGGCGACCAGCGGCTGCTGGAAGTAATTGGCGACCGAAGGCCAGAGGTATTTCTTGTGCTTGGCGACGATTTCGTCGCCGCGCGCGCTGCGGGCGGGATTGGCAGCCAGAACAGAATGAGCGGGAGTGGTCATGGACGAATCCTTGCGTAAATTGGATACGTCGAGTGTACGACAGAGAGGAGGAAGTGGCGAGTGACGAGCGGCGAGAGAGGAGGCAAAGAAAGTAAAGGAGATAAAGGAGGTAGAAGATCGGACGCAGCACAAGAAACCGCATGAATGGGACGGGAAAATGGAACAGTGAAAATGGAAAATGGGAGAAGCCCCCCGCGCGCCGCATTCACCAAAGCGGTTCTAAACGGGTTAGAAGCGGGTTTAGGAAGAAACGGGAGGGCGACGAGATGAGCTGACCTCATCTCCTTTCGATCTCCTCGGATTCGTCTTACTTGTGGGTATCTGCCCACATCTTATGGAAATTCGCAGCAACTGGACCTCACCATCCCAGCCAGTCTGCTGGTTAATCCTGGGCTGCTGCCTATCAGTGTCTTCGATGCCAGCTCAAACCAATTTTCGACCGATTCCTTGACTTTCACTGTTACTTCCGCCGCCCCAACCAACGGTACACAGCTCAAGGCGATCGATCTAGCCGGCCTTGCAATGGCTTGGGATGCCAGCAGCGGACTGCTTTACGTGGGGACCGCGGATTACGATGGCGCCTATCCAAACTCGATCGTCGCGATAGATGGAAATACTGGGTCCGTGGTGAAGGTGCAGACCGTGAGCCCTGATCCTGATTTAGTGAACGTGAGCGCGAATGGTCAGTATCTCTATGCAGCATAAGTAGAAGGAACGGCAGGATTGTTCCGTGCGCCCGTCTGCGACTGGTAGCGTGATTATGGGCTACCGAGTTGCGGTGCTCTCCTTATGCGAACATGGCGAGGGCGGGTTTCTCCCGCTTAGAGACGAAGGACGCGGTGAGAAATTTCATGAAGGGAGCCATAACGCGGAAGCGGTCGACGATACCTTTGTAGAGCCCGGGCGAAGTGGCGAGGCGCGGCGAAAGTTCCTTGTACAGAATGTAGTATTTGTAGCGGAGCAAGCCGGCGGCGGGATGATCGGCAGGGAAGCCGCGAGGGACGCGCGAGAGCTGCTCGCCTTCCAAAGCGCCAAGGAGCTTGCGAACCGGCGGCGCGGCGAGGATGCGGCGGAACTCTTCGTGGCGCTCGGCGATGTGCTGGCGGATGGCGAGCAATTGCGGCGGCTCGGGCATGTACACGCCGCCACCGACGGCAACCGACTTGTGCGAGATGGCGACGTAGTAGCCGCCCTGGCCATGGCTCATGCTTCCATGCCGATGAAACGTGGCGGCGATTTGCTCTTTGTAAGGTTTTTTGTCCTTGCTGAAGCGAACGTCGCGGTAAATGCGAAAGATGGCCTTGTCCGGATCGGTTTCGTACTCGGGAGCGAAATCGTGCAAGGCGGCATTCAAGGCGTCGACTAATTGGCGCATGGGCTCTTTGACTTTCTTTTCGAAGAGCGGCTTGCGAGGCAAGAACCATTCGCGGCGGTTGTTGCGCGAGAGTCCACGAAAAAATTGAAGGGCTTCCGGTGGAAAGCCGCGGAACGGCGAGCTCATGAGGCGACTCCTTGACCGGTTTCTTTCTTAAACCTGGCAACAAGAGATTGAACGGGCTGCCACGTCCACAACATCACTCCAACGCCAGTTCCGAGCGTATTCGTGATGATATCCGTCATCCCCGACCTCCTGGTGATCAGATATTCCTGGAGGATTTCGATGGTGAGGCTGAGCAATCCGCCCAATATGACGGTGGAGAGTGCGGCTCGATCCCATCGGCGATTCCAGGTTAGGTAGCCGAAGTGGAAGAATCCAAAGGGCACGAATCCTGCAATGTTGATAAGCAGATCCGAAGCGTAGCTTAGATCGGGCGAAAACTCTTCCCAGGGCGGCGTCAGCATTTTCTTGCGGGGAACCCGAAAAATGCGCGGGATGTACAGGTCAGGCGAGGATGCGACACGATTGTGAACGACGCTGCCTGCGCGCTCGGAAAAGGAATAGAAGGCGAGCGGGTGATCGTTCGCAAGACTTTCGGGCGGGGCATTGTGAGTCCACATCGCGAAGTGTTGCGAGACCTGTTCGGGGGTGAGTTCCTGTCCGTAGATCGCGAGTCCCAGCAGCTTTCCGGGCCAACTGCGCGGCGAGGTAAGCGTGCCTCCCAAAATGAGTTCCCCCGAGAAATCCTTGCAGGACAAGCCGAAGCCGGGAAAGACTTTCTTCACTGAAGCGCCATCCTTGTAGGCCAAAATATCTTTTGGCCCTCTTGTGATGGTGAAGAACGTCGGCTGATCCTGACGCAAAGAATATTCAACATCGGCGGACAAGGTTTGCAGATGGTTCTCCCGATCGCGGGCATCTCGCCTTAGAAGCAGAATATCCAGGCTTTGCCTTACCCGGAATTGCAGCGGATTGTCCGGGGCGGTAAACAAAAGAATGGTCGCAGGGCCTTTCAGGGACCCGCCATCGGGCTGTAGCCACAACTCGAGGCTGCAAAACGAATCTTCCTTTGAGTCGGGGACCTCGAGATTTCGTGAACTGTACACCCTGGCCCTATCGCCAAACTGGAGGCCGTTTGAATTTTTCAGCCAAGCCACATCATTTCTCGGGAAGAAGTTAAAGGGCCAAAGTCCGGCAATGAGCATGCCGCATAGCACTAAGAGGCTGACGGCACCGAGGATTTTCTTCATTCTGCTAGGGTTTCTCAGCCGGTCTGGGTTGATGTTGAACGCCCTAGGTATTACCTCATCTATAGTCTACAGGAATCGCGTAACACGATTCGTGCTTGTATTTATCGTTGCCAACGTACCTAAATCAGGGTTAGCCGTTTATCGTACATCCCGCACGGGAGTAACGGCATCCGTAGAGACAGGTTGGTTCAATCGAGTGGCAAGTTCGCGGTTCGAGTGGCAACCTACTGGGTTCAACTCACCAGCAGAACCATCAAGCACATGGATGAGGGCATGAGGAGGGTCCTATGCGAGTGAGAACGGCCAAGCTGGCCGGCAGCGCCGCAGTCCTAACGGTCGTTTCTTTGCTCGCTCCCTGTCTGCGAGCGCAGGAGAGCGAGGCCACGCTGTCAGGCAAAGTCACGGACTCGTCGGGAGCCGTGGCCAACGCAAAGGTTTCGGTAAGGAATTTGGCTACGAGCCAGTCGATGGAGGCGCAGACCGATGCGGCGGGAACGTACAGCTTGGCAAAGCTGGCTCCGGGCGAATATGAAGTTACGGTTTCGGCCGAAGGCCTTGCGCCCAAAAAAGAGAACGTCATTCTGGCGGCAGGAGCTTCGCTGACCTTCAATGCAGAGCTGTCGCTGCTGCCTTCAGCTCCTCAAGCGCAACCGCAAACTCCTGCGAATAACGCTCCCAATGCGCCACCCGGCAACAAGGCTCCCTCTCTCGGGGACCTGGGCTTTTCTCCCGCCGACACCAAAAGCAATCCCAAGGAACAGGCGCTGCTGGATAAACGGACGCACATGCTGAAAATCCATCAGCGCTTGGGCTTGATTACAACGATCCCCATGATCGCTTCGGTGGCCACGTCGATTAATGCAGGCGGCAGGAACACCAGCAACACGGACCGCACCGTGCACATGATTCTGGGTTCCGCCACCGCGGGTTTATACTTTACGACCGCCTACTTTGCGATCCGCGCGCCGCGTGTGGAGGGAGCAAAGTCCCGCGGACCGATTCGCTTTCACAAAGCCATGGCATGGATTCACGGGCCAGGCATGATTCTCACACCCATTCTGGGAGCGTTGGCGTATTCGCAGAAGAACAACGGGGAAAGAGTCCACGGCATCGCCAAAGCGCACGGGCCGGTGGCTATCGTGACGGCGGGGGCTTTTGGAGCCGCGCTGCTGTCGGTATCGCTGAAGTTCTGAAGGTTTCCATGAACGGCAAATTTATGAATGCAAATCGGAGTGCGAAACCATTAGCGTGCATCTTCGCTTTGCTGCTTTTGATGCTGCCGCAATGTGCGTACGCTGCGGATGAAGAATGGGTGCTTGACCAATCCACGCTGACCTACCACGTTTCTCATCCCCTTCATCAAACGGAAGGCGTGAGCCACGCCACCAGAGGCAAAGGCGTTTGTCACGAAGGGCAGTGTGATTTCCTGATTGCGGTGCCGGTGAAGTCGTTCGATTCAGGTGACAGCAACCGCGATCTGCACATGCTTCAGGTCACGAAAGGCGCGGAGTTTCCCATGGTCACCATGCGCACGCGATTGCCGGAAAGCGACTCGAAGTCGGCGACCATCTACGCCGATCTGGAGATCCAATTCGCGGGCCAGACGGCGCATTACAAACAGGTGCCCTTCCAACTGACGGTCGAGGGAAGCAAAAGCAAAATCACGGGAACGATTCCGGCCACGCTATCTGATTTCAAGATCGAGCCTCCGACGCTTTTGACGCTGCCGGTAAAGAATGAACTCCCGATTCGTGTGGAAATGACCTGGCATCGCCAGTGAGCGCGCCGTTTTGACTACGAACTAATTGCTTCTGTCTAGCCGGTAATCTGGGCGGCTGCAGTCGGGCGGGTGCAATTGATCCAGACTTCGGCGGCGATGGTTTGCAGGGTAAAGCCGATCCAGAACGCGGTGCCGAAGAATTGATGCAGGTCCGGAGCATGCCCGCGAATCACCGCGGCGGCGAAAAAGGTTCCCATGATCGGGCGGATGGTGGCGACAGCGAGCCCGATGGCGTAGCCGCGAATCATCCACTCGCGATGTTGCGCAAATTCGCGCCGCAGCGCGTGCCAAAGCGCCTTCGCAAGCGAAATCAAGAAGAAACTCCCGAACAGCGCAATGGCGGCCTTTTCATCGATGCCCCCGATGGTTTTTCCAAAGGCCAATCTCAATCCAGTGATTCCCACGACGGCGCTGGCGACGAGAAAGACTCGTCCCGACCAGCGGTGAACCTGCGGAGAGCGCGAGCGCAAGCCGCGCACGAATTGCAGCGGGCCCAGCACCATGAAGAGCATCGCGGGCAGGATGTGCGTCAACACCAGCGCGCGTTCGCCCGCGAAATGCGCGTCCAAGTCGGCCGCTGGATTCCTCGACGAGCTCAGAGCGCCGGGTTTCAGCAGAACGATGGTTCGCCGCGTGGCGACCGCGTGCCCGATCAAAGCGAGAAAAATGACCGCGGTCCAAAGGAATCGCACGAACGGGCGATTCGGCTTCTTGGCTTGCGAAGTAGCCTGTGACACTGCCCGCGTTGCCTCCTCTTAGGCATACGCAAGCGCATGGCGATTTATAACCGCCTCGGGTTTTCTCTGGAATGTCCTTGACTGCGCCTAAAGCCAGGAATTTATGTTACTCTTCGTCCATTATTTCCGCCGATACCAGTTACTAGGAGTCCCGATGGGCAGACCACTCGACAAGAAGGAAGCTGTCCTCTACGGGCAGTTTGTCCATGCGGCGTACAACATGTTCAAACGCGATCCCACGCAACTGCGCCCGCAACCCGCGACCGGCGACATTCCGGATCCGTACGAGCTAGTGGCTTGGCTCAACATGTCGGATTATTTTTTCTGGTGGCGCGAGAAACCCAAGTTCTACGGATTCATCGCGTGGCACCGGGAACAGAAGCACAATTTTGTACTCGCCATCCGCGGGACGGAAGGCGTGGTGGAGTGGCTGGACGATTTCATGGCGCGTTTGGTGCGTTTCCGCGAGGTTCCGAACACGGGGCGAGTGGAGAACGGCTACGCGGGGATTTACAGCACGCTGAAAGTGGTCAACCGCTACGGGGCCGCCGACCGGGAGGCTGTCGCCAAGGCCGCTCCCACACCGACACCGGCGCCCAAGGAAATCCAGAAAACCTTCGGCGAGCAATTGGAGGACCTCGCTGACAGCCTGGAAGAGCCTGCCGTGCAGGAACAGATTCGAACGGCTAAGGGACGGCCGCCAAGGCGGTCGTTTGTCGTGACCGGGCACAGCCTGGGGTCCGCGCTGGCCACGTTGTTTGTTATGAAGAACAAAGGGAAAAACAGGTTCGACATTACAACCGCCTGCACGTTTGCGTCGCCGCGCGTGGGGGAGACGGAGTTCGCAGAGCAATTCAATCAATTGGCGCTGACCTCGTGGCGCATCGTGAATACGCAGGATGTCGTGCCGAAGCTTCCCCTGCGTCTGCCATTTTTCGATTATCGGCATGTCGCGACGCCGTACGAGTTTTCCTCCGAGGGAGTCGTCAAACGGAAGATAGGCTGCTGGCACTCCATGGAAACTTACCTACATTGGCTCGACCCGAAGATTGACGTGGACCCTGAATGCAAACCGTAAGCGTTCTGACAGTTGTGCCAAAGCAAAGCCGCGAAAGGGTCCCACGAAAACCGCGAGGCAAGAAGCAACCAAACTTGCTTCCCGCATGAGGGGTTCACCTCAACTCGAGGCAGAAATCCACCGGATTGAAATTAGGGTCCGCCTTAAGTAAGGCTCTGGGATTACTCCGCGTGGAAGGACCCATTCCGCCGCGCAACTAGGAGTCGACCATGCAGTACGCCCGAATCACTACGAAATGCCTACTTTTTGTCTTTACTGCGGCATCCTCAGCCGTAGCTCAAACCGCCCCGGAACAACCTGATGCCCTCGACTTGCTCAAGAGCGTCGAATTAACCTACGGCGCGATCATAAACACCACGGCGATGAATGGTTCCGACGCTCAAAGTAAAGCGAACGTGGAACAGTCCGTGACCGTCACCGCCGATTCCACGGGAAAGTTCCGCATGGAAAGCACCGATGTCATGGGCATGGTCGCGGTCTATGACGGCAACACCATGTGGAGGTACATGCCTGCAGCGAATGCCTACTGGAAACTTCCCCTCAATGGCACATCTCGATCTGCCGAAGCCAGGGCGAGTGGAATGTCTGGCGGCGCCAATCCGCTGCAGGAGTACAAAAACATCACCAGGGGTGTAAAGGGGGCCAAGATCCTCGGCAGCGAGAAAGTCCACGCCAGCGATACGGATGCGGACTGCTGGGTGGTTTCTTTGGAATACGGACCTTTGGGAAGCGAGGCAAGCGCTCCCACGCAGGCGGCGGGTTTTGCGTTCAGCGATTTCGCTCACACCGAAACCCTCTGGGTGGACAAGAACCGTTACCTGGTGTATCGAGAGGATTCCACCACAAAAATGACCATGCCGAACACAAACACTCCAATAAATATGACGCAGACAAGCAGGGTGGAAACCTTCACCGTGAATGAACCTGTTTCACCGGATGTGTTCACCTTCACGCCGCCGCCGGGGGCGAGAGAAATAGACGAATCCAAATTCCTGCGCAAGACCGCCGAAGTGCCACAAAAGAAAAACTAATCAACCAAATAGAAGGGCGGACCGCGAAGAGCGGCCCCCAATAGGCGCCAACGGAATTAAAACCATCCAAGGTTTTGCCGGACGCGGTGGTGTGCGTGAAAGAGGTCTGGTTGGCGGGTTTACCACAACCGGACCTGCTGCACTGTCCTCACTGACCCACCGGAGGATTCGTGGGATCCGAGCTGATGGGATCGTCATCCAGGTTCGAGAAGACAGTGGCACCGTGTGGCCGCGGGGGAATGATGCAATTTTGCGTGCAGGGGCCGCGCGGAGATTTCTTCTTAAGGCGCGGTGCTGACCGTGTCAAGGGGTTCTTGTGTGAAAAATTTGCATGGAACGCGGGAACAGGACAACCGCTGGCCGTTTCTTGGACTTCGTGCCAGTTTTCCCGCAAATAACACAACGATATATTGAGACTACGCAAGCAAAGGTGCAGCCATGAACCAAACCATAGAGTGGATACAGAGCAATTGGTACGAATTGGGCAGCCTCATCGCTCAATTCACGTTTCTCTTTGCAGGTGTGTGGTTCGCGCAAGAAATCTTGAAAGCCATGCGGGCTTCGCAGCAGCAGTTCGGAGCGTTGCTCCGGCTGTCGATGTCTGAGGGGCCGGAAGAGCGCCCGAAAGAGTGCGAAGCGATCCACAACTCAACGCCAGGCGTGGTCGCGAGTGCCATGGCGAGCCCGGTTATCGACCGGCCAACGGCGCCAACCCCCAGTTCCACATCTTATGCGGCTTTTGAGAAGCCGCCGCGGAGTGAAGCGCCACCGCAACGGGATGAACTGAACGGCCGAGCCAAGGCGAACGCGCCAATGACGCCGGCCATGGCACCTACGGCAGAACCAAGCTACGAGCCAACGCCTTACGTGGCCGCCCCGCTGACATTGCCTGCGGACGAAAAGGGCGGAAGCCGTATCGCGGCTGCCGGGCGCGGCGTCGCTCAGTGGTTGCAAACGCCAATGGCCAGCAAGCGCAGCGGTAGTTCTCCCTGGCGAAAGGTCGTGCGTTGGCTACAGGCCCCCGTGCGAAGCTGAGCGAGGCCGGCTTCGACCGACCGCGCAGCGCTCTGGAGCCTTTTGAATGTGCTTCTAGGAACTCGCGTCTTTGATGTCGTCGCGAGCTTTCTTCAGGGCCTCGCGAGCGTCTGCCCTGACATCCGGCTTCGGCTTCAGCAGCTCGAGGGCACGGTCGAGCGGCATGGCTTTGCCGCCGGCGGGGCCGGCGCAGGAATCGGGCGCCTTCGGCTTCACCCCGGTAACGTTCCATTTCAAGCAGGTGAATTCGACAGGTACGCTGACGCTCAGGCGAAGGGCAGCAATGCAATTGGGCAGGTCTTTGAAGTCCGAGCAGACAGCCTGCAATTCTTTGTCTTCAGCCAGGATTCCCTGAATCCGCAGCTGTTTCGATAGCTTGTCCTCCAATTGTCCGTTCGATGCGAGTTGATCGTTTGCCGATTTGTAATGCTTGAACAGCTTCAGCGGGTTGTGTTTGACCGGATTGTACCAGGGGGTGGAGTTTCCGCGCGATTGCTCCTCGGTGTCTTTCTTCTGCGTATTTTGCTCCGGCGTATCCTGGGCTGTGACAACCGTGGCACCGAGGGCAAAAACGAGCGCCGCGACAACTGCATGGTTCCGATAGCCTCTCATTTCTGCCTTTCCGGAGGGCCTTGTATTCTTACATCAAAATGAGCGGCGGTGTCGAGAAGGAGGTTTTGTGGG
>Ga0137383_10000960_pt1 | contig 16276 bp, 10 predicted proteins | sample SagtaG_19_FD_104817 | JGI IMG/M metagenome (GOLD analysis project Ga0137383, IMG submission 104817) | Vadose zone soil microbial communities from Sagehorn Ranch, Mendocino, California, USA - Sage2_R_40_16 metaG | ecosystem: Environmental > Terrestrial > Soil > Vadose zone | place: USA... | reverse complement strand
GCCGGCTCGATCACCACCAGGCCGATCAGCGGCGCGGCGCAGGCCAGCGCGATGAGCAGCGAGCGGACGCCGGGCCCGCCGGAGGCGGTGGGGCGGGTCTGGCTGAAGATCATCGCGGTCATCAGGATCAGCGCGACCTTCGCGAACTCCGACGGCTCAACCTGGAAGCCGCCGGGCAGCGAGATCCACGCGTGTGCGCCGTTGACGCTGGAGCCGATCGGGGTGAGCACGGCCACCAGGCCGAGCACGGTCCCGCCGTAGAAGACCGGCGCCCAGGTCCGCAGCTGCCTGGTGTCGACCAGGCTGACGCCCGCCATCAAGACCAGCCCGATCACCACGTTGAGCAGTTGCTTCTTCAGGTAGGTGTGCGGATCCTGGCCCGCTGCGAGCAGGCCGGGCTGGGTGGCCGACCAGACGAGCAGGGTGCCGACCGCGGTCAGCCCGAGCACGACCACGACCAGCATCCAGTCCATGTGCCTGAGCGGGGCGTTCCTGGCGAACGCCCGGGCCAGCAGGGACCGCGGGCGGCGGCCGGAGAACACGCCCGGCCGCGGCGTGGTCAGACCGCGCGCGGTGTAGCTCGTCGGCCGGCCCAGCATCACTTCCCCCTAGTAGTGCTGAAGGGAGCGTAGCCGGACGGCACCCGGCCGCCGGGCACCGCCGCCTTGTGTCCCTCGAGGCCGTAGATGCCATCCCAGATCTGCCGCACCGCGGGCGCCGCCACGTCGGCGCCGTAACCGGAGTCCGGGACCATGACCAGGACCACGTACTTCGGGTGGTCACACGGCGCGAACGAGGCAAACACCGAGGTCGCGTTCTTGCCGAACAGCTGGGCGGTACCCGTCTTGCCCGCCACGCAGACCTGGCTGAGCGGGAAACCGCCGAAGGCCCCGGCCGCGGTGCCCTGGGTCACCACGCCGGCCAGCGCGCTGCGGATGTAGGCGAGCGTCTCGCCGGAGACCGGCAGATGCCGGATCACCGGGGGGTCGATCTTCTGGACCACCTTGCCGGTGGTCCGCGACATCAGGGCCTCGCCGATCCGCGGGCTGTACAGCGTGCCGCCGTTGGCCAGCGCGACGTAGGCGTTCGCGAGCTGGAGCGGCGTGACGGTCACGTAGCCCTGGCCAATGGCGGCGATGGCCGCCTGGCCCGGTTCCCACACCCACCCGCTCTGGCAGTCCTGGTACTCGATCTGCTGCACGTAGCTGCCGTACTTGCGGCCGTTCTTGCACCAGTCCTGGCCGGTGTAGGCGTTGTCCTTCCACAGGTAATACAGCCACTGCCTGGTCGGGATCGTGCCGGCCGACTCGGCGGGCAGGTCGATGCCGGTGCCCTTGCCGAAGCCCCAGTCCAGCTCCATCTTCTGCATCTTCTGCATCGGGGCGTTCGGTGTCTTTACCGAGTTGGCCCGCACGTTGTCCCTGAGGTACATGTCGTAGCCCAGGTTGTAGTACACGGTGTCGCAGGACTGGATGAGCGCCTCGGAGAACGTCATGTCGCCCAGGCTCGGCTGTCCGTCGTTGCCGAAGGTGTGCCCGGCGATGCTGACCGAACCGGGGCAGCTGTACAGGCCGTCCAGCGGATACCCGTTGGCCACCGCGGCGGCGGTCGAGGTGACCTTGAAGGTGGAGCCCGGCGCGTACTGGCCCTGGGTGGTCCAGTTGATGATCGGCTGTCCGTCGGCGGCGCCGAACAGCGCGTTGAACTCCTGCTGGGAGATGCCTCCGGTCCACACGCTGGGGTCGTAGTCCGGGTAGCTGGCCATGGCCACCACCCGGCCTGTGGTCGTCATCACGATCGCCGCGCCCTGGTTGGCGTTGTTCCCGGAGGCCCGCGACCGCGCGATGGCGCCGTTGAGCGCGTTCTGAGCGTCAGCCTGGATCTTCGCGTTAAGGCTGGTCACGAGGTCGTCGCCGTTGGCTGGCGGGGACTGGCTGACGGTCCCGGTGACATCCCCGGCGGCGTTGACCGACACCACCTGGGTCCCCGCCTGGCCGCGGAGCTGGGCGTCATACTGGGCCTCCAGGCCGGCCTGGCCCACCAGGTCCACGCCGGAGAAGCCGGTCACCGGCAGGTGCCGGCTCTTGATCTCCTCGGGGGTGATGGGCTGCAGGTAGCCGAGCACCTGAGCCGGGTTGGCCCCGTCCGGCTTGGGGAACTCGATCACCGGCTGGACCTGCGCGGTCACCCCGGGGAACTTCTTCTGCTCCTCCATCACCTGCAGCGCTACCCGGTCGGAGACGTTCTGGGCCACCGGGATGGGCTGGTAGGGCGAGCCGGCCCAGCAGGGCTGCTGGACACCCTTGGTGCACAGCCTGGTCTTGTCGGACAGCAGCGTGTAGGAGATGCCGAGCAGCGGGGCCAGCCGGTGCAGCACCGGCGCCGCGCCGCCGGGCTGCTGGGACAGGTTCATCATGTCCACCGAGACGACCAGCGCGGTCTTGTTGGTCACCAGCCGGTTGCCCTCGTCGTCCAGGATCTGGCCGCGGACCGCGGGCACGATCACGTCCCTGGTCTGGTTCGCCGCGGCGAGCTTGGTGAAGGCGGTGCTGTTCATCACCTGCAGGTACCAGAGCCTGCCGCCCAGCGAGACCAGCATGGCGGCCGCGATCACGTAGAGCACCAGCAGCCGGCGCCGCGACGCCATGTTCATCGGTAGCCTCCCGTCCGCCATCTCCGCTTCGTCCTCGGACGCGGCATGCGCAGCCGGGGCGTGCCCGCGCCGCTCCAGGTCGCTGGGACGCGGCCCATCCGACGGCGGCCGAAGGCGCCACGGCCCAGCGAGCCGCCACGGCCCAGCGAGCCGCCACGGCCCAGCGAGCCGCCACGCGAGGACGCGCCGCGCAGCCAGCCCCGGCCTGGTGACTTCGGCCCGGCCGAGCGGCGCAGGGCACCGGTGAGCCGGGCGAGCGAGCTGCCCCTAGAGAACCGGGGAGCGTGCCCGGCCAGCCCGCCACCTACCGGGCGGACCAGGTTGCCCCGGTGCCGGAACGACGACGAGTGGCTGAACACCGAGCCGCCGAGCAGGGACCGCCCCATGCTCGAGCTGCCGAGCACACCCTCCCGCCGCCGACCGCCGAACCTGACCCTGGCCCTGCCCATCATCGGGCCTGCGCCGAGCGCGGCCGGGGCGAAGGCCGCGCCGAGCCCGGCAGAGGTCCGCGGCCCGGCGCGGTCCAGTTTGAAGTGGGGCTCACGCCGGCCCGATGGCCGGCCGGCCCCCGGCACCGGCGTCCTCGCCTGGCTGGCCGACCAGCCAACCCGCCGACCCTCGCCGCGCGCGCCCGCCAGCCGCAGCGCCGCCGCGGCCGCGTACAGCACGAACGGGCACAGCAGCACGTCGTAGGCCACGGCGACCGGGAGTACGCGGGTGATCGCCGGCCAGGTGACTCGCGGGTCGCTGAGCATGACGCCGAGCAGGGCCACTAGGGCCTCGCCGCAGATGGCGCCGGCCGCCGTCACCACGATCTCGAACAGGGCCGTATGTCCCGGCTCAGCGTCGCCAGAGGAGTCGTCGGCCAGCAGCCCGCAGGCGTACCCGATCAGGCAGAACACCAGGGCGTCCTGGCCGACAAAATGGCTGCCCGGCGGCGCGACGTCGAGCGCGAGGCCGGCCAGGAATCCGGTCAGCACGCCGGCCAGCGGGCCGCCGGCCAGCGCCAGCGCCGCCACCAGCAGCAGCACCAGGTCGGGGCCGGCGCCACCGGGAAACGCGATCCGGTCCACGACGGTCAGCTGGAATACCACCGTGACGGGAACCAGCACGAAGGAGATGAGCCCGCGCACCTCAGCCCCCGCCCGTGCCGGATGGGGACGCGGACGGGGACGCGGGCGCGGTTGCCGGTGTGGTGACGGAGGAAGCCGGAGACAGGGTGCCGGGCGGGCTCGGGGTAGTGGTGACGGTGACCGTGGGCGCCGGACGCGGCAGGACCGAGGCCCTCGGGTTGTGCCGAGGCACCCGCACCACCACGCCGACTACGCCGAGAGCGGTGAAGTTGACCGCGGGCCGCATCATCGCGGTCTGGGTGAGCGCACCCGCGCTGCCGCTGACCGACACGATCGTGCCGACGGGCACGCCGGGCACCTGGGGCCGGTCGCCCACCGAGGCGTAGGTGACGACCTGCTGCCCGGTGTGCAGTACCGCGTTCGCGTCGAAGAGGTTCAGCCGCAGCAGGGCGGATCCGGACATGGATTTGCCCGTCCCGGTTACGTCGCCGATCTCGCCACCGCCCGCCAGCTGCACGCCGACGACGGATGAGGCGTCATTGGCCAGCAGGACGGTCGAGGTGTCCGCGCTCACCTGGGTAACCGTGCCCACGAAGCCAGAGCCGTTGAGCACGGTCTCGTCCGGTTTGATGCCGTCGTTGCTGCCAGCGTCCAGCGTGACCGTGTCGGAGAAGTCGCCGCCGGCCGCGATGACGTTGGCGGTCACGATCTGGTATGCGCCGGCGTCGAGCTGCAGCAGCTGGGCCAGTTGTTTGCTGGCCGCCTTGCTCAACTGGGCCGCGCTGAGCTCGGCGCGCAGTTCGGCGTTCTGCCGTTGCAGGGTGGCGATGGTGCCCTGCGCCGACGGCCCGCCGGTGATCGAGTCGAACAGGCTGGCCACCGGGTCGGTCACGTCGTGCGTGACCCGCTCGATCGGCCCGAAGATGTCCGCGCCCACGCTCCTGGCCGGCGAGGCGCCACCATCCCTGAAGTCCAGCGTGATCAGCGTGATCGCGATGATCAGGAGCACGCCAAGAACCAGGCGGGTACGCCGGTTGTCGTGCACAGCCGCTCCTCGTCCGCCCGCCGCGACCGTGCGGCGGGTTGTTACGGGGTGGCGCTGGTCTCAGCGCCTGGTGTCGGGGACCAGTACCTGACGCAGGGTGTCGAAGTCCTCGACGCACTTGCCGGTGCCGAGCACCACGGAGTCGAGCGGGTTGTCCGCGACCTGCACGGGCATCCCGGTGTCCTCCCGGATCCGTGGCTCTAGTCCGCGCAGCAGGGCGCCGCCGCCGGTCAGCGCGATACCCCGGTCCATCACGTCCCCGGCCAGCTCGGGCGGGCACTTGTCCAGGGTGTTCTTGACCGCGTCGACGATCAGGTTGACCGGCTCCTCGATCGCGCGGCGCACCTCGGCCGCGGAGATCACCACCGTCTTCGGCAGGCCGCTGACGAGGTCCCGGCCCCGGATCTCGGCATGGGGCTCATCCGCCGAGGGGAACGCGGAGCCGAGGGCCATCTTGATCTCCTCGGCGGTCCGCTCGCCGAGCATCAGCGAGTACTCCTTTTTCGCGAACGTGATGATCGCCTGGTCCATCTCGTCGCCGCCGATCCTGATGGACTGCGAGGTGACGATGCCGCCCAGCGAGATTACCGCCACCTCGGTGGTGCCGCCGCCGATATCAACCACCATGTTGCCGGTGGGCTCGTGGATCGGCAGTCCCGCGCCGATCGCCGCCGCCATCGGCTCCTCGATGATGTAGACCCGGCGCGCGCCGGCCTGGTGGCCGGCCTCCTTGACGGCGCTCTGCTCCACGCCGGTGATCCCGCTCGGCACGGCCACCACGAGCCTCGGTCTCGCCAGGTGGGTGCGCCGGTGGACCTTCTGGATGAAGTACCGCAGCATCCGCTCGGTCACGTCGAAGTCGGCGATCACGCCGTCCTTGAGCGGGCGCACCGCGACGATGTTGCCCGGGGTCCGGCCGATCATGCGTTTAGCCTCGGCGCCCACCGCGACGATGTGGCCGTTGTTGGTATTGAGCGCCACCACCGACGGCTCGTTCAGCACGATGCCGCGACCACGCACGTAGACCAGCGTGTTCGCAGTACCGAGGTCGACCGCCATGTCGCGGCCGAGGAACGTCAGCGCGTTGCTCATCGGGAACGGGGACCTTCCGCGGGCTCTGGTCTCAAAACGATCGATAGGGACCGCTTCGAGAGAGCGGCCCTAGTGTTCTTACCTGGACAACGGTGACGTCAGCTAGACGGGTTCCAGGGCGCGGAGCTCGATCGCTCCCCTGGCCTGTCTGCCTCGTGGTCCCGGCGCGTCGGGTCTTATCAGGACGACAGCGTGTTCTGACAACGACGCTCCTCACCGGGCCCAGACAGCTCGCCGCGGTCGACGATGCGGTTCGCTACTCTTGCCAGCTTACCCATGCTCGGGCACGGCGTCGGCCCGGGGGGACCGGTGCGCCGTCCGCGACATCATCGGGTTCGCGACCCCTCTGGCGGCCCCCGGTGCAGGCCAGCGCCAGGGCGACCGTGCCCGTGACAGCCGACGCGATCAGCGCCCAGTGCCCTGCCGCCGTCGCCAGCGCGGCACGCGCCGCGGGTACCGTGGTGGCGCTGGTGAGCGCTCGCAGCTGCACGGCCCCGGCGACCAGGTAGCCAGCCACCAGGCCGGCCAGCAGGATGACCAGGCCCGCCAGGGCGCCGACCGCACCTGCCGCGCGGAGCGAGGTGGTCAGGGCTGCGGCCAGGCCGCCCGCCAGCGGCACGCACAGCAGCGCGAGCAGGCGGCCTGACGGAGCGGCGAGCCCGGCCAGATCCAGGGCGGCGAGCCCGGCGGCCGCCAGAAGCAGGCCGATCGCGGTCATCGCCCGGGCCCGCAGCCGCCTGGTCAGCAGGGCCAGGGCGGCTCCGCACAGCGCCGCCGCCAGGACGGCTCCCCCGGGCTCCACGGTGGATTGAGTCGGTGCGGTTAGCGCGGTCACCGCGCCCGCGGCCGGGGCCAGGGCAAACCCGGTCACGGCGCAGACCACGGCGAACCGGGCGGCGCTGCCCGCCCGGGCCGTGATGGCAGCGATGCCGGCCAGCGCGATGGTGTCGGCCACGGCGGCCACGGCCTGGCCCCCGCGGTACGTGACGGCCACGGCGATCACGCAGATGCCCGCCACCGGCGCGGTGAGCAGGGCCAGCTGAGCCCGTTCGGCCACCGGGAAGGCATTCCTGGCCGTCGTCACGGCGGTACCGTCGGCGAGCAGCGCGTACAGTGCGCCGAGGGCGAGCGCCGCCCCGGTCAGCCACGGATAGGGCTGTAGCGCCGCGTGCCAGTCACCCGGGCTGACCCGATGCCGCATCAGCTCGGGCGCTACGGCCAGCCCCGCTACCGTGAACGCGGCCCACCAGCCGACCAGGAGCGTCGCGGTCGGCCGCCCCTGTCGCGGCTCGTGCCGTTGCCGCCGGTGCGCCTGTCGTTCCGCGACGACCGCGATCACCCCGGTCATCGCGACCCCGGCGCCCGCACCGTGCAGCGACCGGTCGGCGCCGATCAGGGCGATCGTGCGCGCGGTGTTGCCGAGCGCGTCCGCGGCGGCGAGCAGGAGCAGGCCCGCCAGCAGCACCGGCCCGGCCCGCAGCCACCGCACCGCCAGCGCGGCCAGCGATCCCGCGACCGCCATCGCAGGTAGGGCCAGGCCGGATGCCCGCAGCAGGCTGGCCATCACGGCTGGTCCTCCGGCAGCCAGATGGGGTGGCAGCGACCAGGCGATGGCGTCCGGTATCTGGATGACGGCGAGCGGGACCACGGTGGCCACGATGGCCAGCGCGCACAGGCTCGCCGCCGCGGATCGCACCGCCGCCGCCCTCCGCCTGGCGAGCCCGGCGCTGCCGACAGTAGCCGCGTCGGCCGGGACCGCGTCGGCGCCGACCACCGGGAGAGGCACGGTGATCGGGTCCCGGGACCTGGTCAGAGGCGGCTCCTGGATCGACCGGAATCGCTGGGACGGCGGCAGGCCGGCGTCCCAGGGCCAGGGCAGCGGGGCGGCGAGGGGCGCGGGGACGGAGGCGCTCTTGCGGCGGAAGCGACTGGTCTTGGAGGCGGCGTGCGCCCCTCCGCGCGGGCGCGAGACGGCATCGCTGATCCGCGCCTGACCGTTGCCCAGGTCCGTTGTCACCTCGGACACTCCGATTACTCATAGCTTACAATAAGTCACTAAAAGCTATGGGGGAGCTTAGCGCGCCCGACCATGATCACGTAAGAAAAGATTCCAGAAACGAAGCGTCATAACGGACCGGGGCCGCCGCGGCTCGCAGGCGGGAACGCCGGTCAAGTAACGGGGATAACTCCAGTCCGCCTGGCATCACAAACCCCATAAGCTCCGCGTAAATGGCAGGCCAACTGGAGTATTCCTCCGTTTACCGCGGTGGATCGGGGTTGTGCGGTCGATCCGGCGCCCAGTGCTGGGCTAGGGAACGGGGGTACGGGCGTGGGGGGTCTCGTGGCGGCGGACCAGCCAGATGCCGGTGACCCAGAGCGCGGCGAAGATCACGCCGAGGACGTACATCGCGGGTACGACCACGCCCGCGGCGATGACCAGGACCTGCAGCACGGTGCCCGCCCACAGCGCCCAGCCCATCCGCGGCCGCCCGACCACCCCGCTGATCAGCACGGCGCAGACGCCCAGGCCGCCGCCGATGCCGCCGGCCAGGCCGTGATTGGCGTGCTCAAGGACGATGGCGACCGGAATGGCGAGCCCGATGACGATCGCTTCCATCATCAGCACGGTGCCGCACAGCTGCCTGATGCCCTTCCCTTCCAGGGGTATGTCGAGCCCGCTCATGACAGTTCCGCGGCCGTGAACGAGTGGCGGGAGGGCGTGCTGGCCGGCGGCTCGGGCGGCAGTTCGCCGCCGGCCGGGGCGAGCAGCCTGCGCGCGTCGCCCGCGGTGATGACAGATCCGGTGATCAGCACCGCGCCGCTGCCCGGGCCGGTTTCCGCGACGGCCTCGTCGGCCAGCGCGACCGCGACATCGATCGCGTCATCGAGCCGGTCGGCGCAGGTGACCCGCTCCTCGCCGAAGATCTCGGCCGCCAGATCGGCGGTCTCGCCGGGATCCATCGACCGTTCGGAGGAGTTGCGGGTCACCACGATCTCGTTGAGCACCGGCTCGAGTTCCGCGAGCATGCCGGCCACGTCCTTGTCCCCGCTGGCCGCGAAGACGCCGGTCAGGTGGCGGAAGATGAACGACTCCTGCAGGCCGGCCACGGTCGCGGCCATCCCGGCCGGGTTGTGCGTGGCGTCGATGATGATGGTGGGGCTGCGCCTGATGACTTCCAGCCGACCGGGCGAGGTGACCTTCGCGAACGCCTCCCGCACCAGGCCGGCGTCGAGCCCGGCGGGCCCGTAGATGTTCTCGTCCGACACCCCGGCGAACGCCTCGACCGCGGCCAGCGCGCAGGCCGCGTTGCCCGCCTGGTACGACCCGAACAGCGGCAGGAAGACGTCCTCGAAGCTGGCGCGCAGGCCGCGCAGGGCCAGCTGCTGGCCGCCCACCGCCTGCTCGCGGCTCAGCACGCCGAACTCCGCGCCTTCCCGCGCCACCGTGGCGCCCACCTCGACCGCGTGCCTGAGCAAGACCTCGGCGGCGGCCAGCGGCTGCTGGGCCAGCACCGCGATCGCGCCCGGCTTGATGATGCCGGCCTTCTCCCCCGCGATCTCCTCGATCGTGTCGCCGAGCAGCTGGTGTGGTCGATTGAGATCGGGGTGATGACCGCCACCACGCCATCCGCGACGTTGGTGCAGTCGAGCCTGCCGCCCACACCGACCTCGAGAACGACCACGTCGACCGGGGTGTCGGCGAAGATCGCGAAGGCCATCCCGGTGAGCACCTCGAAGAACGACATCGCGGCCGGGTGGTGCTCGTCCACGATTTGGACGTACGGGAGAACCTCCTCGTACGCCGCGATGAACCGCTCGGCGCTCACCGGAGCGCCGTCGACGCAGATCCGCTCCCTGATCGAGACCAGGTGCGGGCTGGTGAACCGGCCGGTGCGCAGGCCGCGGCTGCGCAGCAGGGCGTCGGTCATCCGGGCGGTCGACGTCTTGCCGTTGGTGCCCGTCAGGTGGATGACGGGGCACGCGCGCTGTGGGTCGCCGAGGAGCCCGACCAGCTCCGCCATCCGGTCCAGGGCAAGATCAACGGAATGTTCGGGCCGCCGGGCGATGATCTCCCGCTCGACCTCGCGCATCCGCGCTTCGATATCCACCACCATGCCAGCCTACGTGCTGGCCCCGGGGGGCCCGGGGGGTATGGGGGGGCGGGCAGCCCCCCCATGAGCGGGGGGGTCTGGGGGGGTCGTCCCCCCGGGCAGCACCGCCAGCACCTCCAGGCGCTGCTCGATGCGGGCGATGTCCGCGTTGGCCACTTCCAGCCGCTGGCGGGTCTTCTCCACCACCGCGGCGGGCGCCTTGGCGGTGAAGTCGGCGTTGGCCAGCTTCCGCTTCGCCTGCTCCGCCTCGCTGCGGGCCGCCGCGAGATCCTTCTCCATCCGGCGGCGTTCGGCCGCGACGTCGATGACGCCGGCCACGTCGAGCTCGGCCATGATGCCCTCGACCTCGAGCGACGCCGACGCGGTGAAGTCGTAGGCGGGCGAGCTGAGCCGCAGCAGTGACCGGATCCGCTCCTCGTGCCCGGCCAGCGGCGTGCCCTCGATACCCACCAGCCTGGCGGCGACGCGCTGACCCGGCCGCAGCCCCTGGTCCGAGCGGAACCGCCGGATCTCGGTCACCAGGCGCATCACCGAGGAGATCTCCGCCTCGGCCGCCTGGTCGGTGAAGGAGAAAGCCGGCCACGGGGCCACCATGACCGAGTCCTCGCCGGTCAGCGCGGTCCACAGCTCCTCGGTGACGAATGGCATGACCGGGTGCAGCAGCCGCAGCAACTGGTCCAGTACGAAACCGAGCACCTGCCGTGTGGCTTCGGCGGCGGTGCTTGCCCGGGGGGACGCCCCCCCCTGTCCCCCCCGCGCTGAGACGTCCTCGGAGGCCAGCGGCACCTTGGCCAGCTCGAGGTACCAGTCGCAGACCTCGTCCCAGGCGAAGTGGTAGAGCACGTCGCAGATCTTGCCGAAGTCGAACGCCTCGAACAGCTGATCCACCTCGGCGATCACCGCGGACAGCCGGGACAAGATCCACCGATCCGGCACCGAGAGGGCGGCCGGGTCGAGGGCGGCGCCCGGCACGCGGGCGCCGTTGAGCAGCGCGAAGCGGACGGCGTTCCACAGCTTGTTGCAGAAGTTGCGCGAGCCCGCGGCCCATTCCTCGCTGATGGCGATGTCGCCGCCCGGATTGGCCCCGCGGGCCAAGGTGAACCTGGTCGCGTCGGCGCCGAACCGGTCCACCCAGTCCAGCGGGTCCACGGTGTTCCCGCGCGACTTGGACATCTTCTTGCCGAACTGGTCCCGGACCAGGCCGTGCAGGGCCACCACGCGGAACGGCACCGCGTCCTCCGGCGCCTTGTCGCGCATCGCGTACAGGCCGAACATCATCATCCGGGCGACCCAGAAGAACAGGATGTCGTACCCGGTGACCAGCACGCTGGTCGGGTAGAAGGTGCGCAGATCCGGCGTGTCGTCGGGCCAGCCCAGGGTGGAGAACGGCCACAGCGCCGAGGAGAACCAGGTGTCGAGCACGTCGGGATCCTGGCGCCAGCCCGCCGGGGCTTGCTCGTCCGGGCCGACGCAGACCACCTGGTCGTTCGGTCCGTAAAAGACCGGAATACGGTGGCCCCACCACAGCTGACGGCTGATGCACCAGTCGTGCATGTCGTCCACCCAGCCGAAGTACCTCGCGTTCATCTCCGGCGGGTGCAGCCGGACGCGGCCGTCGCGGACCGCGTCGCCGGCCGCCTGGGCCAGCGGGCCGACGCGGACGAACCACTGCAGCGACTGACGCGGCTCGACCGTGGTGCCGCACCGGCTGCAGTGGCCGACCGAGTGCAGGTACGGACGGACCACGGCCACGATCCGGCCGTCGGCGCGCAGCGCGGCGACCACGGCCGGCCTCGCCTCGAACCGGTCCAGGCCCTGGAACGGGCCGTGCGCGGTGACCACGCCGTGCTCGTCAAGGACGGTGATGCCGGGCAGGCCGTGACGGCGGCCGATCTCGAAGTCGTTGGGGTCGTGGGCCGGTGTCACCTTGACCGCGCCGGTGCCGAACGCCGGGTCGACGTGGTCGTCGGCGATCACCGGGATACGCCGGCCGGTCAGCGGTAGCTCCACCGTCTTGCCGACCAGGTGGGTGTAGCGCGGGTCGTCCGGGTGCACCGCCACGGCGGTGTCGCCGAGCATGGTCTCGGCCCGGGTGGTCGCGACCACGATGGAGTCCTCTGCCCCCTTTTGGCTAGCAGAGCCGTAGCGGATGGAGACGAGTTCGCCTTCGTCGTCGCTGTGCTCGACCTCGATGTCAGACAGCGCCGTCAGGCAGCGCGGGCACCAGTTGATGATCCGTTCGGCCCGGTAGATCAGGCCGTCGTCGAACAGCTGCTTGAAGATCGTCTGGACGGCACGGGACAGGCCCTCGTCCATGGTGAACCGCTCGCGGGACCAGTCCACGCTGTCACCGAGCCGCCGCATCTGACCGAGGATCCTGCCGCCGGAGGAGGCCTTCCACTGCCAGACCCGCTCGACGAAGGCCTCGCGGCCCAGGTCATGGCGGCTCAGGCCCTCCTTGGCCAGCTCGCGCTCCACCACGTTCTGGGTGGCGATCCCGGCGTGGTCCATGCCCGGCAGCCACAGGGTGTTGTAGCCCTGCATGCGGCGCCGCCGGACCAGCGCGTCGATCAGCGTGTGGTCCAGCGCGTGGCCGATGTGCAGCGAACCGGTGACGTTCGGCGGCGGGATGACGTTGCAGAACGCGGGAGCGTCGGAGTTCGCGTCCGCGGTGAAGTAACCTGCCTTCTCCCAGCGCTCGTAGCGCGGCCCCTCCACCTCGGCGGGCGCGTACTGGGAAGGCAGCTCGATGGCCTCGGGTCTGCTCACGACAGGTGAGTCTACGGGGCGTGGACCTCCACCGCGTCCCTGACCTTGAGGGCTAGCTTGGGAGCGTTGTTGTACTTAGCTGGTTTCCCGTCCACGACGAACTCCACAACCCCGAAGGTGCTCGTGGTGGCCCACACGCACTCGCTGGCTGGCGAGCCGCTCGAGGCGTTGTAACCGCACACCATCTTCCCGCCGTGCGGGCCCGCGCTCACCAGCCGCGAGGACGCCAGGTGAGACCGAACGAGCGTGATCACCTTGTCCGGGTTGAAGGTGCCGTCGTAGCCGACGACGACGAGGCCCTTGTAGCCGGGGGACGACAGCGACGTGACCGGCCCCATGTTGTAGATGCCGACCACGGACTTGTTGGGCCGACCTGCCCCGACAGAGGCCAGCTTGCTCGTGATGGGCGCTGACTGACCCTTGATAGCGGAGGCGACGGCGTTGACCGCGGGCTTGTTCAGCGGGAACTTGCCGACGTTGGCGGCCTGCTTGAAGACGTACCCCGGGGCGGTGCCGCCGCCCGCGGCCGTGGTGCCGGCGGTCGGCGTGGCCGTCCCGCCGGCCGTGTTGCCCGCGCCGCTCTTGGTCAGGTGGATCACCAGGAACACGATCACCACCACGCCGATCACGGACGCGGCCAGGTACAGGACCATCCGCATCCCGCCGAGCCGCTGCGGCGACCGCGGACCGGACCTCGGCGGGCCCGAGCGCGACCGCGGCCCGCGGCCGGGCGAGGCGAAGCTGTCATCGTCGTACCCCGGGGCGGCCGGCGCCTCGAAGCCCGGCTGACCATAGCCGTCCGGAGTGTACACGCCCTGGCCGTACCCGCCCTGACCGTAGGCGTCCTGGCCGTACGGGTCTGGCGGGTAGCCGTCCTGCCGGGTGTCGGCCGCGCCGAAGCCCCCCTGGCCGTATCCGTCCTGGGGGTAGCCCTCGTGGCCGTTCTGGCCGTTCTGGCCGTAACCCGGCTGGCCGCCGTACGCCTGCGTGACGCCCTGATCCTGGCCGAACCCGGAGGCGCCGAAGCCGTTCTGCCCGAAGCCGCCGTCACCGAAGGCGTTCTGCGGGTAGTCGGAGGGTCCGGGGCCCGGCTGCGGGTACGCCTCGGTCTGGTAGTCCTGGCCGCCCCCGGGCTGGTCGGCCTGGCCGAAACCGCCCGCCGGGGAACTGCCAGGTCCGGACGCCTGCCCGTAGCCCTGCTGGCCGTACCCTGACTGACCGAAGTCTTGCTGGCCGTAGCCCGGCTGGCCGTAGCCCGGCTGGGCGCCGTACCCATGATCGGAACCCGGCTGGCCGCTCGGGGCATTGGGGGTGTTAGGGACGAAGCTGTTCTGGCCGTAGTCCTGGGCCGGCTGCGCCTGCGACCCGTAGGCCAGCGGATCGCCGTAGCCCTGCTGATCGCCATGATCCGACCAGCCCGAACGGGTGGGCTCGTCCGCACCGTACTGGCGGTATGCCCCGGTGGCGCCCTCGCCGTAGCCGACGACGCCCTGCGGGCCCGAGCCGGGCGAGGCCTGCGGCACCTGCGGGCTCTGCGGGCCCGACCCGATCGCGCGCCGCGGACCAGAATTGAACGCGCTCGGCGGACCGGAGCTCAGCGGGTCCTGCGTGGCCGAACCGAGCGGGCGCTGCGGCCCGGACGCGGCCGAGCCGAACGCGCCGGGAGCGGTCAGCGGGCTGGGGGCGGTCGGCGGCCCCTGGGCGGGCGGCGAACTCAGCGGCCCCGGGCCGACGGTGCGCTGCGGCCCCGAGTCGAACGCGGGCTCATCCGCCGGGCGCTGCCCGTAGCGGACCATCTGCCCGCCGCCCGTCCCGGATCCGAAGCCCGGCTGCTGGCCGGTCTCCGGTCCGTAACCCGATCCGGCATCGTGGCCCGGCTGCTGTCCGTAGCCAGGCTGCTGTCCGTAACCCGCTTGCTGCCCGTAGCCCGGCTGCTGTCCGTAGCCTGCTTGCTGCCCGTAGCCCGATCCCTGGTCGTATCCGGCCGTCCCCTGGTCGGAGTTCTGCGCCTGCTCGTAGCCCGGCAGCCCTCTGCGCCCCGCGCGGAGCCTGCCCTCGCCGCCGCGCACGGTGCGGTGTCCGCCGCGCGGCTCGCCTTGCTGATAACCCTGCTCCTCGGGCCCGCCTGATTCGTCGGGCTCCTGGCGCGAGTCCCAGCTGCCCGTGGGGGCATCCCAACTACTCATCTGTGCTCAATTCCCCGTCGCTATGGAAGACGGCTGCCTTGTCAGCGTCCGAGATCCTGGCGTGAGCGGGAACCCCGCCAGATACGGCAATATCCAGTGAGGCTACATGCGAATAACGATGATCATGGGCAATACGCCCAAAATCGACACCGGGTGGACTAGACCACTACGGCGCGAATTCGCAGGCCGGCCCGAGGTGGCCGAACACCTTCGCGATGAGAGAACTCGGGGCCCTGACGGCCCGGGCGGGGGCGCCTCAGGCGGACTTCTCGCGCGGGGTAGTACGCCGCGTGACGTCCCGCGGGACGATGGTCGGGTTGACGTTCTCCAGTACGGCCTCGCGCGTGATCACGACGCGCTCCACGTCCTTGCGGCTCGGCACCTCGTACATTACCGACTGCAGGACCTCTTCCAAGATGGCGCGCAGGCCGCGCGCGCCGGTGCCGCGGAGGTTCGCCTGGTCGGCGATGGCCTCCAGCGAGTCGGGGGTGAATTCCAGGTCCACGCCGTCCAGTTCGAACAGGCGCCGGTACTGCTTCACCAGGGCATTGCGCGGCTCGGTGAGGATCTGGATCAGTGCTTCCCGGTCCAGGTTGTGCACGCTGGTGATGACCGGGAGGCGGCCGACGAATTCGGGAATCATCCCGAACTTCAGCAGGTCCTCCGGCATCACCTCGCCGAACTGGTCGGTGTTCGCGTTCCTGACCCGCAGGACGGCGTTGAAGCCCATCCCGTTGTGGCCCGAGCGCTGCTCGATGATCTTCTCCAGGCCCGCGAAGGCCCCGCCGCAGATGAACAGCACGTTGGTGGTGTCGATCTGGATGAACTCCTGGTGCGGGTGCTTGCGCCCGCCCTGCGGCGGTACCGAGGCGGTGGTGCCCTCGAGGATCTTCAGCAGCGCCTGCTGGACGCCCTCGCCGGAGACGTCGCGGGTGATCGACGGGTTCTCGCTCTTGCGCGCGATCTTGTCGATCTCGTCGATGTAGATGATGCCGGTCTCGGCCTTCTTGACGTCGTAGTCCGCCGCCTGGATCAGCTTGAGCAGGATGTTCTCGACGTCTTCGCCGACGTAGCCGGCCTCGGTCAGGGCAGTCGCGTCGGCGATCGCGAACGGCACGTTGAGCAGGCGGGCCAGCGTCTGGGCGAGCAGCGTCTTGCCGGACCCGGTCGGGCCGAGCAGCAAGATGTTGGACTTGGCCAGCTCGACGCCCTCATCGCCCGGGCGGTCTTCGCCGGACTGGACGCGCTTGTAGTGGTTGTACACGGCCACCGACAGGGCCTTCTTGGCCTTGTCCTGGCCGATCACGTACGCGTCGAGGAACTCGTAGATCTCCCGCGGCTTGGGC
>Ga0137383_10000956_pt1 | contig 16295 bp, 15 predicted proteins | sample SagtaG_19_FD_104817 | JGI IMG/M metagenome (GOLD analysis project Ga0137383, IMG submission 104817) | Vadose zone soil microbial communities from Sagehorn Ranch, Mendocino, California, USA - Sage2_R_40_16 metaG | ecosystem: Environmental > Terrestrial > Soil > Vadose zone | place: USA... | reverse complement strand
GCGGGACCGAGTGTTGCCAGATCATCCGGCGGGGTAAGTGATTGAGCGATCTACAGGGGTGTCCTAGTCAGCCGAGCGCCGATTTTGTCGATCGTACCTAAGATGGGGCTGGCAGCGATGAGTGCCCGCATAACTTCAGCAGCCCGTCAACTAAGTTGCTGAGCTCGGTTCCGCCGTACGAGGAATGTGCAGACAATCAACAAGGTAAGCAGTGGAACGGCGACCATTACGTACCTGTGCGCCTCCAATGCCAGCAAGTGCAGTGGAGGCAGAAACAACAGTGCGATCAACCCTTCGACCAGCCATCGCGCAGGTTTAGTAAGAGCAAACCTGCCTTCGACACGCACGCGGTAAAGCAGCAGAGAAATCGGCAACAAAAGGAGGCTGAGATCGTGAGGATTGAGATGATAGCTGATCAGGAGCGCAAACAATATCGTATTCCCGAAGTCGACATCGAAGGCCACTTGGTTCTTGGGAGCGCAGATGGGATATGATGCGACGGTCGCACCTTGCCACCCGATCAACGCTATAAGCAGTGCGGACACCGACAAGAACGCGGTCGTAAAGATCGCGAAAGGCGATCCGTCGTTGTGGACGAGTAGATAGGACAATCCGCGGAAGTTGGCCATGGCTTGCGGAAAAACTCCGGCAAATGGCTGCTCTCGTAGGTGAAGGAGGAATTTTGGGTAGGCGGCGAACACCGCCCATCCTGAGATCGCCGCCGACAGTGCGGCCAGGGCTACGGCCATAAGAGCAAATCCGCGCAGAAAACCCTTTCGGCATTTATGCAGTGCGAGGACCAGCGCCAACGGTAGCACGAGATGAAACTTGAAAAGGCCCAAGCCAAGCCAGCACCCTGCGGCGAAAGCGCGGTTGCATTTGAGGGCGGTGAAGGCAAGAGTGACGAACAACAGCAGAAGCACTGAGTCCTGACCTTGCAAGAAATTCAGCAACGCGGGAACAAAGGTAAGCGAGGCCATGAGAAGCAGGCGCCAGTCCCAAGCCGGCAATACCTCACTAGCTAGTTTCCGTGCAATTAAAGTAAGAAATGCTAGATTGAGCACAGTCCAAAGCGCGTAGGCGCTGTTCAGCGGAAGCCAGGCTACTGCGAGATAGAACAAAGCTTCGAAGGGCGGATGAATGTAAAGCGTGCCGACTCGTCCCACGTAACGCGACTGGAACTGACGCTGAACTTGGGCATCGTAGAGTTCGTGTCCGTGGCCTGCGATCAACAAACGCGAAGCGGAGTAGAAGTCAGGAAAGTCGGTTCCGTCGGAGGACGCGGAGAAGTGCGCGCAGAAAAATACGGTGAGGGCGCTCAATAGGACCAGAAGCATCAGGGTCTTCATCCATCGGATGAGAGAGTGGGGTCGAGTAACAGCCACGGGGAGCACGCCGCCGAGTCTATCGAAGGCGTGGCAGAATCGCTAGCCTTGGTTTCGCGAAAGCCCTTGCCGCCAGAGGATGGATTTCCGGTGATATTTCTGTCAACAGCACTTGAGTCCGGACTAACATACACTGGCGTTACATCTCAAGGTCATGAAAACGACATCCCATCCTCATAGCTCTGGCTCGGGCGTGTTTCCGGGCTTGGTTTTCGTCCAGGGTAACGAGCAAACCAAGGTTGTGCTCAACCGGACTCCGTTCAGCGTGGGGCGGAAGGTGGACAAGGATTTAGTAATCGCCGACCCGCGGGTCTCGCGCGACCACGCTCTCATCGTCCTAGAAGACGGCGATTTCTTCCTGCTCGATCAAGGCAGCAAGCACGGCACGTTCGTAAATGGAGAGCGCATCCAGAGGCAGAAACTGGAGCGCAACGACCGCTTGGAGTTCGGCGCGCGCGACTCGGCCTACGTTATCTTCAACCCGGCGCAGGACACTTCGAACACAGCGCGCGAGTTTTTAAGCCAGATCTCAGGCATCCAGATCTCGCAAGAAGCCACCGACTTGGAGAAGTTAACGCTCTTCCTGGAAGCGGCGCGCAAGCTGAATACCATAGGGGTACTCGACGAGATTCTAGTGACCATGCTCGACGTGACCTTGCGGCTGATCCGAGCCGAGCGCGCCTACGTTTTTCTCAAGGAGGAGGACGGGAAGCTGCGGTTAGCCGCGGGACGAAATGCCCAAGGCGAGCCTCTGCTGGATGACAAGACCATTTCGCACTCGATCTTGGAAGAGTCGCTGCGTTCCAACTCGGAATTTCTCTTGAGCGATACCAGCCAATCACTCGATATGGCGGGGCGTCAGAGCATTGTTGCTTACGATCTGCGCACCGTGGTCTGCATTCCGCTGCGCAAGATGCGTGTGCAGTCGTTCCGCGATGTCCAAACGCCTGTGCCTCCCCCCAGGGCCGCAGAAGTTTTGGGAGTCTTGTACCTGGATTCACGCTTTGCTTCGCGGGATATCTCAGGGGTGGGACATGACATTCTGCACGTAATCGCGACTGAAGCTGCGTCACTGATCGAGAACGCGCGGCTGGTGCAGGCGGAGGAGGAAGCACGCCGTTACCAGCAGGAACTGGCCATCGCTGCGAGCATTCAGCAACGGCTGATGCAAGTGAAGATTCCCGAGGTACCGTTCGCGCGGCTTCGGGGACGGAATCTCTCCTGCAAAGAGATCGGAGGAGACTTCTTTGATGCGCTCAACACCAAAGAGGGTCTGGCGGTCGTGTTGGCCGATGTCAGCGGCAAAGGAGTCTCGGCGGCCTTGCTGGCCTGCCAGCTGCAGGGGATGATCTATTCGCATCTGAGCGCAGGCATGCCGCTGCTGCAAGTGGTCGAGGCCGTGAATCGCTTCTTTACCGAAAAGCTGGTTGGAGAAAAATATGCAACCATGCTCCTGGCGCGGCTGCGGCGGGATGGCGACCTCGAATACGTAAACTGCGGACACGTGCCTCCCCTCCTCATTTGTAACGGAGAAGCCATTCGTCCACCACACGGTAATGTGCCCGTAGGGCTTCTGGCCGACGTTACCTATGAAAGTTCGCGCTGCCAACTGAATGCCGGCGACAGTTTCATAATGGTAACCGACGGCGTCACCGAAGCCGAGAACGCCATGGGAGAATTCTTCGAAGACTCGCGGCTGGAAGCGGTTGCGGCCAAGGACCCAACGCTGGAAGGCATCTTCTCGGCGGTTGCTGCGTTTTGCGGCGGGACGTCTCTAGGCGACGATTGTACGGTAGTCGAGCTGTACTACAAGGGGCAGCATGCGCCAGCCGGCTAAAGCTTCAGTTCCCAGGTTTCCGCGACCAGGTTCTTGCCCCAGCTGAAGTGTGGTTTTTTCCCCACGAGCTTAAACCCGGCCTTGTCGTAGATATGGCGCGCGGTCTTGAGTTCGCTCTGGGTCCAGAGCGCAATCTTTTTGTATCCAGCGTGCCGCGCAAATCGTATGCATTCGCTCACCAGGCGCGCGCCAATACCCAAACCCCGTGCCGCGGGTTCAACGAGCAGAAGGCGTAGCTTCGCGATTGTCTTCGATTTTCTTACCAGGAACACGCTACCGACAAGTGCACCATCTTGCTCAGCCATCCAGCAACGCTCCCATTTTGCTTCGTAATTGGCGATAAATTCCGCCACAATCGACGCCACCAGGGCCTCGAAATGCTCGTCGTACCCGTATTCCTGAGCATAAAGAACGCCATGCCTGTGGACGACCCAGCCCATATCTCCCGGCTGATGATAGCGGAGCAAGTAGGGAGGCGTGGCTTTCTCTGTAGTTCCGCCGAGCAGGAGCTCAATCGTACCCATCGCATCGATCAGGCGTTTCTGTTCAGGCCTTGAGAGGCGGCTTAGCATCGCTCCCGTCTCTTGATGCGAATGCGCGTCAAGCGGGGCGAAGGCCGTGTGCCCTCCCGGAGTGAGTCGGAGCAGGCTCTGGCGGCCATCGGCTTCCGACGGCGTTTTCGCGATCAGACGCCGTTTCTCGAATCGATGGACAATCCTGCTGAGATATCCAGGATCCAGCCCCAGATCCTTTCCTAATGCCGTCGCGGTGAGATTGGGACGATGAGCGAGCTCGTATAAGACGCGACTCTCGGTTAGAGAAAACCGGGTGTGATAGAGGCCTTCATCGAGGACACCAATACGCCGGGTATAGAAACGGTTGAATCGCCTCGCTCGCGCAATCGAATAGTCGAGTCCGGATGGATTCCCGATCATCATGCGGGGGTTCAAGTCATTGCTATTGTCAATTAATTATTTGACCTAGTCAACTATCTAAGTTGTTCCAGGAGACGGAACGCTGACCAGTTCCCGCGGCCGGTTTACGTCTACATTAGGCGTAAAAAACCGCGATCGAGATGAACAAGATCAGATTACTGCTCCCTCGAGCTCCGGCTCAGCTTCCGCGGTGTCTCCCGGTTCAGCAATGGCCGCATGCTTCCGAGCTACCAGCATGTAGATAGACGGCACCACGAATAGAGTGAAGAGCGTGCCTATGATCATGCCGCTGACCAGCATGATCCCGATGCTATTGCGCGCGCCAGCCCCGGGACCTCTCGCGAGTACAAGCGGGAAGTGACCGGCGACGGTGGCGGCGGTCGTCATGAGAATCGGCCGCAGGCGAGTCTCGGCTGCTCCAATGACGGCAGCCATCTTTTCTTTTCCGGTTTCCTGGAGATGGTTTGCAAACTGCACAATAAGGATGCCGTTTTTCGAGACCAGACCAACCAAAGTGATCAGTCCTACTTCGCTGTAGATGTTAAGCGTCGTCAGCCCCAGAAACGAGAACATGAGTGCCCCAGAGATGGCTAGCGGCACCGAGCCGACAAGGACGATGAAGGGATCGCGGAAGCTCTCGAATTGCGCGGCCAACACCAGATAGATCAGGACGGCTGACAGCAAAAAGGTACCGAGAAACTTGCTGCCCTCAACGCGGAGCTGGCGAGACTCGCCCGCGTAGTCAACCGTGAAGCCCTGAGGCAATATCTTTTTGGCTTCGTCTTCCAGGAAAGTGAGTGCCTTATCGAGCGGGACGTTCGGGGGCACCACGCCCTGAATCCGCACAGCGTTAAGCTGCTGGAATTTCTTCAGCTCCCTCGGCTCGGTGGTGGTCTTCAGGGTGGCGAAGGTGGACAACGGAACCAATTTGTTGTCCGATCCTTTTACATAGATCTGCGCCAGTTGATCGGTCGTCAAACGTTCCACGCGCTTGACCTGCGGAATGACCTTGTAACTCTGTCCTTGAATGCTGAAACGGTTCACATAGTTTCCGCCGAGAAGGGTCGAAAGATCCTTGCCGGCTTGGCTCAGGTCAACCCCTTGGGAGCGCAGTTTGTCGCGATCAAAGACCACCTCGGTCTGGGGCTGGTCAAACTTCAGGTCCGAGTCGGCGAAGATGAACATTCCGCTGGCGAAGGCCTTGCCCACGAGCTGGTTGGCGAACTGGACGAGTTGCTCAGGCTCCGCCGACGAAGCGATGACGAAGTCCACGGGGAAGTTGCCTCCCCCCGGCAGCGGCGGTGGTGTGAGCGGGATAACGCGAATGCCGGCGATCTTCGATAAGGGCCCAGTGGACTGGACCAGAAGCTGCTGAGCAGTCTTCTTGCGCTGGCTCCATGATTTGGTGACCATGCCTCCGAAACCGCCGTTAGGACCAGTGATCTGGAAGATGCTCTCGCTCTCGGGAATCGCGTGGTAAACATCGTAGATCTGCGAGGCGAAAAGCTTGGTCTGATCGAGGGTTGAGTTGGCGGAAGCCTGCACAACTCCGAAGACCACACCCTGGTCCTCCGCCGGTGCAAGCTCGCGCTGGGAGAAGATATAAAACGGCACAACCAACAGCACCACGATCACCCAAACCCCGAGAACCACTGGCCGGTATTGCAACGTGCCCGTCAGAATCCGGGCGTAAGCGTTGCGCACGCTGTCAAAACGGCGGTTGACCCATCCCGCGAAGCCGCGCTCGGTATCGCCTGCGCGCAGCAACTTGGAAGCCATCATCGGTGATAGCGTCAGCGCGACAATTCCAGACACCAGTACCGCCCCGGCGAGAGTGAAAGCGAATTCACGGAACAACGCACCGGTTAAACCTCCCTGGACGCCAACGGGCGCATAAACCGCGGCCAGGGTGATGGTCATCGCGATGATCGGACCTACCAACTCACGGGCTGCGTCGATGGCCGCGCGGTAAGGGGTCTTGCCCTCATGCAGGTGCCGCTCCACGTTCTCCACCATCACGATAGCGTCGTCCACGACCAGGCCGACGGACAGCACAATCGCCAGCAGAGTCAGCAGGTTGATGGTGAAACCGGCCGCAAACATCAGGAAGACCGCGCCGATGAGTGAAATGGGAATTGCGACCACGGGGATAAGCACGGATCGGAACGAACCCAGGAACAAAAAGATGACCACAACAACGATGAGGAGGGTCTCGGTCAGGGTACTCAAGACTTCTTTGATCGCGTCCTGAATGTAGGCGGTCGAGTCATAGGGTATGCCGACCTTCATACCGGCCGGCAACTGCTCTCGAATTTGCGGAATGACATCGCGAACTTGTTTGATGACATCGAGTGAGTTGGCCGTGGGCAGCACCCAGATGCCCATAAAAGTCGCAGCCTCGCCGTTAAAGCGAACATCCTCGTCGTAGGTCTCCGCGCCCAGCACAACGTCAGCAATTTCGCCGAGATGAACGATCGTTCCTTTGTCCTGCTTCACCACCAGTTGGCGAAAGTCCTCGGCTGTGCGCAGATCGGTGTTCGCCACCAGGTTCACCGACACCATGGAGCCTTTGGTTCGCCCCAGGGCTGAAAGGTAGTTATTGTTGGCCAGCGCATCGTGCACCGAAGATGGCGTAATTCCAAGAGCCGCCATCTTTTCCGGTTTGAGCCAGACGCGCATAGCGAACGTACGTTTACCAAGAATATCGGCGCGCTGGACGCCACTGATCGCACTCAGTTTGGGCTGGATAACGCGCGTCATGTAGTCCGTGATCTGGTTCTCATCGAGATCAGAGGACGAGAACCCCAGGTACATTGCGGCAAATTGAGTGTCTGCGGTTTCGAGGTCAATGACCGGAGCTTGGGATTCAGGAGGCAGGTCATTACGCACCTGTGCGACCTTAGCCTGTATCTGAGTGAGTGCCGCATTCGTGTCGTAGTTAAGCTTCAAATGCACGGTAATCGTGCTAATTCCCTGCGCGCTCGACGATTCCATGTAATCAATGCCGTCGGCGCTGGCGATCACACGCTCCAACGGGGTAGTAATAAATCCTCGAACCAGGTCAGCATTGGCGCCGACGTACACCGTAGAGACCTGGACGACCGCAATGTCGCTACGCGGATACTGACGCACGCTGAGTGACCGGATGGACTGCAGACCCGCGATCAAAATAACTAAGTTGACGCAGATGGCGAGAACTGGCCGCTTAATGAACAGATCTGTAAATTTCATCAGTTGTCCTCGGGCTTGGGAGACGGATTGTTTCCCGGTTGGATCTTGTTGTTAACGGCCACTGCCGCCCCGTTACGCAGTTTGAAGGCACCCGAGGTGACAACTTCGTCGCCCTGGTTAAGACCGGACACGATGCCGACTTGATCGCCGCGCGCGCCCGCAATTTTCACGAACTGCTGACGTACTCCACGGTAGGTTTTCCCGTCTGGCCCTTTGAGATCCGTGACAATATAGACAGAATCGCCGAAGGGCGCGTAGTTAATTGCGGATGCCGGTAGGGGGAATAGCGAACGCTGCGCCCCCACCCCGACTTCCACTTGAACAAACATGCCCGGACGCAGTTTGTTTTCAGGATTAGCCAGCGTCGCCTGCACCTGAACGTTGCGGGTAGATTCGTCCACAGTCGACTCGAGCGCATTCACCCGTCCCGAGTACTCGTGGCCACTCGCACCGTCGGTCGAAATCTTTACGTTCTGTCCCGGTCGCATCTGGCTCATTACCTGTTGTGGCACGTTGAAGTTGGCATAGATGGGATTCAATGCCTGCAAAGAGACGATTGCAGTGCCTGCGGACATGTACTGCCCCAGGTTGACTTGCCGGATACCCAAGATTCCCGAAAAAGGCGCCCGAATCGTCTTCCGCTGAATCGTCGCTTTGATTTCTCCAACGTTTGCTTCCGTCTGCCTTTGCTCCGCTGTCGATTTGTCATAGTCCATCCGGGAGATAACGCCTCCATTCACCAGCTGCCGCATCCTGTCGTAATTGATCTTTGCGAGATCACGCTGCGCCTCCATGGCGGCCAACTGGGCTCGTTCTTGCCGGGTGTCAAGCTGTACGAGCACGTCTCCCTCATGAACGAACTTGCCGGAATCAAAGGTGATTGTGTCGACGGTCCCAGGCAGGTCGGCGCTCACGGTGACACCATGTACGGGCGCCGTCGTTCCCACCACGCTAAGTGTTGACGGCCACGTCTCCTGCTTAGCGACAATTGTGGTCACCGCTGCCGGAGGTGGCTGGAAGGCGCCACCTTTTACAGCCGCTTGAACTTGCCGCAATTTGAAGTACCCAAGAGCCCCGACCAGCAGCGCGGCCGCGACCAGCATGAGAATCATCCGTTTGGCCATAATGTCCCCTTACTTTTGACAAGTGTTCAGAAATTCGGTGAGCAGCGGTTCCCAGCGTGATTTCCGAAGGTCGAGCCGTGGGGCATGCGTGACCATCGCGCCAATTGCACGATCCCCAGGTAGAAGGGCGCGGTCTCGTCACCCGACTTCGGCGAAGCCAGCCCATCGTTCAATCCCGCTCGCATGCACTTCGCTAACACATACGCATCCGATTTGCTAAGCTGGCAAAAAGATGCGAAAACTTTTGTTGAACGACGGCGGATAAATCTGCTGTATTCCTCCGAACGCATTGAGGCAACGTCGCGCATGGAACAGGACCACCTCTTTCTTCTCTTTTCAAGGGGTTAGAATCATGACGCTATTCGGCCCGCATGAGGAAATTCCGACCCAAGATAAACATAACAACTCGACTCCTGAGGAGGGCTTTCGGAGATGCTTGCCGATACTTCCCGGTCCTTTTTCTTTTGCTGGGCATGCTCGCAGTCCTGCTTTCTGTTGTTGAACGAGCGACACGTCGTACTCATCGAACCGGTTGGAACCGGTTCCAAAGTTGCTCAACTCATCGAAGCCGACAAGAACAAGCATTCGGGATTTTGCGCTCAGGAAACTAGCCCGTCTGCGCGCAGAGGCTCCGACTCCACGTCCCGCCTGCACTTCGCAGAAAGCCTAATATTTTTCGCACGGGAACTCCATTCTCGCCCTGGCAATCTAGCAAAAAGCCCCGCCACACAGATCGGCTTTTCTTCGAAGAGGATTGCCCGCATGGTTTTACGTTGTACTTCCGAGTGCTATCAGCAAAGTGAATGCTATTATTCCCCGTGAAAGAAGCTGGGAGTGTGGTTTCATTCTTTTCACACAGTGAAACTTCTTTTGACCGGCTGCTTCTTGTTTTGCGGTTGCGAAACGGGAAATGCGACGAAGGGAGGGTTCGAGGGTGACTGCATTGAGATGGATGAATAGGAAAGGGGTTCAGCGGAAACCCTCCACTCGAACCCTCATCACAGCGATTGCGATCTTTTCGTTGATGACGCAAACCGGATTTGCATTTGCCCAAAGTCCGGGGACGGGACAAGCCGCGACCGTTCGCGTCGACGCAACGCCGGGCCACGCCATCAATTCGTTTGATCCTGACAGCGCTCTTGGCAGTTCGATTGATGTCCTGTCTCGCACCGACATCAACAAGGTCTATACGCCGCACATCATCCAGGAGGCCCTCTCGGCGGGCTGGGGTCCGATCACATACCGCAACAACACTGAGCTCCGCATGGCCGCGTGGCACTGGACGGAAAATGGCGTCTGGAGCGATGCTGCGCACCGCAGTGGATACTTCACCGGTAGCGTCGAATTGAAGGAGCCCACTCGCTACATTCTCGCCTATGCGTTGCCCCACCGCGGCTTCGCGACCAGCGGCGATCGTCCTATTCGAGGTCCTAACCTGACCTATTGGAAGAGTAATCCGTATCTGACCAGCAAGTTCACGGGCGAGAGCGATGCCCAGCATCCGCAGTGGGTGATCGTGGACTTGAAGGCCGAGAAGCCGCTCAGTGCCGTCCGGATCGAGTGGGCCAGCCCATATGCCGCGACGTACCAAGTGGAATATTGGAGTGGTACAAACGCGCTCGATTTCGACGGAGGACCGAAAGGGGAATGGAATGTTTTCCCCGCCGGAGTACTGAAGAAGGCCCATGGCGGCACGGTCACCCTGAAGCTCACGGACCGGCCTGTTTCTACGCGATACCTTCGCATCTTGATGACTGAATCCTCCAACACCTGCGACGAACATGGCCCGGACGACATTCGCAATTGCGTTGGTTATGCGATGCAGCAGATCGCCGCGGGCGCGCTTGATGGCACTGGTGCTTTCGTTGAAGTAGCGAAGGGTCCTGGCGAGGGAAAAACTACATATTGCGTTTCCTCTATTGATCCCTGGCATTCCGAGGAGGACGTGAACGATAGTGGTGCCTACCAGCACAGCGGCTTCGACGTTTTCTTCAGCAGCGGACTCACCAACAATCTTCCGGCGATGATCCCGGTGACGATGCTCTACGGCACGCCCGATGATGCAGCCGCACAGATTGCTTACATCGAGAAACGCGGCTATGCGATCGGATACATCGAGCTGGGAGAAGAGCCCGACGGGAAGCATGCTATGCCCGAAGACTATGGCGCGCTTTACTTGCAGTGGGCCACCGCCATCCACAAAATTGACCCGAAGCTCAAGCTGGGAGGGCCAATTTTTGAAGGGGTCAATGAAGACATACGCGTATGGCCTGACGCCCAGGGGCGAACCTCATGGATGGGACGCTTTGTGGACTATCTGAAGGCGCACAACCGCCTCTCTGATTTGGCCTTCGTCTCATTCGAGCACTATCCGTTTGAGCCGTGCACCATCACTTGGAAAACGCTCTACACCGAGCCGCAACTCATGAAGCACATCTTGCAGGTGTGGCGAGATGACGGAGTACCAAAAGATGTCCCGTTGATGGTGACGGAGAATCACCTGGCCGCCAGCCTCACCGGGCCTATGACGACGATTTTTGCGGCGTTGTGGCTGGCCGACAATGTAGGGTCGTTTTTTGAAGGTGGCGGCGCTGCCTTTTATCACTCACCCATTCAGCCCCAGGGCGTGGAACCGTCTTGCCTGGGTTGGGCCTCGTGGTCAAATTTTGTCTCGGACGAAAAATACAACATCACGGGCTACACCTCTCCTTATTATGCTGCTCACATGATTAATCTGGAATGGGTACAACACCGCTCGGGTCTGCATTCCATGTTTCCTTCGTCCACCGATGTCAAAGACAATGAGGGAAATGTGCTGGTGACTTCCTATGCGGTACGCCGTCCCGACGGGAACTGGTCGTTGATGCTGGTAAATCGTGACGAAACCAATCCGCACACAGTGCGCGTTGTATTTGAAGATTCCAAGAACAGACGAACTGAGTCGTTTACCGGGCCGGTCGCCTTCGTGACTTTCGGCAGTGAGCAGTATGTTTGGATCAACGACGGACCGAACAGTCATGCCGATCCAGACAATCCGCCCTTGGCCACCACCGCATCGACAGGTCCGCAAACCACGTTCACTTTGCCTAAAGCCTCGATAACAGTAGTGCGGGCCAAGGTGGCGGGTCTTAAGGACTGAAAGCGGCTCGCGGAGCTGCTGCAGGAGGCCTCACGCCGGGACACGAATAAGTGCTGCGCCTCCGGCAATGCCTGCGTCCGCGCCATAGTGCGTCATCAGCAGTGGTATTTCCTGGACGCGCGAGTTGACGCAGCAGTCCGGGAGCAGTCGCCGCACTTCATCAAAGAATGGATTAAGCATCGCCGCAACTCCGCCGCCCACAATCATCACGTCCGGCTCAAGCAGATCGACGATGTTTCCTAGCCACAGCGCCAATAATTCCGTTGTCTCATGCAGAACCTGTTTTGCCAGTGGGTCACCGGCCACATAAGCTGTTCCGACCATTTCGCTGCTTACGGCATCGAGGTTGCCACCAGCCAGGCCAAGAATGGCCGCACTCCCTGAGGAATCCGCAGCAAGCTTGGCGCGTGCTCTTTTTGCGATGGCGGGACCGGCTGCGAGCGCCTCAATGCATCCAAGCTTTCCGCATCCGCAGCGGGGGCCGCGGTAGTCGATGCTCATATGCCCACCCTCGGCGGCACCGCCGGTACGGCCGTGATAGATATGTCCGTCGAAAATAATTCCGGTACCGATGCCCGTACCGATGGTGGCATAAAAAATGTTGCGGTATCCGCGTCCAGCACCCCATCGGGCCTCGGCCAGTGCGGCGGCGTTGGCATCATTATCGACGACCACGGGAACGCGGTAGTGTTGCGCAATCTCGGAAGCCAAAGGGAAATTCCGCCAGCAGGGAAGGTTGGGTGGATTAATGATGATTCCGGTCTTGGGATCCAACGGACCTGGCGCGCAAATGCCGATGCCAGCGACTGAGCGTTGATCAACCGAATACTTTTCGGCCTCTGCGAACACAGCGTCGATTGCGGATCTTACTCTTGCCACAGCTGAAGCCGCGTCGCGGTGGCTGATCATGGGCGTCCGTCGTTGTGTAAGGATCGCCCCTTGGTTATCCACAAGGCCAGCCGCAATCTTCGTGCCACCAATATCTACGCCGATGATGACGCGCTCATTCGGGGCAGTGTTCGTCATGTCTCCTTCTGCCAGCTTAGTCTGGGTGCGCGCGAACTTCAGATGTGCGGCAAGTTGACTAGTCTACCAAGCATGTTAGGGCAAAGAGGGAATGGGTTCAGGTCCGCCGGTTGGCAGCATGGTCATCAGCGGGCTTCGGCGGCTTCAGCGCTAGGCAAGGCTTCACCATGCAATTGCAAGTTGCCGAGCTGTGCAGCGCAATAGTGCTGCTGAGAATCGGGGTGTACCAACTGCTTTCCCTGCGGCCACAGCACGAATCGCCGACAGCACTTCCACTGCGGATGGCATCGCGACGCACATATCCCGTCGCTCCCTCAGCGAACGGCTTGCAGGAAGTTCTCTTCTTCTGGGCTCACAGTTCCTGATGGCGAAGATCAATCCACTTGCCGACTGGACCCAGAACATGGTCTGGGTCCACATCGGATGCACGGGTCAAAAAGGGGCATCGTCCAATCTGCCGTCGGAGCCGGGACGCCCCTATTATTTTATTTCTAGAACCGCTTGTACTCGCCGGTAACTGTGACCGCTTTGCTGGCTCCAAGTGTCCCATTCCAATCTAATTGCAACGCTGCCATCGCCCAACCATGGGGTTGCTGACGGGAGATTTGCGATAGGGTTGCAAGAGTCAGGGATGTCAGATGTGTTCTGTACGAACGCGAAGTGCGTCGTCGTAGGGACTTGTGGATCGTGTCAATCGAGCAGCCGAAATCGAGCAGCCGAAGTGGTGTCAAAGCTTTTTAGAAATGTCCCCTTTTAGTGTTGTGGTGGAGTGGCGCTGCGGTCGCCTGGTTCGGAACCCTGGGCTTCATGTCTTAGTAACCCTGCCGCCATGGATGATCGTGCTTAGATTTCCTCACTACAATGGCCCTGGCGATAAAGACTAACCGCTCCCCGCGGTAGTACACCTCGATTGCTCCCTCCTCCCATTCGCAGACCAGAGCTCCTGGAAAATCCCGCATCATTCCACATTTTCCAAGACCTGATCGAAGCCCAGTCCCGTAAACCAGCGCCACGCCAGGTGTTCACCATTCCGAACCTGTACCAAGGTCAACGAATGCTATGTCGATATTTCAAGCGCTAGCCTCAACTCGTGGAGATGTGCTCGAATAGTGTCGTGGCTGAGCGAATACTCTATGCCCTGACAACCGTTGCGACCGGGATGCAACTTGTTTGTAGTGGTTTGTCGCGCCCCTCTCGATAGTTCACTGCTTGTCGTACACGGCCGTACTTTTGAACTTTTTGTCTTGGGCATCGGTTCCGCTCGAGATCACCGTCCGGCTCTTGCCGTCGACGGATAGGATAATCGTACCGGTAGTCGTAACCTTCTCGCCCTTTTTCACCGTGAAACCTAATTTATGTTTGCTCCTCCTATCGAGGGAGCGCGAGTCTGATTGGGGATCGCCGGTGACGGGATAGTCTTTGCCGTCGAACTTGCCCGTCCACTCGCTATGCGTCGGATTGCCCGCGCCGTCAGTTCCATCTATCGTGACTTTGACGCTATCACCCGCGGGCTCGTAGACGACGCTGTTGTTCTTCGGCGTCCCAGGCGCGAGCTTCGACTTAGCCTCATTCAGTTTCCAGGTGCCCATAAAGGGGTTCTGGGCGAAGCATACTCCGATGCCAATAAAGCACAGGACCAAGGTCAGTACGATCGTTCTTGCTTTCATGTCCCCTCCGGTTTGCTTGCGAAGCAGATTTGCAGGTTCGATTGATGGCAGCCATTCTAGTATCGGGTAGAGCGTTCGGCAACTCTAAAGTTCAAAAGGGGTTTTGCCCAGTTTTGAATCGCTGCGGGGTCTGTCGAGAATCAAAACTCGCTCACGTCGCTGCTGAGATTTCACACAGGTACGTGTGGGATGGTAGTCTACCTGAGTGGCAGGGATTCCATAGCTTTCGCCGTGGACTCGCTAGCACCGGAGTGAATGACGTGATGGTTCAGCAGATACTGCGCCACCAAGACGTGAGCGTGACTCGCAAGCACTACATCAAGACCGCGCCGGAGCAAAGTGTTTCGGGAGTCGCCAAGTTAGAGGCTGCCTTGTGCGCTGGCCGCAGGGCCGGTCAAGAGCACATTATCCAATTAGTTGTTTATTTTCACTCGCTTATGTCCGCTGTGAGCGCGTAGCTCAGTTGGTAGGGCAATGCCCTTTTAAGAATCGCACGAACGCAGAATCAGAGACTTAGCAGGCATGCACGGAACCTAGAAGCACGCTTAGAACCGTGAGATATTAGTTCCGTTCCCTGATTCGTTCCCACAAATCAGCAGGCGTTTTTTTCTGGCACTCAGAGCGTTTCTTTCAGTGATGTAGTCGACATTCATCCGCCAAGACAACCCACGGCGTGTCTGCGTGACCTAGGCCTAGGATGCACGTCGCTTCCCGCGCCTCCCACGAAATGGATTCTCGTCCGAGTTCGCCCAATTCCAGGTGAATGAGTGTGTAGTGGCGATTTTGCAACAGTCGACGAACCGGCCTGTCATCGGAGGCTCAGCGCACCCCGGTTGTGAGTTTACATGGGCCTGCGGCCCACGGAGTGAAACGCGGATACTATGTCATGTCAACAACCCAAACGCCCCATTACGCAGAAATCAATCAGCATTCCGGTAGTATGCTGGCATCGATTGTCCACCGAGGGGCATCGGGATGATGAAGACGAGAGTTATAGTGTGTTTCCTCTGGCTTGCTGGTTGTCTGGCCAATGCTCAGAATCCTGCTAGGTCCACGCACGGGAGCGAGAGCTTATTGCTCGCGCTGGAAAATGCCTGGAACCAGGCCCAGTTGCATCACGATTCGAAGGCGCTGGACGGGTTGGTGGGGGATTCCTTCATCAGTACGGACAATGATGGTACTTTCATGAGCAAGGCCCAGTTCCTGGCCGATAACAAAGACCTCTCCTACGCTCCCAGCCTTATGACCAATAGTGGCGAGCGGATCTTCCTGTACGACAATGTCGCAGTGGTTGCCGGAATCTACCACGCCAAAGGTCTTAACAAAGGTAGGCCCTTTGATCATTATGGGCGATTCACGGACACGTGGGTTTACATGAATGGCAAATGGCTGTGCGTTGCCACCCATACCAGCGCCCTCAAGAAATAGCGTTAGAAATCATACCAGTCGATCATGGCCGGTGTACGCCAACAGTGGGAAGTGAACAAGCAGGAGTTCGACGTGGCGAACTGATTTCAAAGATTTTCCACGCGGAGGTCAGCCCCGGAGATGGGGGCCTGCTGAGAAGGTTCGAGTTGAACGACAATCGGCTTTTGACGTGGCCTGCGTTCACGACTGAAAGTTCCTGTCCATAGATTACGGGGACGGCAAAGTCGTACTTTTAGTTGGCACGGTACGTTGAGCCAACGCAGTGTCGCCACCTGCGTCCAAAGTGGCTACGCCCTCAGCAACCCATGTGTCGGAGTCCTTGGCGCAGTCGTATAGATTGTAGATTCGCAGACCGTCGTCCCCTCCCTTCCCATCCTTCTCCTTGGACCCGCGAAGCTCACCTACGCAGTGACGACACCGAAGCGGCTGTACCACTTGCGACTGACCTGGACTATCGCACTTCTTACCATTGTGGGCGCGCTAGGGCTTCTCTGGTTTGCTCGTTCAACCCATGAGGCTCGAG
>Ga0137383_10000953_pt1 | contig 16312 bp, 13 predicted proteins | sample SagtaG_19_FD_104817 | JGI IMG/M metagenome (GOLD analysis project Ga0137383, IMG submission 104817) | Vadose zone soil microbial communities from Sagehorn Ranch, Mendocino, California, USA - Sage2_R_40_16 metaG | ecosystem: Environmental > Terrestrial > Soil > Vadose zone | place: USA... | reverse complement strand
TAGCGCAAAATCAATATGATTGGATTTGATGGTTGCGTCTGGTGGAGTATTGGTAATTTCCAGAATTTCTTGATCACTGCGCACGACGGAACGGGCGAGCCGTAGTTTTTGGCGTAGTACGGCGGGCAGACGTTCCGCCGCCCCAAGAAATGCAAGCATCTCGACCCGGATTCCAATTCCCGGAGTGCCCGCACGGCGGAAGAGGGCACGTGGTGTACGGGCAAAATGCGCCATCAGTTTGCCAAAGTCGCTGAAATTCTTCCAGAGGAAGAGATACTGATTCCTGCGGACGATTTGCGAAATAAATTGTTTACCGAAGCGGCTGGTGCTGCTGCGGTGTTTATGAATGACCTTGCTTTGAACTGCCATCAAGCACTGCCATCCAACCTTCCATGCGCAGTACGAGAGATCGGCATCCTCGACATAAAAGGGGTCGTATATCCGATCAAAGCCTCCCAACCACAAGAATTTGTGGCGATCCACGGCAACCGCCCCTCCGTGCCCCCAAAATACCGGGACGTATTGTTGTTCCTCATCACTCGGCAGGACGGTTTCGTGTCTCCAGTCCAAATCGCAACCGTTAAAACTCGCCCGTGCTTTGCCCGTCTCTTCCCGCCTCTTGGAGGGGTCTGCCAGGAAAACCTGGCTGGCAACGGCGAAAACATCGGGAGAACGGAATCCGGCACGGAGCGGCGCCAGGAAGTCTTCATGGACGATCATGTCGTTATTAAGCAGAACGATCAGATCATTCCTCGCTTTCTGCACTCCGAGATTGTTGCCACCACCGAAATACTCATTCTGCTCGTTGCGAATCACCCGAACCTCAGGGAAGTGATTGCGAAGGTATTCCTGCGTGCCGTCCGTGCTCCCGTTGTCCACTACCACAATCTCGTGCTCGCCACCGTCGAAACGGACGGCTTTTAGCAATGCCGGCAGCGATTCGGCCAATAAATCTTTTCCCTCCCATGTCACGATCACGATGCTACATCGGGCTGGATTCGTGGGCGCAACCAAGGGTGCCTGTCGCTTGCTGATCCTGCGAAGCACCCGGGCAACTAATTCGGAGGCAACGAGGGTGGCGCCGACTGCCCATTCGAGGGGAGCCAGAAAGCCGAAGACGAAAGCTCTTCTCCAACGTGTGGCTTTGGCCCAAAGAGCGCGAAGCTCTTGCACCTCTTGCACGCGTTGGGTTAGTTCTGCGTTGAGCTTGTCGGCCCAGGCCGCCATTTCGTCAAACTCGGGCTGCAAATACTTGCGGAGTCTGCGGACTTCGGTAGTGAACGCCCCAAACGAATTCTTAAGCCCTACATTCTCCATCTGCAGAGGCTCTCTGCATTCATCGGCTCGAAAGGCCCTGAAGACGAACTGGTAGCTGTTTGCATGAGGCAGAGACCTGACTCCCAAAAGCAACTCTGGAGGCACCGCGCTCAGATCGGGGCTCACCTCCGTGCACCCAACATCGACCCTGACCGTTCGCAAATCGCAGATCTGGTAACCAGCGGAGTCGAAGAGTTTGACCACATCTTCCAGCCCGAAGAACCTCAAATGTGTGATGTCCAAAAGCCCAGAATCATGGTAGGGAAATTTTCCCGCCAAGAGGTTCAAGATAACGTCGCCGTGGGCCACATTCGGCAAAGAGACCACGAGATAGCCGTTTGGTCTGAGATGTGATTTCAGTTGCTCAATGACCTTGTCCGGCCACTTTAAGTGTTCCAGAACGTCGCCGAGAATCACGACGTCAAAGAAGTTCTTCTCCAATGCGTCGCCCACCAGTAACGACTCAATGTCGGCGTTCAGCAAGCGATCACAGTGTTGTTTGGCGATTGACGCGGCTTCCGGATCGACCTCAACCCCAATGACCGTGTTTCCCCGCTCCCTCAATACCCTACTCATGTACCCAGTTGAAGTGCCAATCTCCAAGACGGATTTGCCCGTTCCAGTGAGTTCGATCATCATTGTCCGTGAGTTGTTGCTGTCACCGAGGTCCAGATGCGGGGGCTCGTAACGTCTAGCGTCCACGACTCTGCCAAAGATATTTTCTGATTGATTAGATTGGGTCATCGGATGTGTGATGTTTCTCTTATAACAAGAGGCCGCTCGAATGAGAAGCTGGCTCGTCACAGAGACTGCCCCGGTGTGATTATAGTCAGGGTTGAATCACGTTTGGCGCGATTGCAAGGCTACGTTGCAAGTTTCTCATTGGCCTGGCGCATTGAGTTCCTCAAGACGGAGCTCTAGCACCTTGAATTCATTAAAGAATGAGGAAAGCAGTCGTAGATCACATTTCGCCCGGAGTCTGAAACAATCTAGGCATCGCGCTCAGTTACCGGGTCAATCTTCATGGAAGATCGCCCTAAGCAGCTCGGTGGGACTTGAGTCTGCAATCTAATCGTTGCGCCTCATGTCCTCATCGGCCCGGTCCATGAACCTCCGCAGCCCTGCGGCTGACGGCAGTCTGGTAAATCCGTTCGTAAAGATAAGCTTCTTCCTCCTCCAGTGGCAAAACCACGGTTTCCATCGCCCGCTTGATTTCATTGAGAATCGCGGGGTCAGCCGCTATGGAGGCCAACTTGCTTTCGAGGTCTTCCTGATCCTCCATACGGAATGTAAACCCGGCGCCGGCTTCAGCAATCTTTTCGTTCAGACCTCCTACGTCGGAGGCAATTATAGGCACGTTCGACGCGAGCGCTTCATGCAGTGTAAAGGAATAGCTCTCATAACACAGCGATGGAATAATCACCACATCGATTGACTGAAAGATCTCATTGATCTCACTTTCGTCGTACCTTCCGTAAAACCTTATCCGCTCATCTTTCTCCGCAATGTCACGCAGCTGGCACTCGTAATCTCTTTGATGTTCGCTAGTGGCCCCGTACACTCGTAGTTCTACGTTGGCAGATGGCAGTGAACGAAACGCTTCGAGCAGGATGTGGACACCTTTGTGTGGGGCAAGTCCGCCGCAATAAGCGAAAATGAGTCTCGAAGTCTGATCGTACGTCCTGCGGTTGGAACTGAAGGCTCCCAATCGCAGTCCATGGGGAATTATGGAAACGTTCAGATCAGGAAGCTCCCTTTTAAATATAGCCGCGAGGAATCGGGAGGGCGCAACCACGTATTGGGCGCCAGCTAGCAACTTGCGACTGCATTCCAGTCGGGACTTTACGAAGTCGGACTGCAGTTCCGGACATGAACGTGCGCACCTTGCTCCCCCCTCGGGTCCAACGCAAAGAGTATCGAAACTGGTGCGTAGATTTACCTTGGGACAGATCGTCCAGAAGTCCGTAAGCGTCACTCCATAGGGGATCGACCGTTCCGCGGCGGCAGCGGCAACCGGAGCCAGCCGCATGGGGTGTGCGATGTGCAATAAATCACACTTGTTTCTGCCGAGATATTCACGCGCAAACGACAAAATGGACGGGGCTTGAAGTGATGTATTGACGTCGATAGGAACCTTCTTGTGCCGCACCGCGGTGACGGCAATGCCGTGGTAGTCATACTCTTTGACTAGCAACTCGCCCACCATACGGGCTGCCTGAATGTCACCTAAGCTATACGTCAGCACACGGGGATGGTGTCCACTTCGCCGAATTGAAGATGCCAACTGAAGGAGGAAGCGTTCGGTTCCGGAGAAGGAGTCGGGATAAAACTGATGAATAGCGTAAATTATGTCCATCGTACTCTAGACGCCCGAGAGCAGGGTGCGGTCCAGACGGGCCACGGATTGCCCGACCTCGCCGCGACTCGCCAGCGTCATATATAAGTATGCCAGATGCGTCCCGCTGTATAGGGCGAAGGCTCTGTGGACCGCCTGGACTATATCGCGCGCTAGATTGTTATCCACCACGTCGTAGACACCAGAAATCCACATCCCCAGTCGATCCAGGTAGTCGAGAACATGGGACAAAATCATATTCGTCCTTGCATCCGCTATCGAGAAGGAAACGTCATCCTCTTTTAATAGACATTCCATCAATCCATGCAAGTCCGTATCGAACGCTTGGTCTGCAACAACTGTGTCCGTTGCGTGTGCCTGCAATGCAGAGCGGAGTTCGTCCACGAATCCGCCGACCGGCAAGGGGAATTGCAGCACCGTAAAGACGCGCCCGAGCTTGGCCACCTTGGCGTACATCTTGATAATGTCAGAGTACAGCCGCGCTTTATCATCCACCGCGGGATAAAGAAAAGACGAAAACAACTCCACCAAAAACCTGGCGTCGACGTAACCGCGCTTGAGAAAATAGTAAGCGGGCCTGTTATGGGAATGTAAAACCCTCGTGCTCTGAAGATAACCGAGTTTCTGACCATCGCGGATCAATCGGAATCCAAGGTCCAAGTCTTCCGCGTAATTCCTCTGAAAGCGATACGTTTCAAACACGTCACGGCGGATTAGTGTCGCGACATCGCTCAGTTGGGCATTCCACCTCATTCCCGTGTAGGTAGAACATGATTCATCCCAGGAGAGAATTCTGTCTTCATTACTGTCGCCCGATCCGCGATGGTTGTGAATCAAAAATTGGTAAAACAGATCGGAATCGGCGCGGGGATACTCTGCACAGCTCACCGCCGCGAGGCTGTTGGTTTCCAGCGCAGTCGCCATTTCCCAAAGCCACAAATTCGTCAGCGGTAAGGCGTCCTGCACCATGAACAGCAGGTAGTCGCCGGTGGCGCGTTCCGCTCCCGTATTTCGCGCGAAGGAATGGGAGAATTGCTCAGGCGCTATTTGTACAAGCTTCGTTGCGCATCGTTCGGCGACGGTCAAAGTGCCATCTGTCGAGCCGGAGTCCACAACGATGATTTCCAGATCCTTCACACCCTCTTGGGATTTAAGTCTCCTGAAAAGTTGATCGACATTGGATCCAGCATTCCTCGTCGGAATCACCACGGAAATGATCTTCTCAATTCGAGGAGGCGCATGTTCAGCCACACTTAGTGCAGGCGAGGGCAGCACGGTTACAGAGGCGGGAGGAGAACCCTTAGGCGTTCGAAAACGACGAAGCGCCAAACGCGTCGCATTATTTACGCCGTAGAGGTGACAGTACCGCCAGTATTTGGCAACGTTTTCAAAGGAGAAGGCAGCCAGCTTGCTGCGATAAGATCTTGTCCAACCCATTCACATGATTCCTAATGCATCGAGATCATACACTGATAGGGACAAACACTACGACATCCCTTTACTTCCTCCTAAGCGTGAAATTGGGATATTTGTGATATTTTTTCACTTCGCCGCCTCCGCCTCGAACTGACCAGAAAGGATGTTGCTTCCCTGCTGGCGCTGCGTTACCAACGCAAATATTTCCCGGTCGGTACGGATGGCCGACCGGGCCGCGACCAGCCGTCTCCTCAGGATCACGGGCAAGCGCTTGAGGGCTGCAAGAAGGCTCCGCATTTCAACTGGCTCGCCGATGCCTGAGGCCCTCGCGCGGCGCATCCGTCTGGACACAGAGGTTAAGCAGTGTTTCATCAACATCGGGACGTCGTCGATGTTCTTCCAAAAGAAGACGTAGGCGTTGCGCCGGACGATGAGATGTATGAACTCTTCCCCCCCACGTGGGACCTTGAATTGATGCTCATGCGATACCCGACTGTTCAGTGCCAGAAGACACTTCCAGCCCACTTTCCAGGCTCGATGCGACAGGTCAGCATTCTCAAAGTAGCCCGGGTCATACAGATCATCCAGGCCGAGCAGCCAAAGATATTTCCGACGATCTAGCGCCATTGCGCCGCGATGGAGCCAGGAGACAGGGCAGTAGTCCTGGCTGTCCTCCACGGTCAATATGCCTTCCTGTGCCCAAACGATATCGCCACCTTTGAAATACGCGCGCGTCTTACCCGTTTCGCGAGCCTGAGCGGAAGAAGCTCGCACTTGGCTAGCCGCTCCAAACACTGCGGGATCCTCAAACGCCTTAAGCAGTGGAGCAAGGAAATCCTCATCGACAATGGTGTCGTTATTGATCAGGACCACAATGTCACGCGTCGCTTTTTGAATTCCCAAACGAGTGGCTGCGCCAAAATAAAGACTCGTCTGCGCCTGGAGGAGAGTGACCTCGGGAAAACTCTTCTGAAGTAAGTCTCTGGTTCCGTCATTGCTCTCGTGATCGAGCACAACGATCACTTCGTGGTCTCCTCCATGAACCCGGGCAGCTTGTAGCAAGGCGGGCAACGACTGTGCAAGACTGCTTTTTCCATGCCAACTGACGATGACAAAGCTGCAATCATGCCGGCACAGCGGAAAAGAGGGTACTTGGAGGGGAGAAATCAGCTTCCAAAGTCGGCCGACTAGCTCGGCGCAAACCAGGACAGACATCACGATCCAATCAACTGGAGCCAGCAATAAGAGAAGTAGCATGGATCTCCCGAGAGTGCTCTTACCCGATTCGCGCGCCAATTCAGGCAGAGCCCAGGCTCGCGAGCGAAGCGAAATCGGTGGGATGATTCGAAGCAATGATAATCCGCGACGCCGCTTTCTCTCGAGCTACGCACCTGGATCGCAGAGCCTTTAAGCGTCTGTCGTGATGTGGCACGAGATGGAACCGGCGGAGAACCTCTTCATGCGCTACCTTCACCAAGGCCAGGTCAAGTTGATTCAAGGTGATGATGCGATTGAAGATCTCCGTTCCACAATGCTGTTGGAATCTCTCGAGTTGCGCGTCCAAGCTCATGGGACGGCCGGCACTGACGTTTTGTGCCACGTAGCTGAAGTCGAGACCACGGAACGCTCGACCAAGACAACTTTCCGCCACAACAGTGCTCTCGTCGAAAAGTTCTGCTACACCGAGCGCGGTAGCCTGCCTGATCACCTCCGCCGCACGGGGTACGTCCGAATCGGACGGAAGCTTCCCACCGGCGCTGGCGAGCAAATTGACCTGCGCATTGTTGGAGTGGAAGGGATAGTCATCGATGAGCAATTGGAAGAATTCCTGGGCGCTTCTGGCTTTGGCCGCGCCAGCGAGTGGGTCAGTTTCCAGATCGCTTCGCCGATAGAACTCGTAGGTCGACCACAAGCGAGCAACGGGGTGCCTGAGAAACAATATGTCATGAAAAACGAAGCGGTCATCCACCGGCTTAGGAGGGCGCAGATGGTGACTGGTCACAGCCACAACCTCAGGATGCACTGCGAGGAATTCTAAGAGGGCCTCATACGAGAGAGTAGAATTGTAATCATCACTGTCAAAACGGGCAAAGCGAGCACGGAAATTGTTCTTAAGAATGGACTCCACCGTGGTGCCCGCATTCTTGAAAATGTGGTAATGGAGAATTACCTGCCTTCTCGAATCTTCCGTCTTTCTCGGAAACATGATTGACTCGTTCTGTTGGTGACCTGCCATGGCCGCCCGGGGACAATCGAGCGAATCCTACTTGCGTACTGACAGTGGTGCACGCTGTCTGATAAGCGCTTCGTATCGATCGATAACGTGATCAGCAGGCCCATCTTCCAGTATCGCGCCGTTGTGAATCAGTAACAACCGGCTGCAGAACTTGCGCATATTGTCCATCGCGTGCGAAACAAGAATGATGGTCTTCCCGGCGTCTCGAAAACGCTGAATTCGATCGAAGCACTTCTGCTGAAATCCCGCATCCCCTACGCCAAGAATTTCGTCGATGATTAAAATATCAGGGTCGACCTCGATCGCGACCGAAAAAGCTAACCTCATGTACATTCCCGACGAGTACTGCTTAATCGGGGAATCAATAAAATCGCCGAGCTCGGCGAATGCAATCATTTGAGCCTCACGCTCACCTACCTGGCGCTTGGTGAGACCCAACAACAAGCCGTTTAAGAGAATATTTTCGCGGCCTGTCAGCTCGTGATGAAAGCCAGCGCCCAACTCGATCAACGGCGCAATACTTCCGTGCACTCGCACGCTGCCTGAAGTGGGCGTGTAAACTCCCGCAACTATCTTAAGAATCGTACTCTTACCGGACCCGTTACGCCCGATGAGTCCGACCACTTCACCTTTCGAAATACGGAATGAGACGTGCTTGACCGCCTCAAAGTCCTGATAATTTATCCGATGTCGTCTTACCTTGGCAAAGACTTCCCGGAGCGTGTCGGGGCGTTCCGTGATCCGGCGGAACTGTTGCACAACGTCGTCAAACTCGATGCTGTACTGATTCTCTACCATCCGCTAAACATAATAAACAAACGAGTTCTCATATCGACGGAACACGGTGAAGCCGATAACGACGGATAATACTCCGCAAAGCAGGCACATCGCGGTTGACTGAAGTGATGGCAGCTGTCCGTAGTAAATTCCGAGCCGGAATCCATTCAGCACGTAGAGCATGGGGTTCAAGTGAAAGAGCCACTGGTACTTGGCGGGCATGAAATCCACTGAGTAGATCACCGGAGAGAAATAGAACCAGGCCGACAATAGCACTTGGATAATGTGGCTTACATCCCGGTAGTAAACATTGACAGCAGCGAAAAAAAAGGCCGCTCCAAGCGTGAAAAGAAATAATCCCATCATCGGAATGGGCAGATAAAGCCACGTCCAATGAAACGGAAATCGAGTAACGAGGATCAGTAAAGCCAGTGGAATCATGGAGAGAAGAAAATTGATGATATTGGACACCACTGCCGCGATCGGAAACACCAGCCGGGCAACGCGAACCTTCTTCAGTAATTCTCCATTCCCAACGATCGATTCAACCGAATACGCCAGGCTCTGCGAGAAGAATGTCCACGGAAGCAATACACTGAGAAGAAAAATCGAATAATGGGGAGCCGAAAACCGCATGATGGTACCGAACACCAGCGTGAGCACCAGCATGAGCAAAGCCGGGTTGAGCAGTGCCCACAGGAAACCCAGAACCGAGCGTTTGTAACGAACGCGCAGCTCTTTCAGGGCGAGGGCCCAGATCAGCTCACGATAACGATATGTGTCTCGAAAAAGCGCGCCCATCTGCGGTGACGGCCTCATTTGCAAAGGTATTGTGTATTTGTAGCAGTGTCAAACGGCCTGTGCTGTTTGAACCTTCAACATCGCCGCCATTTTAATTTTCGGACGCAATTAGAGAGCCCCTGCCTAAAAGCTATAATCCGATGCCAGAATGGTCCTCGGCACCGTTATCATAGTGACTCACAATTCGCGCAGCTGCATCCGCGCGTGCCTGCAATCGCTCGTGGCGTTCCCCCAGTGGGAAGTTGTAATGGTCGATAACAATTCGACCGACGACACCATTCAGGAAGCCGGCGCTTGTGCGCTCGAGGTACTGACCTTGAGCAATTCTCATAACGTAGGTTTTGCCAGCGCGGTGAATCAGGCCGCTAAGGTTGCCGAGGGCGACGTGCTGATGATCCTGAACCCTGACGCCATCGCTGCGGCGGGTGCGCTGGACAAACTGGCCGACGCACTCCGCGCGGATACGGCGGGAGCAGCTGGCGGACTCCTACAGGGCGCAGACGGCCTGCTACAGAAGGGCTTCACCGTTCGCAAACTCCCTACCGTCGGAAGCATGCTGGCAGAAGTGTTGCTCGTGAACCGCATTTGGCCTCGCAATCCCTGGAATGTGCGCTACCGCTGCCTTGACCTTGACTACGAGAAGCCTCAAGAGGTTGAACAGCCGGCAGGAGCTTGTCTTGCGGTGAAGCGTCAGGCATGGGACGCGATTAACGGCTTCGATGAAGGATTTTTCCCGGTATGGTTTGAAGATGTAGACTTCTGTCGCCGCCTTCGGGATAGAGGATGGAAAATTGTTTATCGTCCCGATGCGATCTTCTCTCACTCAGGGGGACATAGTGTAAGCAGACTCGCATTCCGTGATCGGCAATCCTATTGGTACAAGAATCTCGTTCGTTATTTTGTCAAGCATCACAGCCGCGCACAACTTGCCATCTTGCGCGTGGGCATCACGGCAGGGCTGTTGTTTCGCGCACTGTTATCATTAACAGGATTCGGCCCCTCCGGAATTTCGGTTGCCGAGGCCCTGGAAGGCTACGGGCATGCAGCCTGGCACTACGGTGTGAAAAGCACGGATCTCTAGGACTTTGCGGCGCGTCTGTTGTGCTGCCCTGTTCTTGATGCATCACATATCTAACGTTTTTCCATGAACATCGCCATCGTCGGTACTCGCGGTATTCCCGCCCGCTACGGCGGGTTTGAGACGCTTGCAGACCAACTTTCCAAACGTCTTGTGGAGCGCGGCCATACAGTAACGGTTTACTGCAGAAAGCCTTTCACTTCGCCTGACGATGTTTTCGATAGCCGCATCCGCCGGGTGATCTTGCCCAGTATTCCTAGCATGCATTTCGATACCCTGTTTCACACATTTCTGTCGACCGTGCATGTTCTCTTCGGCGATGCAGAGACTGTGCTCATCTGTAACGTCGCTAACAGTCCGTTCGCCTGGATGCCACGAGTGGTCGGAAAACCTACTGTGCTCAATGTCGACGGACTCGATCGAAAGCGCCGGAAATGGAATTTCACGGGGCAGTGGTTTTTGCATTTGTGCGAGCTGCTTTCTACTTACACCCCTACGCGAGTTGTGACGGACGCTCGCGCGATTCAGGATTATTATTGGCACCGTTACGGCAAGAAATCAGAAATGATTGGCTACGGGGCCGAGCCGCCCAGCCCCAGCAACCATTTTGCCAGCTTCGGATTGTCCCGCAGGCGGTACATCCTCTACATCGCGAGGCTCGAACCGGAAAATAACCCGGAACTGGTGCTTCGGGCTTATCGGGATTTGCGAACCGACTGGCCACTGGTTATTGTGGGCGGCAATCCTTACCAACCGGGGTATGTGCGCCAGCTCAAATCACTTGCCGATCGGCGTGTCATTTTCACGGGGCCCGTCTACGGGGACGCCTATTGGAGCTTACAGAAAAATGCTGGGGTATTCGTGTTTGCAGGGGAGATCGGAGGGATTCATCCGGCACTGGTTGAAGCGATGGCGGCTGGAAATGCAATTCTTTATCTCGACACCGCGGCCAACCGCGAGACCGCCAGAGATTGCGGCATTCCATTTCATCCCGAGGAAAGAGACTTGGCGAAAAAGCTGGAACAATTGATTGCCGCTCCCGGTCGCATTGAAGAATTAGCCCAGCAGGCACAGGCTGTCGCGCGCACCGTCTACGGCTGGGATAAGGTGGTTGATCAGTACGAGGCGCTGTTCGTGCATATGCTACGCGGTGGCCAGAAGAGCGACCCCCCGAACCTAATAGCGAATGAGAACGACCATTCTAGCCAGGAAGATTCAACGGGACGCTAGCCGGTCGAGTTGAGAACCAAATTGAAAGGTCCTCGTCTGATACGCTCCTGCGCGATTGCACGACTTTACGTTTTCTTCTGAGTTCATGCCGGGATTTCCAAACTGCGGTCAACGCAGAAGCGAGTCTGCGGTCGGCAAGCAAACAATATCCAATTACCTGCAGATCCCGGAAAGTGACCGGCAGGAAGTACCTGACGTAAAGCGGAAGCGAGATGTTCTTCGCACGCATCAAGAAGCGATTCTTGACGGAATGCCAGTTGATTTCGGTCGGAAGCTGGCCGCGACGTTCCGGGGTGACTCGCCTCACATGCCATGCAACTGCCTCAGGGGTATACACGCACCGCCAGCCCATTAACTGGGCCCGCCAGGCCAAGTCCGCGTCCTCGCGGTAGGCAAAGAACTGCTCGTCGAAAAATTCTCCGTTCACCGAGACATCGTCGACCATGCTCCGACGGTAAAGGGCAGCTGCACCGGTTGCGCCAAAGACGTACTCCATTTGTTCAAATTGCCCATGGTCCGGCTCACCGGCCCCGCGATCAAGATGACGCAGGTTGGGCAAGAAATAAATCCCAGTTGAGTCGATGACTTGGGTAAATTCTGGATTTCGGCCAGGGTTCCACCGTAAAAGCTTGCCGCAAACCGCGCCGGTTTTTGGATCCAGGTTCCCGCACTCAACCGCCTTGGCGACAAAATCTCGACTGACGACAACGTCCGGATTAAGAGAGAGCAGCCAGTTTCCCTTTGCCAGTCGTGCGGCCTGATTCTGGGCTGCGGCAAAGCCAATGTTGTTATCGTTATAGATGACGGTGAGTCCAGGTCCGACGTTTGCCAGGACATCTCGCGTGCCGTCGCTAGACGCATTGTCGACAACGATCACCTCAAGTGGCTTGTAGACTTGCTGTAGCAGCGATTCCAGACATGTTTTCAAGAAGCGCGCTGAGTTGTAGGTTGTGATCAGAACGGAGACCATGGCACGGCCAGCTGAAACTAAGAAATGAAGATCTCATTTTGCCGCATAGCACAGCGACAGTCTGCTCATCTTAGCATCCGAGATGAAGGAGCAGCGGATGAGCGACGATTCTCCATCACGCAACTTCCAGAACGATGAACAAATTATTTTCCTACCTTCACACAAAATCGCGCGAGGAAAAGTTCCGCCTTTTCGTCAAGTTACTGAAACCGACGCCGGCGATGCACATTCTCAATGTGGGAGCTTCAGGGCCCAATTTCGCATTCGCTGAGCAATTCGAGTCCCTGTACGAGCATCGCGACCAAGTTACCGGAGGCGGCATTTCATTGTCCGAAGTGCGGGATTACCGGCGTAGTTTTCCTGGCGTGAAGGCGCTGGTCTTCGATGGGTTGTGCACTCCCCTTTCGCGACAAGAGCTTCGACGTGATCTATTCCAATGCAGTCATCGAGCACTTGGTAGATCACGATGCACAGCAGCACTTTGCTGCAGAAGTAGCCCGCGTCGGCAGAGGATGGTTTGTGACCACGCCGAATTTGTACTACCCAGTCGAGCCACATTACCGTCTGCCGATGGTTCAATTTCTCCCGCAGAGATGGCAACGTAGTCTCATTAGGAGTTTGGGCAGGACGCCATACGGCAACTTGAATCTACTGACCAAGCGCCAGCTTCAACGCTTGTTGCCCGATGGCGGTGTGATGGAATGTCGGGTAACATTTTATTCCGAGACCCTGATCGCCTATCGCCCGCCATAGCGTGGAAGCTAGAACTCTACGATAGAGGCTAGTGTGCTCCCTTACCGGAGAGCACCGCAGGAATGGTCTTTAAGAGAATCTTGCAGTCCAGCCAGATGGACCATCGGTCGATGTAGAGAAGATCGAGCTTGACCCAGCGATCGAAGCGCAGTTGACTACGTCCCTCCAGAGCCCACAAGCAGGTCAACCCAGGGCGCATGCGCAGGCGTCGCCGCTGCCAAGATTCGTATTGCTCCACTTCCGATGGTAAAGGTGGCCTCGGTCCGACCAACGACATGTCGCCGCGCAGGACATTCCAGAGCTGTGGAAGCTCATCCAGACTAAACGCCCGCATCCAACGCCCGACATTCGTGCACCGCGGATCATCGCGCATCTTGAAGGCAGGACCGTCGGCCTCATTCAAGTCCTCCAGATGGGGCAAACTGTCTTCAGCATTGTCAACCATCGAGCGAAACTTGAGGAGGCTGAACTTGCGTCCTCCCAGCCCGCAGCGGGTCTGCCGATAGAAAATTGGTCCAGGCGAGGTCAGGCCGACGAGCGCAGCCAAAAAGATAAACACCGGGGATAACACAACCAGTGCCACAGCGGCCAAGGAGAAGTCCATGATGCGCTTCAGCAACATCCCTCCCTCATCTGGAGCGGTGCTGGTGAAAGTCAAAAGGGGTACGTGAGCGAAGTGTTCCACGTAAACGTGGGAAAAGACAGTCGACAGGAAGTTCAGATGCATGCGCATGCGCACCCCTTCCCGCTCGCATTGCTGCATCAAAGGCTCTAGTTTGGATAGCTCCTCCATCTTTTCTGCAGTCAAAACAACCTCATCGACAATATGGTTGTGAAGTAATTCAGAGAGTTTCTCCAGGGGAACCACGGGGTATGACCCGCGCAAACCCGCTGGCGGGCTGGATTCGCCAGTCGCGGTGCTCACGAAGCCCAGGAGACGCAAGCCAAATCGTTCGCCCTCTTCCAACAGCGAAGCCAATTCGGCAGCGGCTACACCGGTCCCTACAATGACAAAATGGCGATAACGTTCTTGCCTGTTTCGGGGGCTGATTCCGTAGATGAATATTGCGCGGCCTACGCCTAACAGCAAGAAGTGGAAAACAGCAAATACCAGCAGGAGACTTCGACTGACATAGTCTCCCTTAAAAAGAAAGAGGCCTGTTAAAAGAATCAAGAATCCCAAGCTGGTCATTTTGACGACGTCGTTTGCGATATCCCTGGGGCGACGCATTTCCACCCCTTGATACGCTCCGAGCAAGTATCCGAGGATGGGAAAGACGAAGAGGGATGCCAGCAAAAGCGGAAGATAGACCCTCAGTGGATAAATCGGAGATAGAGAACCTGTATGGCCAATCCACACTCGAACCCAATAGGCGAGCAGAAAAGCCAGTCCTGTCGGGATGGAATCACTTAGTACGCAGGCAACACCAAGAAATCGAGAACGACGGGAAAACATTTTGCCTTGCTGAAGCGCAGAAAGACAAAGTGTACCATAACGCCTAGCAACGGCCACGCAAGAACAGGCTTGCGAAATGCAATTGAGAAATGTCATCCCCCCATCAGCCAGCCATCCCTTACGAATTGATGAAACCGGCGTGTGCTCCCAAGCGCCTATGCTGATGCCCGCCAGCAGTTCTTCGGCAACTCATCGACCAGCGGGCTGGCTCGACGCTGCTCTCTTCTTTTGTCTCACCGCTTTTGCGCTCTGCGCGCCACTGGCCACCAAAGGGGCCGTAACTGCTTTCCGTGCGGCGCTACTAGTCTGGCTGGTAAAAATCTTAGTCGACGGACGGAAGTTCCACCGTCAACCGTTGGCTCTTCCTCTGCTACTGTTTCTATTGTTCACCGGTGCCTCGACCATCTTCTCAAGTGAGCCCTTACTTAGCTGGGGACGGATGAGGGGCATCACCGACCTGACAATCGCGGTACTGATAGGTCAGAACCTTAAGAGTCTGCGGCAGGTGAAGATCCTGGTCGGCCTTTTGTTTGCAGCGTGCATGGCTAGCGTCGCTATCACAGCCTGGCAGTACACGGTGGGCATCGGGGTTGAATTGATGGCAGATGACCGCGCTGCGGTCGCTCTATATCAATTTGGTTTGCTTCCCGGAGACATTGTTCAGATGGTTGACGGAGCCACGGTCCACACTCCACGACAGTTGTTTGACAGGCTCGACCTGTCGCCGATGGACTCAGGAGTAGAGCTCACAGTGGCCCGGGGAGCTCCGATTGCGCATGTGCAAATGGCGATTGGCCGGAAGGATGCGTTGGAAGGCACCTTAAAACAGCGGGGCATAGGATTGATTCGTGGCCGACCGCAGCGCGCCCAAGGTACTCTGAAACACTACTTTCCCTATTCAGAAGTCATGGTCCTCATCGGCCTTGTTGCCTGGGGGCTCTTGGTCGCACCTGGGGCGGGTATCCGCTTGAGGTTTCCCTTGGGTCTTACTTTCCTGTTGATTGCCGCGGTTGTAGTTCTCACTCTCACGCGGATATCTCTTGCCAGCCTGTTGTTTGGCTGTTTCCTGATAAGTTGGAAGGACGCGGGTGGGAAGACCCGCCAAGTAATATCAGTGGTTTTTTTCGTAGTGCTCCTGCTAAGCCTGAACTGGGTTCAAACTCATCGCGCCCAGAAGTGGCTGGACCTCGGCGACCCTGGCAGTCAATACCGCCTCCTGATGTGGCGAGATAGCCTAAAATTCATACGCGCCCATCCCCTGTTCGGGGTCGGGCTTGACAGTGTTGTGGGACACTGGCAGCGGTGGGACCTCGAAGCCAACCGTCGTTACGCTCTGAGGAGCCATTTCCATTCGACGCCGATACAGCTCGCCGTAGAGTGTGGGTTACCCGCCTTGGCGGCTTGGTTGTGGCTCATGGCAGGGTATTTCCGTTACCTCATGCGACTTTCAACCGCAACCAGAAACCGGGGCTGGTTTCCCCACGGCCTCGCCTCTGGAATTTTCGGCGGTCTTGTGGCCGTCTTGTTGACCGCGACGCTCCAGTACAACTTCGGTGACGCAGAATCGATGATCGTTTTCTGGTTTCTAATGGGCCTGGCGTTCGCTTTGCAGAGCATTGTTCTCGACGAGAACCGGACTCTACCAGCCACTGTTCGAGTAGAAGCACGCTAGGGACACGATCCCCAGAACAATATAACCAGCGAAGCGTTGAATTGCGGGCGTCGCGCGAGCACCCGAACACAGAGAACTCCACAACAATCCCCACGATAATTCAAGCTGGACTGGTGCGAAAGTCGGCCAAAATTTGATGAATTCTTCTTCGAGTTCGCAGAAACCAGCCAATCGCGTGACTGCTTGGGCCAATTACACCTTGGTAACTGGAGCTGAACGCCTCCTCCGGGCGAAAATAGACTACCCCATG
>Ga0137383_10000944_pt1 | contig 16362 bp, 16 predicted proteins | sample SagtaG_19_FD_104817 | JGI IMG/M metagenome (GOLD analysis project Ga0137383, IMG submission 104817) | Vadose zone soil microbial communities from Sagehorn Ranch, Mendocino, California, USA - Sage2_R_40_16 metaG | ecosystem: Environmental > Terrestrial > Soil > Vadose zone | place: USA... | reverse complement strand
CACGGGAGCGAATCGCGCGCTGCAGCAGTTCGCGCAGGGACGCCGTGCGGAACTGGCGAGCGCGTAGGACGAGCGCCCATCTGCTGGCGCGCCGGCGTTTCCGCCTGGAATTTCGATGAAGTGATATACGCGAGACCGAAGTTCGTCTAAGGCGCAGCCGAAGTAACAGAACGCGACTGTCAGTCCTTATGGAATAAAGCTCACTGGGTCAAGTTCTTCGAGCCGCTGCGCGAATTGGCGGAGGCTCTCTTCATCCAAGCGCATGAATTCAATACCGACGCGGCTGCTATCAGGCGAATGTTCGCACCAGCGCAGCACGCCCCAACCGGCGAGATGAGTCAGCGGTTCAGTCGCAAACGAGAGCGAAAATCCGATAGAAGAATTCGCCACGATACTGTGGTGTACCTCGAGAGACACCCCGCCGCGACCGAGAGCGACGTGCGAAGCAGTGGCGCCGAGGGATGTAATTATCAGGAGCGGGAGGATCGACGGCGATGGAAGGCTCGAAAATTAACTGCCGGCGCAACAGGCTTCGCTTGACGGCGCCACTCAATCCTTTCTTCCCTTTCTTCTCGCAGGGCTTGGACATAACAGCCTCGACGCCAAGATTGAAAGCGTCGGGAAGCATCAAGTCCAGATAGCCACTGACGAAAATGACAATCGGAATATAGCGGCCAGACAGGTGAAGTTGATGGACCAACTCCACACCGTTCACGCGAGGCATGCGGACGTCGGTGACGATGGCGTCCAAGCGGTCGCGCGCGAGAATATCCAAGGCCTCTTTTCCGTCGGCGGCTTCCGTAACGGTCCATCCGAGATACTCAGTGGAATTGCGAGTGGCACCGGTGGAGAAATCACTGCGAATCGATTGCAGACCGACGGAGATTTCGCAGGTGCTCTTGAACCTGCTGAACAATGCGGTGGATGCGGTGCAACCATTGCCGGAAAAGTGGGTGGAACTGCAGGTGAAAAATGTTGGCAAAGACGTGGAGATTTCCGTTACGGACAGCGGAAGAGGGATACCGGAGAAAATCCGAGACAAAGTGGGACAGCTATTCTTTACGACAAAAGTGGTGGGGCAAGGAACTGGGCTGGGCTGAGTATTTCGAGGGGGAATCGTGGAGGCGCATGGAGGGAGCCTGAATCTCGATCCGGATTGTGAACATACGAGGTTTGTGGTGATCTTGCCAAAAGCAGTGGCGCTGAAAAAAGAAGCGCATGCAGCGCTAAAGTAGCAGTGACTCTTCCTACCTCAGGGGTTAGAACCCCTAGATAGCCTGCCTTTTCGGCACGGCTGAAGCCGTGCCCTCCCAAGCCGTGGAGCCCGGAAAAACATTTCTGAGACGCTTTCTGGCTGAATTGAGAACGGAAGAAAAAATTTGAGGCACGTTTGCGGATAGATTCGGGGACGGCGATGCCGCAAAGTCAGCCTGGCAGAAATTCCAAACCGAGGCGACCTCGATGGGCAAACTTAAAATTGTGCCAATGGATTCACGAATTGTAGAGCAAGTTCGCGAAACGATGAAGGCTCCCGTGTATGGTTTCCCTGCGTATCGTGAAATGACGGCGGGCCGAGCGCCGTGCAGGCATTGCCTGAAACTGATTCGTCCACGTGAAGAAGAGCTGATTCTTTTTACGTACGATGCATTTCATGGACAGGGCGTGCCTCCGATGCCGGGACCTATTTACGTGCATGCGACAGAGTGTGAAGCATATTCCGGCAACGGAGAGATCCCGGCTGAGTATCGTGGACAGCCGTTAACGTTTGAAGCGTTCGGGGCGAACCGAGCGAGGGTGGCGGAAAGAGTCGTCCACGGAGGCGGTGAGGACGAAGCGTTGCGAGAGATCTTTGAACGAGAGGAAGTGGAATACGTACACGCGCGAAGCACTTCGGCTGGGTGCTACCTGTTTCGGATTGAGCGGGCGTAATCAGAGTGAGGCAGAAAACGACCACCCTCGGCAAAGCGCCGGGCAGGCAGAAGATGTTCGCCGTGCTGCGAAAAAACACCGCTCTGAAGACTCTGCCTGCGGCAGACCGGCGGCCACTACAAAAGGCCGAGAAGAACGGCGGCTAAAGCCGCCGCTCAAAGGGCAAGCACAAGCGGGAACGCCAGTGCCGCTAAAGACTAGAGCGTGGCTAAATCCTGATAGAAGTGCGCGATGGCTTTGATGCCGCTGAAATAATTCTCGAGGTAAAGATGCTCGTCGGGCGCGTGAGCGTTTTCATCGGGCAGGCCAAAACCGATCAGTACACAAGGCACCTCGAAGGTATCGTACATCTGCGTGACGAAAGGAATGGAGCCGCCTTCGCGAATGAACACTGCTTTTTTGTTGAAGCCCTTCTGGAGCGCAGCTTGCGCGCGCTGAAAAATGGGCGCGTGGTAGGGAGCGGACCACGGCTTGCCGGTGCTAAGCACTTCAAATTTGCATATCACCGTTTTGGGCAATAACTTGCGAATATGTTTTTCGACGAGCTTGGCAATGCGTTGCGGGTCCTGTCCGGGGACGAGGCGCGTAGAAAATTTGGCATAAGCTTTTGATGGAATGACCGTCTTGGCACCTTCGCCCTGGTAGCCGCCCCAGATGCCATTGAGTTCAAGAGTTGGCCTGATCCAGAGTTGCTCGACGGTGGTGAACCCTTTTTCACCGCAGTAGCCGGGTGCGCCCACCGCTTCCTGAAAGGCTTTGCGGCTCCAGGGCAGCGCATTGAGGGCCTTGCGTTCAGCTTTCGAAAGTTGCTTGAAATTGTCGTAGAAGCCGGGAACGGTCACGCGAAAATTCTTGTCGTGAAGTTTTGCAAAAAGCTCTGCCAGAACCGCAAGCGGATTCGGAACGGCGCCACCATAGACACCGGAGTGCAAGTCGCGCGTAGGACCGGTAAGTTCGATCTGGTAGTAGTTCAATCCGCGCAAGCCGTAGGTGATTGAAGGCACACCCTTGCCGAGCATCGAGGTATCGGAAACGACCAGCGCATCGGCCTTGAGTTTTTCCTTATTTTTTTGAACGAAATTCCAGAGGCTGACACTGCCGACTTCCTCCTCACCTTCAATCAGAATCTTGATGTTGATGGGGAATTCGCCGCCCATCTCGTGTAGCGCCTGGAGCGCCTTCAAGTGGATGTGTACTTGTCCTTTGTCGTCAGCAGTTCCGCGGGCATAGATGTTTCCGTTGCGGACCGTTGGTTCGAAAGCCGGGGTGGTCCAGAGGTGGAGAGGCTCCGCAGGCTGAACATCATAATGACCGTAGAAAAGGATGGTTGGCTTGCCAGGGGCGTTGAGCGACTCAGCATAGACCAGGGGATGCAGGGCTGTAGGAACGATTTCAATCGATTGAAATCCGGCGGAACGCAAATGATCGGCGACCCAGCGGGCGGCGCGCTCAATGTCGGGCTTGTGTTCGGATTTGGCACTGACGCTGGGGATACGGAGAAACTCGTTCAATTCAGCAAGATTCTGATCGCGACGTGAGTCGATGAATTCGGCCAAGGTCATGGGGACAGGCAAACGTATGAGTCCTTTCAGAGATTAATACGCAATTCAGATTAAAAAGTTTGCGGCCGGGGAAGAAAAGTGATGGAAAGATGAGCCACCGCACCGCCATATTTGATTGTAAGACCGTGTTCAGGCAAAGAACAAGCGATGCCAGACACCTCGTTCCTCATGCGAAACAACTGGGCGCAAGGACAATTGACGGGGACTGCGGCGACGCAGAAGATGGGACCATGAGCACTACGGTCGAATTCTCCGCCCCACGGCGCAGTGCGCGGGTGTTTCGCAAGCTAAAGATGCAAGCGCAGGGACGCGCGCACAACGGCAAGAAGTTCCGCGAAACCTGCGAAACGCTGGTGGTGAGTGCGTACGGCGGCCTGCTGATGTTGAAACATGAAGTGGACGACGGCGAATTGCTGGTGATCACGAATCCGGAGACACTAGAGGAAATCGAATGCCGGATCGTGTTTCTGGGCGAATTGTGCGACCAGGGACAGCGAGTGGGAATTGAATTTTTGACTCCAGCACCGCGCTTCTGGGGGCTGGAATTTGCGGAACCAGTTTCTCCGCCGAACGACGCACCCATCCTTCACTAAAAATGTGCACTCGATAGGCGCGCGAAACAGAGACGACCAAAGGGTCATGAAGAGCGCACAGTTGCCGAGTGCGCAACTGCCGGCGCTTTGCGCTTGCCCAACCAGGCGGCCAGTCGCCAAATGAGCAAAATTCCGACCAGCATTCCGTAAAACAAAGGCTTCCGAATATCGGATTTAACGAGCCAGTAGTAGTGAATGACGCCGAGTATGGCGCAAATGTAGATGCTGCGATGAAGAACCTGCCAGCGTTTCCCACCGAGACGGCGAATCCAGCTTGTGGTCGAGGTAATCGCCATAGGAATCAAAAGAAGGAAAGCCGCGAAGCCGACGGTGACGAAAGGCCGTTTTGCGACGTCCTTCAACATTCCCGCGACGTTGAAAGATTGATCGGGACCCAGGTAGGTCAAGAAATGAAGGCAGGCATAAAAAAAAGCGCAGAGGCCCAACATCCGGCGGAAACGGATGAGCTCCGGCAGATTCAAAAGTTTGCGGAATGGCGTAATGCAAAGCGTGAAGATGAGAAAGCGCAGCGTCCAATCGCCGGTCTGATGCTGCAGGAACTCAACGGGATTTGCAGTGAGGTCGCCACGGAAACCACGCCACACGAGTAAAAGCAACGGAACCAAAGAAAGAAGAAAGACAAGAACTTTTGCCCATTTGCTTGAAAGAAATTTTCGGACGGCGGCGAGCATCAGTGGAATTTCTTCAGGTCCATGCCAGAGTAGAGGGAAGCAACCTGATCGGAGTAACCATTGAACATCAGAGTCTTGTGCATGAAAATTTCGCCAAGACGCCGTTCGGTTGCCTGGCTCCAGCGAGGATGGTCAACGTTAGGATTCACATTGGAATAGAAGCCGTATTCGTTGGGAGCCTGGCGATTCCAAGAGGTGTGCGGTTCGGAGGATTGCAGCCGGATCTTCACGATGGACTTGATGCTCTTGTAGCCGTACTTCCAGGGAATCACCATGCGCACGGGCGCGCCGTCCTGATTGGGAAGCGTTTCTCCATACATGCCGACGCAAAGAAGCGCGAGGGGATGCATCGCTTCATCAAGGCGCAGGCCTTCGACGTACGGATAGTCGAGGCCGGTATACTTCGCTTGCGGCATCTGTTTCGGATCGTAGAAGCTCTCGAAGGCTACATACTTTGCCTTGGGAGTGGGCTCGACAAGCTTAAGAATGGTGCTGAGAGAGTAGCCAATCCAAGGGACCACAATGGACCAACGCTCGACGCAACGGTGCCGGTAGATGCGTTCCTCAAGCGGAGCAACCTTCAGGATTTCTTCCATGGAAAATTTGCGGGGAGTTTTGACTTCGCCTTCGACGGAAACAGTCCAGGGTGAAGTTCGGAAATTTTGCGCGTTCTTGGCGGGATCACCTTTGTCGGAACCAAATTCGTAAAAATTGTTGTAGTGGGTAACGTCATTTTCCGAGGAGATTTTTTCGTCCACACGGTAGTTACTTTTGATAGTGGTGAGTTTGGTGCCGGCGAACGCGGTTGTCGAGGGCGAAAGTATGGAGGCGAAGCGTTTACCGACTACGGCTGCCGCGCCGGCGATCCCCAAGCCGCGCAAAAAATTGCGCCGATTAAAATAGACGTCTTTCGGGGTGATGTCCGCGAGAGCGAGTGCCGGTTCGTGCTTAATCAGCATATGTTGTATTTAGAACCACTTACGCGTGTGTGTGGTTGCTTCCTTTTTGAATCATACGGCATGTTTGCGAGATTGGATGCCGGAGAGAGGCGAAGGTTTCCGGAAAAGAAGGGCTGAGTCACTGCGAAGCACGGCATCGTCGAGAGGTTCCTTAATTAATACTCTCAAAATCCGTCCACGACAAGGGCTCTCTGGGCTCGTTGTCCAATGAATTTAAAAGGGGCCTCCGGCGAAACGTTCCGATAGCTGCGAGACGAATGGGTATCACGGTCCCAGGAATGAAAGCGCGGATGCATCCTGCTCGATACAAGTTGGCGGAGGGCTAGGACCCTACCTCAACTGACGGAGGAGGACCTGAAAGAGCCAGTTCCCGCGGTGAGCATTACGCTTTACACCAGCGGGTCTCGCACTTCTTGACGAAGCCAGATCCTTGCTGGAGGGCTCACTACTCAATAGGCGCGCACAGGGTGACGCCGAGCTCGTTCCGTACAATAGGTGCCACGGCGGTCCCGAGGATCTCTATGGCGTTCAGCATTTGTTGGTGCGAAAGCGTCGAGACGCCCATCTGGAATGTGACGCGGGAGATGCCGCCGAGAACTTCATTCACATAGAGGATCTTTTTCGCGACCGTTTTAGCGTCGCCGATCAGCAGCGCGCCGGTAGGTCCGCGCTGGGCGTCGAATTGAGCGCGTGTCGCGGCTGGCCAGCCGCGTTCCTTGCCGATTTCGGTAAATGTGTACGCATAGCCTGGATAGAATATTTCCGCGGCTTCGTCAGTAGTGTCTGCAAGAAAACCAACGGAATGAAGACCTACCGTAAGTCGCTCGGGCGAATAACCGGCGCGGCGCCCAGCCTCACGGTAGAGGTCTATGAGCGGAGTCAAAAACAACGATCTCGCCGTCCAACAACAATGTGTCGGGACTTAGATTCGCAATTGCGCCTACGATATTGGGAAAGTTTTTTGTCCGGTCCTTGTCGTTTCGAGAAAGCAGCCTGACACGGCCGGCTTCCTTATAGGATAGGCCAGAATGCTTATCCCGTCGTACTTTTCCTCGTAGATCCAATTCGGTTTGTGAAAAGGCCAATCCACGAGAGTCGCCAACATCGGCGAAATGCGAAACGGGATGATGTCTTTTCGGTGGGTTAAGACCATATCGGGAAGGTCAAGTTTTTAGTGGCCTCGGACGAGAGCGGAAGGGCCGCCCGAAGCGGCCCTTCCCAGTTCGGAGTGCTGAGATCGAAGCTACTTCTTGCAGGATTCACTGACCATGCTCACGCTGGTAGCGTCTAGGTGGCCATGTTCCTTGGCATTGGGATCAACAGCCGCCTTGGTCTTCTCCTTGGCGCCGTGCATGTCAGGATGCCACACCTTGCCGGTGACGGTGACCGTGTGACCGACATGAGGCGAGAGCTTTACACCTTTGCTCTGGATGTCCCAACTACTTCCGTCGTCTTGCGTGAGCTTGAACTCGTTTGCGCTGTCTCCTGCGGAAAGACATCCCGTCACTGAACGAGTCTTCGCGCTCTTATCTTCTTCTTGCGCGTTACCGCTCTGGGCGAATGCTGGAGCGATCGCCAAGCAGGAAACCGTAAGCAGGCTAAAAGCCAACTTTGTCGTCATCAGAGTCTCTCCTTGCCAGAAAAGGAACAGATGATTCAGTTTTTTGCTTTGCTCCTCTCCCGACTAAGAAAGCGTCCACCCCATAAGCGCTGGCAAGCTATACAGGGAATCCTTGAACTCCGCGCGAAATGCAATTTCCGCCCTGGACTTCTCGCTCCTAAGGGAATTACCGGATAGAAGGAGTGCCTTCGACTGACTACGGTCGAGTCTATGAGGAGGTTTCTCATGCCTACGGAAAACCCGTTAAAACGAGGGAATTGGATCGCTCTCACAGTGTGGTACTCGTGCTTGCAGCCGTTGCCGTAGCCGTTGTCGCCAAGACATCGCGCGAGCCACTGACCGACAGTCAGTTCGCGGCCAAGGCGGCGCAAGGTTCACTCGCTGAAGTTCAGCTAGGAAGGCTGGCGGCACAAAAAGCTCAAAATGAGACTGTGCGCGCGTTCGGCCGAAGAATGGCCACCGATCACACAAAATCCAAAGCCAAGCTAGAAAAAATCGCTGCTCGCCAGAACATCAATCTTCCGGAAGATTTGGATAAGGACGCAAAGCAAACCTACGAAAAACTTTCGAAACTGTCCGGTCCAGACTTCGACCGTGCTTATGCCCTGGACATGCTCAAGGATCATAAGAAAGACGTCGCGGAATTTCAAAAGGAAGCGTCGGCTGGAAAAAATGAAGCCATCCGCTCGTTTGCGGCAGAGACGCTTCCTACTTTGCAGAATCATCTAAAAGCAGCCCAGGAAATGAAGGAACTTTTCGACCGGAGCGTTACCGCCATCCCCAATCTCCCCAAGTAGGGATTTGATTCATCGCGCACATCAGCCAACCGCGAAACGAAATCAGTGCGGGGACTCTCTGGTCTTACAAGAATCGCACGCATTCCGCAATCCGGATCGAGAGGTTCAACCATGAACCTGAACGAAGTTGTAAAGTGCGCGAATCCACCGTTTCCTTGCGCCGTCGTATGAGTGAGCGGATGCAGACGATGTCACCGAAAGCGGTAAGACAGCCTATTCTCGGAAGACTGTAATGCAAGCCGCACGTAGCCATGATTGCGGATGTGTGGTTGTGGATCCACCGCGCGAGATTTTGTCGGTATTCCATTTTCGAACGGGCAAAAGACGAAGGCTCGGAGGACTTACTAATCCTGCCCTCTGAATTTTGCGGTCTTGTTTAGCCTCTAGGAAGTGCTTCTTCCTCCGGCGTCTTCTTGTTCAATGACCCCTGCCGCGATCAGGTCTTCGATATCTCGAAGAGTAGTTGGCGAAGAAGCCCTCGTTATTTTCATCCACTTGTCTCTGGTCAGCTTTCCCTCGAATCCACTGAACAGTCTATTCAGGACTTTCTTCTGCTGGACATTCAGAGAGAGCTTCCTTTTCTTCAAGTCCTGCCAGAACAATTCCTTTTCGAGAGCCCTGTCTGAGATTCGATTCGATTGTTCTATGGCTCGATCCAGACACTCAAGAAACCAGGTTAGCCATCCTGTGATGTCAAGCGATCCAACCTGTGTCTTCTCAAGAACATCGTAATAGCCCTTTCGTTCTTCAAGAATTTGCGACGACATGCTGTAGAAGCGCTGGGCACTGCCGTCAGATCTGGCTAAGCACATCTCAGCGATTGCTCTTCCGATTTTCCCGTTGCCATCCTCAAAAGGATGGATCGTAACGAACCCAAAATGTGCGGTTGCGGCCTTCAAGAGCGGATCTTCCTGCTCGTTGCCGTCCAGCCACTTGAGAAACTTTCCGATCTCGCTCTCGATGCAAGCAGCTGCGGGCGCAACATAGTGAACCTTGTGGCGACCGACTGGTCCTGAGACAACTTGCATCGTACCCTGACTGTCGTCCCGCCATGCGCCTACGCGAAATCTATCCCCGGTTTCACGGACTCCGGGAAACAGATCCGCGTGCCGGTCGAATAGGAACGTAATAGATTTTGCCAATGTGATGTTGGCTCTGTGGACGGAAAGTCCCAAATAAAACGGCCACGCCTAGGAGTGATTTGGCGAACTCCAGACACCCGCTCTGCAACCTCGGAAAGCGCCCACACATCTTAGTAACAGCAGTTCGCAGCCGCGTTTTTTAGTTTCTAGCCTTAAAGCTTCTCGCACGTTTTTTTGTTTTCCAGCCCAACGCAAAAAAGGGGACCTGTACCGTCGGACGGTGTTGTCTTCGCAACATGGCCAGTTCGGCTTTCGCCGCGGTCTGCGAGACTTACAAAATGACGCGTCGATTCATCTTCGTAGCGTTGTGCCTGGCGACGGCCTCGGCGGCGCTCAGCCAGAATGTCCGGCCAGCCTCTGCGGAAGCGCCCGGACCGCGTCCCATCGGCAGAATGGAGGGTCGCAAGATTCTGGCTACCATTCCCACGGTAGACGCCAAGTCCGAATCCGAAACCGACTGTTCTCACCTAGTTCACGATGTTTACGAACAAGCTGGCTTTCCATACGACTATGCCAGTTCGCGCGAACTCTACATCGGCAGCACAAATTTCACGCGCGTGCGCGCACCCCAAGCGGGTGACCTAGTTGTTTGGCGCGGCCATGTCGGCATCGTCATCGATCCCAAAGAACACTCCTTCTTCAGCTCCGTGCGTTCCGGTCCCGACACGCAGTTTTATGACTCGCCCTACTGGCGGTCGCGTGGTATCGCTCGTTTCTTCCGCTATATGACCGAGAAGCCGCTCCGTTCCGGCCGAACGCTCGAAGCTACACGTCACGCGGACCAGCAACCTCTTCAGGCCGCCAGCCGCAGTTCGGAGAATCGACCACCTTCCAGACCGCCAAAGGCGGCACCTGCATCTGCGTCGAACTCTGCCCCCGCAGCTGAAACCTCCAGTTCAGCAACCGTCGAAACTCCTCGAGAGATCATTCTGCAAGTGGCCCGAAAAAATCCTTCGCCAGACGAAGTCGCAGCCGCATTTGTCCAAATGAATCAGGATTCCGGTGAATCCCTCCGCACGCGCAGTCTGAACAGTCTCGGCAAACCCATAATCGTTTACCGCGAGGTACGCGTCTCAGCAATACAAATCAAGGGCAAGCGCGGAACTGCGGTCGTTCGGATCGAATCGTTAGGCGCCCCTCAGAATACGCAAACGGGCCCACAGCTTCGCTGGCAAGAACAGTCTCTGGAATTCGAGAAGACGAAAAGAGGCTGGGTGATGAGTCCCATCCAGGAAGCTGCTTACGTCAAGCGTGAAGTTGCGTTGCAAGTCTTGTCGGCCCGGCTCGCGGAGCTCGCGCAAAATACAGACGCCACTCCCGAACAGGAACGCGAGCAGAAACAAATCATTCGCCTCCTGAATTTGCTGGTTACCGACGATTTCAGCGCCGCGTCAGCGCAGAGTAATTAAGACGCGAAAGCAAGCATTCTGTATCGCAATTCCCATGTCAGTCAGATGGCAAGACTTTTCATCAGCTACTCGCGGGCGCGATCTCACGGGACGTAATTTCATATTTGAAGCCATCCGGATCGAGACAATCGAGTCGACCCTCAGTTGTTTCCGCCTGCGGGTACATGAAGAATCCAAGCGGCGCACCGCTCGATCCGGGAAGAGTGACATCGTGCGCGAAGTTGTACGCCATCCAGTTCATTTCCCACGACCCAAATAGCCGTGCGCGTGCCTTCTTCACCATTTCGTCGTTGAGTGGCAGACTTCCGGGAGGTTCTTCGAGCACAACTTTCCGTACGTCCGCGGGATCGACAGGAACCCAACCGTAGTCGAGAAGATGCACTTCCGCTCGGCAGTGTTGAGCTTTTGTTACTTTCTCCGACGAGGCACCGAGGCTCTTGTATCCCATCTCCGACTTGGCGACACGGATCCCGTACACGTCGCGCGCGGGAAGGCCGGCCCCACGCGCGAGGCCAACATAGAGCGCATTGAGATCGGCGCATTTGCCGCCCAAATCCCGGGACTCCAGCATGAAGCGGATATCGCCGACGCCACAGCCGCGCGTCTTCGGATTTCGAAATGTGTTGTCAACGATCCACTCGTAGATCGCCCGCGCCTTTTCTACGTCTGTCTTCGCGTGCTTCGTGATCTCGATCGCCGTTGCGTTCACGATACCATCAGTTGGTATGAGCTTGGTCGGCCGTAGAAAGTGCTCCAACTCGGAGCGATCCCCTTTTTGCGCTCCGCTGGGCACCGAAAGGTCGACTGAATAGTTCTTAGTCGCGATCCGGCTCGTAACGGTAAGAATTGGCTTCACTCCGGCCGGAAACTCGGCGGCAATAGTTCCCAACGCATCCGTCTTGCTTTCCACGATCTTCGCATTACCACCTTCAGCGGTGAACGTATTGGAGAGCATTTTCTGAAAGGGCGTTTGGCGGCCGAGCGCCGCCGGTACCCAGATGCGCGTCATCCCCGAGGGTTTCAGAACTTCGACACGCGTTGTCACTTCGAACGTGCGCCAGTCGCCAGACGTCGCGTCCTCGACAAGTAGGCGTCCCGCTCTTGGGAGCGCTAAACTCGCTGACACCGCGCTTGCGGATCGCAGAAAATCGCGACGGTTCATGGCTTCACCTCTTGAGAAGGACTACTTGTACGATTTCCAAACAATTCACAAGGTACCGCCGATTCGACATCAACACAATGTGCAGGCCAAGGCGCGACTTTCCGAGAATAGTGCGCTTGAGAAATGACTGCTTTCGGAAAAGCACCTGATTTGCAGAAAATCGCCCACAAGATGGGCCGAGTGCCCTGGTTTCTTCATTCATCCTGCATTCTGCCTCTGAGAAATAAGCGCCCGGGGCGTCAAGACGTCAGCGAGCCCTATGCGACCGAGCAGCTCAGCGCGGACCCGGTCTAATACCATGTTCACTACTTCAGCGCCGTCCTGAGCCGGATCCACGTGCACTCGGAACGGCCTCTTTCCAAAGGGAGTATCCACGACCTTAACGATCGCCTCCGCGACGGCCGACACATCGGCCTCAGGAGGCACAATCGACGCGAAACCTTTCATGATGTCGTCGGCAAAGCCCTTATAGGGACCTGCTTCGTATTCGGCAACGCGCTCCTCATCTGAGGGAGAGCCTGCGTGCGCGAAGTGATTCGTGCCACCGGTGAAGGCACCTGGAACGATGATCGAAGTCTCGATACCCCAACGCGCCAACTCGCGCGCATAGACTACGGCCAGGGCATCCATTGCGGCCTTTGCCGCGAAGTACGGTGCTAGATAGGGGGGAGTTCCGCCCGCTGTACTACTACTCGACACCCACAAGACAAGGCCTTGTTTCTGCTTGCGCAATTGAGGCAGGGCAGCACGGTTCACGCGCTGAGTGCTCAGCACGTTGATGTCATACAGCTCCGCCAGTTGTTCGGGCGTGAACGCTTCGGCCGGACCAAAGACCATGTGGCCGGCATTGTGAACGACCACATCGAGTCGGTCGTTTTCGGCGATGATTTTCCCAATGCCAGTGTCGACGGATCTGTCCGAGACAACATCAAGCTCCACGGTGCGAAGATCAACGCCGTTCTTCGCGGCATACTCGTGAGCCAGCGCGACCTGAGGTGCATTGCGGCCCTTCGTATCCCGTATTCCGGCGTACACGATGTGACCGGCCACAGCCAGAGCGCGGGAAGCAAGAGCACCAAAGCCGCTCGATGCTCCAGTGACGACGATTACTTTCTTCACGATTTATCTCCTTTTTGAGCGATTGGCTCTCTCCGTAGGACGAGCCTGAATTTCGACAGGCGAAAGCTCAGACCATGCCGCCATTGGCGCGAAGCACCTGACCATTGATCCAGGAGCCATCGGGACCGGCGAGGAACGCGACCGCCGCGGCGATGTCTTGCGGCGTACCCAAGCGCTCCAGCGGATTCATTTTCGCGAAGCGCTCGATGAGTTCCTGTGATTTTCCGTGTAAGAACAGTTCGGTCGCGGTTGGCCCTGGCGCGATTGCGTTGACAGTGATCGACCGCCCGCGAAGTTCCTTGGAGAGAATCGCGGTCAGTATTTCGACGGCAGACTTGGTCGCGGCGTAGATGCCATATGTCTCCAGCTTGGTGCCGACGACGCTGGTGGAGAAATTGATGATGCGTCCGCCGGGACGAAGCCGTTTTGCTGCTTCGCGCAGACCATTGAACGTGCCCTTCAGATTCACGGTAATCATACGGTCGAACATCGCGTCATCCGTCGTGGCAACACTCGCGAGTGTCATGATTCCGGCGTTGTTGACCAGAACGTTGACGCCGCCGAACTCCCGTTCAGTAGCATCGAACATGCGCGCTACCTCGGCTGGTTTGCTGACATCGGCTTGCGCGGTTACCGCGCGCCCTCCAGCTGCTTCGATTTTCTTGGCGAGCTCAGAAGCTTCCTCTTTACTGCCTGCATAGTTCACAACTACGGAAAAGCCGTCTTGCGCGAGCCGCTCCGCAACCGCGGCTCCGATACCGCGGGAGGCTCCTGTAACGATCGCTATTCTTGTCATGATTGTTCTCCTCTCTTGGCGTTCCAATTTGCGAGGTTCGTTCGCATTTCATTAGATAGCAGGGCGTGCCATTTGCAACATGCATTGCTAGAATGCCTTGCAGGCGTGAAGTGCATCTACGGAACCTTGATCTCAATCTGTTAGTCCCGCTCCATGCCCTATTGGAGGAACGACACGTAACGCGAGCGGCCAAACGAAGTTTCTTGAGTCAGCCAGCCATGAGCCGGGCGCTTGAGCGGCTGCGCGAGATGTTCGGAGATCCTCTGCTGGTTCGCAGTGGCCGTACCTACGAGCGCACCGTTCGCGGCGAACGTGTGCTGCGGGAGTTGGAGACGCTCATACCTCGGTTTGAGGCTATGGTGAGAGGAGTCGAGTTCGATCCGGCCCGAAGCCAGGAACGATTTCGCGTGGCGTTAACCGACCACGCATCCACGATTCTGCTGCCATCGCTCGCGGCTCGGATAAGGAGGGCGGCGGCTCACGTAAAGCTGGAAGTATCCGCGTGGCGCACGGAATCTTATGAGGACGTCGTAGCAGGCAGAATCGATACGGCTCTCAGTGCAGAAGAAGCGCCTCCTGTCTTAGAGAGTGAAGTGATCCTTAGTTTAGATTTTGTTTGTCTCGTAGGCTCCGCTCTGCGGGTTCGCGCTCGTCGTTTTACGCTGAAACAATATCTGCAATTTCCGCACGCGCTGGTCGAAACGTTGGCTGGGCAACAAACCTTGGTGGATCGTCCCCTGGCGCAGCTTGGTATGAAGCGTCGCGTCGTGCTTAGTCTTCCATTCTTTGTCCCGGCGATCTTTGCGATCGCTCAAACGGATTTGATTCTCACTGTGCCCCGCAAATTGGCAAAGATCACCGCAGGGATGGCTGGTGTACGCGTCGTGGAATCGCCTCGCGAGATCAATGGCTTTCCGTATTTCATGGCGTGGCATCCACGACTCAGCACCGAGCCTGCTCACAGATGGTTCCGTGAACAACTGCGGATGGTTGCTCGGACAACTTGAGCACTCGAGGGACAACAGTGTAAGTCGGTTCGCTCCTCAATCCGCGGCATACGACTGACGAGGAACTCCGAGGCTACGGCCTTTCGCGGAAGACAAGCCTGGTTTTGCTCCCGCCGGAAAATCCTTCGCCAGGGAAACGATTTCGGGACCTCGATTCATCCAGACTCGGACTAGTGCGCGAAGTGCAGGCAGACCCATGGCAAAAACGGCGATCACTTATAGTGCCGGGATGTGTCCCCGAGCGAAAACCGGCGCGATGTGCCACAAACCTTCAAACCAAAGATGCTCAAACCCTGGACAAGTCTTGGAGGACAGCCCGTATCGGTTTCGCTTTCCAGAAACGATTCCAGTTCTCGAGCGAAGCGAACGTGCGGCTGTGCATCCGATCGATGTATAGCGTGCCCTGCAGATGATCAATCTCATGCTGCAGGATCCGGGCGTACCACCCGGTAGCCTCAACCGATTGATGCTCTCCGTGTTCATCCAAATATTTCACTTGGATGGTTCGGGCACGCGGAACGACTGCGGAGAAACCAGCCAGGCTGAGGCAGCCTTCATAGAAATCAACGGTATCATCCGTCGAGAAAGTGATAACCGGATTGATGATCACGTGGAACGGCACCGGCCGCCGCTCCTTATCCTCAACCTCTTGGGGCGGCAACCCTTTCAACAACTCCTCTCGATCTTCAAGTACTGCAAGCTGCAATGGTAGTCCGACTTGGGGAGCAGCCAGACCAACGCCTGGAGCGTCCTGCATTGTTTCTTTCATGCCCTGAATCAGTCTTTGGATTTCGTCGCACGTTATTTCTTCGCGCGTCAACGCACGCGCCGTTTGCCGCAAAACCGGTTCTCCTGCCTGCACGATCTTCAGACGCAACTCGTCCTCTTTCAGTTGTGAAAATCGCGGCTCTTGAAAAACAAAACCGCCGCTTTGCTATCTGGCTAACGCCTCATACCTATCGCAATGGACTGAAGAACTCTCGCAGATCCTTCGCAAGCAATTCTGGCTGCTCCATCGCAGCAAAATGTCCGCCCTTGGGCATCACCGTCCAACGTACGATATTCAAGCCGCGCTCCGCCAACGCCTGGGGCGGCATGGCAATCTCCCTGGGAAAGACTGCAACAGCTACGGGTGGCTCGACACGGTTGCTGCGCGCGAGACTGAGCGGCCGCTGGCGCGACTCGTAGTACAGGCGTGCGGACGAAGAAGCCGTTTCCGTGACCCAATAGATCATGAGGTTGGTCAAAAGCTCGTCACGAGTAAAGATGCTTTCAACATCGCCTGCACAGTCACTCCAGGTCCGAAATTTTTCGATGATCCAAGCTGCGAGTCCAACTGGAGAATCATTCAATCCGTAACTCAGTGTTTGGGGCTTGGTTGCTTGTTCATGGCTGTAGCCGCCTTCGGCATCCCACCACGCACGGAGTTGTCCCATATACGCACTCGCAATCTCATCCTCAGGTTGTACGTTCAGCGTGCCCCCGAGCAGGAAACGTCCCGCGATGTAGTTCAGGTGAATCCCGGTCATGTGCTCAGCATGATCGAGTCCAAGCGCAATCGACATGGCCGAGCT
>Ga0137383_10000942_pt1 | contig 16371 bp, 9 predicted proteins | sample SagtaG_19_FD_104817 | JGI IMG/M metagenome (GOLD analysis project Ga0137383, IMG submission 104817) | Vadose zone soil microbial communities from Sagehorn Ranch, Mendocino, California, USA - Sage2_R_40_16 metaG | ecosystem: Environmental > Terrestrial > Soil > Vadose zone | place: USA... | reverse complement strand
TGAAATAAATCGTTTGCTGCGCGGCGTCCGCAATATGCGTGATGTTCCCTGCGGGATCGTAACTGTAGGACAGCGCTTGCGCAGGTTGCACCCCCGCCGGCCTGCCGGGCCGCGTGGTCGTCAAGCCAGTCAGGCGGAACGTGAGGGGATCGTAGCTATAGGCCGTGGCCGCGAAGGTCGCGCCCAAGTCCCCATACTCAATAAGCACGCGGTGGCCTTTCGCGTTGTAATCGATGTTGTTGACGAAGGACGTAGCCGCGGCGGCGCCCCTTAGGTGCACACTCATCGCTTCCAGAAGGTTCGCCAGGTTAAAGACCGGATGGGCCGTGCTGGCATCCGGCGCGCGCGAGGAGATCACGCGATTGAGTGCATCGTACTGCGCTGTGCTGAGATGCGTTTCAACCAGCAGCGCGGGCGCCGCGCCCGACCAATCCGGCAGCAGCTTGTGGTCCTGCAGGAAACGCCGGCTATTGCCCAGGGGATTGCCTTTGAAATCGAACCCCACATCCTTGCCGCTGACCGGATCGGTTACGAGGTTACGAACTGCGCCAGCCACGTCGAACTGCTGAAAGATGCGCGTGCGCAGGTTGAACTTCTGATCGTTGGGCCGGCCTTCGCCATACTCGATTTTCTGATACGCGACTTCGGCCGCCAGTGTCCGGGGATCGGAGTTGGCCGCGTCGGTTCCGCGCACGAACAACAGCAGCGGGCGGCGCAACTCATCGTATTGCGTGCGCAGAACATGCCCGCGACTGTCCCAAACGCGGATCGTCTTTCCCAGCGCGTCGGTGAGCATCCAGCGCTCGCCCGTCTCCATGCCGAACTGGTGAATGCGGTGTTCCAGCAGGTTGTAGTCGTAGGCCATCACTCGGCGGCCCAGCGGGTCGGTCAACGACCGTTGGTTGCCTTGAATCTCCACCTCGCTGTGCGCCGGATACTTGCCTGCCGCGCCATTGTCGGCGAGGGTAAGAAAAGCCCGGCCCAGCGTATCGAGATAGGTGAGCGTGGGAGTATTGGCGTGCGCCGCCGCTTTGACGGCGGCATCCTGCTCCTGCGGGCCAAGCGCACCACCGGAGCGTTGCACACGCCAGGTGGGCGAATAGTCGGCTGCGGGCAGACGCTTGAAAAAGTCGCCTACGTCCGGATCAGCGGTGGGGTCATCCTGCGCCACGGTGTCGTTGACGTCCCACGCCGCCTGACCCCACGGATCAAACACGATTTTTTCGTAGCTGTGATTGGCATGAAGCGTGGCCACTACGCGCCCCGCCGGGTCGTAACAGACGATGGGACTGACGCCCACGGCGTTGCCAAATTCAAACTGGTGACCCTTAGGCAGTTGGCTGAAGAACGGTTCGTACTGGCGGACGGCCTTGCCCTTGTTGTTGTACACCGTCCACCCGTTGCCCACCCAGCGCGGATCGACGGTGGCTCCGCCATCCACTACTGGTCCCGGCTCGGCTTGAATCTTCTTTTGCATCTGCCGGCCGAATCCGTCGGAGTAGCTGAAGCTGATCTGGATCTTGCTTTGCGCGCCCGGCGCGAGATCGGAAACGTGCGTTTCGCGCGCCAGGATCGCGGAAAAAGCCGGAAGCCACTTGCTGGGATCATTCGGCGCGGCCCCGCGCGTGCGAAAAAAGCGGTTTATGTCGTAAACCACGCGCGAGGTGGCATCGCCCAGCAGCGGCGGCGCCAAGACCTGGGGATCCGGGGCATCATAAAGCGCGTTGGTCTGCGCCACGGCGAGTTCTACCGGTAAGCCGGCTAGCCCATCCCCGAGATTTTCTCCCGCTTTGCCCATCACCGTGGTCGCCACCACCAGGCCCAGGGCGTCGAAGCGCACCGTGGCCTGGTTCGCGTTGGCGTCGGTGAGCAGCGAAGCAGCCAGCACGCGGTAATCGTTCACCGCCGCCATGCTGTTGCCCTTGGGATCGGTAGTTTGGGTGACGAGGAGATTGTGCGGCGCATCGTAGTCGACCGTGGTAGCGCTGCCGTAGGGGTCTTCGAAGCGGCGCGGGAGAAGGAAATTGGCGCGCGCTTGATTCAGTTCTGCGGGAAACGCGGGCCCGGCGGCGAGGAAGAACGAACGGCCCGAGGGAATCCACAAGCGGCCATCGCCGTCGAGGTCGACGTAACCCCCGCCATCCCCACCCTTGCTGGCCAGCACCGCGGCCGGGGCGGGCGCGAGCGCCACCCCGCCGCGTTGGTACACCTGTGCGAGCAAGCCTGGAGTAAAAGCGAGCTTGTAATTCGCGCCGCCAAGGCCCAGCGATTCCAGCTTCGCCAACGCCAGCAGGGCACGCGCATCTCCCGCCGCCGCGCCGAGATCGTCGGGACGATAATAAGCGCGCGCGCAGGCGAGCAATCGCCGATACGGTTCGCCCGCGTTGAGCCCCGCCGGGTGCAGATTTTCGTAGGCAATATCGTGCGCCCCATCGCCGACCGCTCCTACTGCGGCTTGCAGTTCGTCGAAGCGGAACAGATTGGTGACGCCCGCCTGGTTGGCGGCAGGCTGGAGTTGCAGCAGTTCGTAGTTGGTGGTCTCCGCCTCCGCGGGAGCCCGGTAGGCGTCGTGACCGGAAATTGCGTTGGTGCAGGTTTTTTCCTCGCAAGTAGCCAGCAGGGCGCTTTGTTTAACCTGATCCTCGGGTGCAAGCGCCGGATCAAGATAGCGGCGGCCATACCCGACGGAAGCCGATTGCAACACGTTGCCGAAGGGATCGACCGCGAAAATCATCGAATGGGAGACGCGCGGGTCGGTGGCGTCGCGCGCCGGCGGCGGGGCATCCGGTGCAGCCAAAGTGTTCGCCATCACCTTGTACAGCTTGCGCTCGTAATGAAAATCGAGACTTTCACGCGGATGGGTGAAGAACACGGCGAAGCGATTCGGCCCCTGCGGCTGGAAAACTTCGATCGTGTAATTGCGCTCGGCCACGTTGTACGGCTGTGAGGCTTGATCGAAGTCATCCAGGGCGTAGATTTCCTGGCGCACCAGCATGCCGCGCAGGGCGCGACAAGCTTCTCGGAGTTCCTCGCCGCTAAAGTCACGGGCTTTTCGCGTGCCGTCGGGAAGAAAGACCGATGTCGGCAGGGCCGTGTCGGGCAGCAGCATCGCCGCCTGCTGCGCGTCCGTCAGACTAGGCTCGGTGAAATATTCGTGCGCTAGGTACTTCGAAATGCGCTCAGCCCCAAAAAAAGCGCCGGTGTGATACCAGGTCTTGGTCAACACCGGCGGCACGTTCGAGGCGGCGTCAACATTGACGGGCTTGGGGAAGTCGTCGGAGGCGCTCAGCGTGGCGAATTCAGCCGTGTCGAGCTCATCGACCCGGGCGAAGCCGCGGAATTCGCGCTCCACGCCGTCGTAAAAACCATGGTGATAGCTGTAGCGCGTAATAAACAGGTTGCGATTGATGTAGTCGTAGACTTGCACCTGCTCGACCACATGCACGGGAAAGGGCAGCCGCGTCACCCATGGCGTACCCGCCAATTTGTCCGCGACGTAGAACTTGGTCGAGGGGGCGTACTGCACGACCGTCTCGGCCCCCATGTTGTTACGTACCCGGACCATCAGGTGCGGCTTTTGTCCGCCCATCAGGTCGATGTAACGCAGGCAGCAGCGGGTGTTCGTCGGCAAAGGCGAGGACCACACGAGGCAGGCGGTGCCACCACCGAGCAGATCCAACACGTTGGCCGAGGAAAGACTTTCGATGACGGGGAAATGTTGCAAGCTGCGGCGCGCCCCAAAGCCGTTGCCGGATTGATTGAAGTAAAGGTCCACGTGGCCGGCAGCGAAGTAAATGACATCGGCCGTGCCCGTGCCGTCAATGTCGGCCAGGCGGATACGGCGGCCATCGAACACCTCCGGCCGGTCAAATCGCGTCGACGAGTCCATTACCACCTTCGCGCCAAACCGCCCATAGCCCAGATTCGGCCAATAGCACACTTCGCCGTTACGGATGCGCACGATGTCGGTCAGCCCGTCACCGGTCATGTCCGCCAGGAAAACGGTTTCGGTGCCGTCGGCAAACAAAACCTTCGGCCCTTTTTCCTCGTCCAGCGCTTGCGCCATCCGCCGCTCGTCGCCAAAGCCCTGTGCGCCGAGCGACTCGTGCCAGAGCAGCGCATCATCCTCGGTGAGCAGCAAATCCGGCAAGCCGTCGCCGGTCAGGTCGATGAAGCGCAGCTTGGGATTGTCCCAATCCAGGTTGGGCAAGGTTTGAAACGCCTTGAACGGGTCCCAATCAAACTCCGCGCTGCGCTCGAAGAATCCCGCCAACGAGCGGTCAAATTCCACCAAATCGAGTTGCCCGTCGCCACTCAGGTCCATCAACCGCTGCCGGCTTTCGCGCAACTCCGCTCCCGTCGGCGTCTTTGCCACCACCTCGACTGGCGCAAACCGCGGCAGCGTAGCCTGGTCGCCGTTGGTTCCCTGGACATTTCCGGGGCTGAGATTCGCTTTGTAAAACCAGCTCCCGCCTTGCTCGGTCAAAATTCCCTGCAAACCCTCGCCGTCCAGGTCCGCCCAACGGTAAGCAGAGCCATCCACTCCGGCGGGCAAATTCTCCAGCGCCTCGCGATCGGCTTCCCGCACCGTCTCATCAATCACCGCCTCGCTGTATCCAAATTCCAATGGCGGCAGCGAACTGGTGATATAGCCACCAGCGCCATCGCGGCGATAGCCGGTTTGGCTGGCCGAAACCAGAAAGGAATAGACCGGCTGTGTGGGATCGGCCGGTGGCGGGGAGTAGGTCAAATCGGTGGAACGAACCAAACAGTTTAGCCCGACATTGGGTTCATCCTTGAAGTGATGGAACATCAGCACGCGCTGGCAGAGGCGATAGCCGCGCACTTCAAACGTGGGGCGATAGGTCGAGTAGTGATCGAGACGGCAGGTCCATTGCCCGGCATCCTGGGGCGTGGGATTGTTTGGGTCGTGCTCGCCATAATCGAAAACGACTTGGAAGCACCAATCCCCGGGCAAGGCCAGCGGCTGAGGCTGGGTGAGATCTGGAAAGTAGGGCGTGCGATTGCCGTAGAAAATGTGCTTCAGATAGCGCTTCGCCGAACGTATGAGATCGCTACGATTGCGCTCGTGTGCCGCCGTGACATCCACGCCGGAAGAATCCTCGGGCTTATAGCGATAGGAGATGACATTGCCTTTGGCGTCGTAGCTTTCGCAGATCAACCAAGTGAAGACGCGGCTGGGGTCGGCGGGATCAGCAATACGGCTTTCCGCTGTCTTGCCATACCAGGTGGTGACATTATCCTTGGAGATTGAGCGCCAGAAGGTATCTTGAGGGTCGGAAATATTGCGCCAGGCTTCGATGCGCGCAAACGCTCCCTCGATCCGCGGGCGATAGCGATGAACCTTATACTGCTTCCCATACACGGTGCGCGCCACCACATCGCGAGTCAACTGGCCAGCCATATTCGTCAGCACGGGCACAAGATCTTCCGAGCTGGACAGGATAAAGGTATCGCTCTCGTCGTCGGCGTATTGGGGCAGGCCCTTGTCGGTCTTGCGGCTAATGTTATTGATGGCCAGCGACCAGCCGAAACCAAAAGGGCCGTTGCCCGTCCCGGAATCGTAACTAAGCGACAGTTGGGGGCCAAAGCCGGAGCGTCCGGGGCTGGCATGAACCGGAACGGCGAGCGAGCCAGTGCCGGTCACAGGATTGAGGTTGAATTTTTCCGCAATTGCGCGCAGGGCTCCGCCGCCTTTGGGCAGACTTAACTGCGGCGCTGCTACGCTGAACGGCTGTTCCTGCGTCTTCCCGGCCGCAGGTTCAGGCCTTGCCTCGGTTTCGGGTCTTGGCTTCTCCGCCACAACTCCTCCCTGCGCCTACGTTGTGCTGCACGCTCTTGAGATCAATAGCTCAGCAGCTCCTTCTTAATCGAGTTCATGTCAATATCACTAGCCGACACCAACTTGGCGCACCAGCGTAGGAGCTAGCTGTGGCGCTGCTTGCGGAGCTTGCGCCACCATCTGGGTCACGGTTTGAGGCGCAGCTCCGAAGGACGAGAAGGCGTTCTGCAATTGATTCGCTAAGTAGGGCGCAAACATAACGGCTCCACTGAAGAGGTAGTAGATGACGGACTTCATGTCTTCGAGGTGGACCGTCCCAGCGAATGCGGAATACAGGAAGTAGTAGCCGAATCCGAGAAAAACGCCGAGGATGTTCAGCAATCCGAGGAGAGCAATCAACCGGCTGGAGCTGGCTACCATTATTGGCTTGGTTCCAAGAGGCAGGGGATCTGGTTGGTTTCCCGCCTCTTCGGAAACAGCATCGCCAAGTTGCCAGTCTCGGCTGCGTAAGAGTCCTAGGGCAACGAATAAGAAAGCAAAGACAAGGATCGCGGTCATGATCCAAAAGGTGGCCCAAAAAACAGACTCTTTTGGAACGCCAAACGTGGGAGGAGCAGTCGTGGCCGCCTGTGCCCATGCTGCTGAAGGGCTCAGAGAAACGGCAAGACTCACGGAGAGGACTGTTAGGACTAGCTTAACTTGCGTTTTCATGTGAATGTTCTCCTGATGCGATTGGCACGATCTGTTGCCAACCATCGAGACGCTAGGACAAAGGAAGCGCTCTGTACATGCGCCCAAGGTAACTGTTGCTGACCCATTCCGAAGTGGTTGAACCAATTCTGCTCCAGCCGTCGTGCTCCTCGTACACCATGACGTTCTGCCCGCGTCGAAGCTGAGTGGTTACGCTTCCCGACAGCGACGGAAGCGCTCGCACATTAAGCAGGTCCGCCGTAACTTGAGCGACATACAAGGCTTGGACCCGTCCCGTCGGGCTATTGGAAGCCAAGTACTCTTCTTTGACCCAGAGCGAATTGGCCGCATCAATCCTGCACCAGCCATCCCGTTCCTCGTACACGGGCAACTCAACTCCACGGTTCAGTTGCTTCACGATCGCCGCCGCGGCCGAGGGCAGCGCGCGGGCATTGAGTGTGTCGACTTGTACGTCCGCAGTGTATAGAGGGAGGGATTGAATGGCGGGAGCAGAGCCGAAGTAAGCGGCTAGCTGGCCCGCAACCAACGGAATAAGGTTGTGCTCCTCATCTTCGACGGCGTTACCGCCAAAAAAATTGGTGCCTGGGCAGCTTTTCGTAGCGCCGGTACCATTGGTACGCTCCCCTGTGTTCAAGTCATACCAATGATGAAATACGATGGATTGGGAGTCAGGGTGTAGAGCGAATTTCTTACAGAGAATTGCAAAGAGATTCACGATGCAGCTTTTCTGCGTCGCAGTGATCGAATCGCGTCCGACATCAAAGTTGCCCAGATTTTCGATGCAAATCCCGTTTTTGTTAGCGCCCTTAATACCAGCAGGGATCGTATCGATAGGCCGACAGACTGCGACGCTCCCATCTGGGCACGTGGTTAAGTTCTGGGCAATCTCGGAGAAGCCTCTCTGCAGATGGGCATTCTCCATTCCCCGGAGAAGCTCAAAGTGATTTGTTTGGCGAAAATCGTCATAGCTGGGAATAAATGTATGGTGGCACTGAAGCAGGCGTATGACCCTGCCAAAAGAGGATGAGTTCAGCCACGCAGCAAGATCCGAAAGATCGAGGAAGAGTAGAAATTTCCCTTCTTGCGTACTCATGGCTGATTGATCGACCTCCTCAGCCGTTGCCGTAGCTCGTTAGCTCCTTAGTAGTGCAGTCTTCTCGGCAAACGTTTCAGGTTCGCTTGTACCCGTCAACAGTCGCGAAACAGGACGGAAGGCGCCAATGAGCAGTAAGTAAAGGAATCCCGAGCACTTCCAAGTCGCGAAATTGCGGATTCGGACCGGAAGCCTATGAGGAACTGTGGCGGCAGTGCAACAGCAGGAAAGTATAGTGGACACCCCTTCCCTAAGAATAGGTATCTTCGCGGGCATATCTTCGCGGGCATATCTTCGCGGGCATATCTTCGCGGGCTAGTTGACAAAATGTCATATTCGCTTCATAGTGCTGGCTTTCACTCGGTGCGAGTCTCCGCTGATTTGTGACAGCACGGCTACATCCTCTGCCTGTTCCGGGGGGTTGAGCAATGCGACGCGTTACACGAACTCCTCTCCAGGTTTGTTCTGTCGCCCAGAACTGTCTCGCCGAAGCCTATCTTGACCAGTTGTTGCGGACAGATCCGTCGGTGCAGGTCTTGGATCTGAAACATTGCGTGCAAAGATCTGCACCCCGCCGCAGCGGCATCGTTTTCGTTATCGATCTGTGTGGACTGGAAATGCCTTTGTATGAGTGCCTAAAGGAATTGCGGAAGCAATGTTCGGACGCTAAGTTTCTCGCGTTAGACGATCATAACTCCAAGGAAGAGATCGTCCGAATGCTTGTCATGGGCGTCCACGGATACGTTCCGCACCACAGTGTGCCCAGCACGCTCGTGCGTGCGATTTCCTGTGTGGGCGCAAATCACCTTTGGCTTCCGCCGGAGTTGCTGCCAGAGTTCCTTACCGACGTAGGCAGTGTGCTGCAGAGATACGCTCGCCAAGAAGTAACGACACCTCGTGAGGATGAGATTTTGGAACTAGTGCGTAGGCGGCTTTCGAACCGAGAGATTTCGGAGCTCCTACATGTCAGCCTCAGTACAGTGAAGTTCCACGTTTCAAATATTCTTTCGAAATTACATGCGAACAACCGACGCGAGCTCGCAGGAATTTCGTGGCAAAGTGTGTGGGAAATGCAGTCGCAATAAAACCTTGGCCAACTATTAAAACGCAGATGAACCGCGAATGGCATGATTTTCCCAGAACAGCACGACGTATGCTGAGGGTAAGTGAATGATTCTGCGCAACAGGACCAGTGCGGACTGGGCAGGTAGAATTAGCATCCACATGGGCGGCCCGTTGTCGGCAATTGGTATGTAGTGTGCGGGTTGCCGATCTCGGCGCTCATTTTGGCCGCAGTTTGTGTTCATTTTGCTGAAGCTACGACATTCTTGAAGAACACGGTTTTGAAGTCTATCTGGGTTAATAATAAAAGGACCGAGCGATCGGAGGAAAGACATGGAAAGTATCACAGCCCACTGCTCGGGTCGGTCCGCAACACCGTCAAGGGTCTTCACTGCGCTGGTGTAATGGACAAGGAGACCATGCGGCAATTTGACATCCTGTGTCTAATGCCAGTCCGGCTACAAATGGCCAAATAGATCCATGCGCTCCGGCGGGCTTCGCTCGCTATCTAACTGTAACAGCCCGACTTGGTCAGTCAGCACGTACGGGGCAAAAAGCATACAAGGGGAGCTTCTAGGGCTTTTGAAAAAACTGTTCAAAAGGCGGGCGAGCCTTCAATTCGGGATACACTTCGAGAATTTCCCACAACTTACTGAAATAATCCTCGCTTGTAGCTTCGCTTTCTTCGGAGTAGGCAAGACTCATGTTGTACAGATTCAACGCCACTCGTTCAACCAACTCCAGTTCCTCAGGATATTTCCGATAAATTGCTTCGATTTTATCCAATAATTCACCAGCTCTTTCTAGAGCCCCTCGCAGAATACAGCTAGTAACCCCCCACGATAGGATATGCGCTGAAAAAACAGCAATCGGCTGGCAGCCCGCAAATGCAGTTTGCGTTTCTTGCTGCACTGCTACCAAGTGATCTGCGTCCTTAAATCGATTTGTTTGAACGTAATCCACGCACGTATTGAATCGGCATTTAGAAAGTTGTTCGGCTATGGAGACATCAAATGGAAAGTCCGCTTGAAGAACAGTCAGTTCTCGGAGCAAATTCTCAATTTTATCGATCTCGCCGCGCTTTCGATGCTCTACAGTTGTGTTGAACAAGAATGTTGCCAGCGCAACGGCAACCCGGGGGTTTGCAGGAAACCTTCTTCCAAGTTGCCGCATTTCATTACCAAGTCCGTATGCCGCTTCCAGTTCGCCCCGATCGCCATACAGAGTCGATGCTTGGCTTATCGAAGCCGCAACCATCGGGGCCAATGCTTCGTCATGCTGAAAGGCTTCTAGCAATGACTTAGATTCGAGCAGCAACTTATCGACATTCGTTGAGTCGCCAAGCCGACTGAAAGTCCGGACGCAATTGAACAAATAGGACTCAAGTTGTATAGCGATTGTTATTTCCATCGGAAAGGATTCACGTAACTTCCGCACCTCTTTGCCAGCCAATTCCATGGCTGTTAAGTCGTCCGACTCTCCGTACATCGCCGCTCCGTTAACAATACACTTAGCTAAGCTCTCAGTAACAACAACATCTTTTGCATGGGAGCGATAGTGCATTCGCGCTTCGTCCAAAAGGAGATCGACTCTGGCCCGATCCTTAGTTTGTTGGTAGACCTCCACCGCATTCACGATAGCTGCGATGACTCTCCTGCTTCTCTCTTTGGGCTCTGGAAGTAGGTCTGATAGCGAGCGAACGGAGCCGAGCAATTCCTCTACGACCTCCGACGTTGTGCTTTTGTCCAGTGCGCCAAGTAGATTCGTTATTGCCAACATAAGGTATTCGGCAACTTTAGGGTTCTCGGGAAAATCTTCGTGAAGTTTTATTATGTCCTTCACCAAAGACCACACCGCTGCGCTCTCATGCCTGTTGGCTGCGGTCTCGGTGAGCTCCAGCCGACAGCCTGCAAGGTTCTCCACAATGGCCGACGATGTGGGAAATTTCGCCAACAGTGTTTGTATTTCCGCAACAAAACGATCAGCCTCTCGAGGCCTATCGCGTCTTATACATCCCACTGCGATGCGGCTCAATCCTCTGGCGAGTCGTTCCGCAAAGACGGGGTTCTCCGAAAACTTCTGGTAAAGAGTCCGGACTCTGTCCAGAGTCTCTTCTGCAAGGACCAATTCTCCGCCTTGGACATGTGTCGTGACCTGATTAACAAGCGCACCGCTGAACTGAACCCCAATGCGCTCGCTTTCGGGATGCGCATCTTGCAGCGCACCCAATTCAACCAACAAAGCTGATACTTCCTCTTTTCGTCCAGCCTTGTCATAGACAACAGTCGCATTCATGAGTGCCTCAGGTAGATAAGTGCCCTGGGAGTTTCCCTTCCAGAGGAACCGTGACTCATCCAAGAACGTCGGGATGAGGTCTAAGCGCTCAATCAGCATCTCATGAAGACAATTCGTAAGTGCCCGACTCAAGTTCAACGCCGGGTTCTGCTCGTCGGGGAATCGCTCATATATTCGTCTCATTTCTTGTAGCAAGCCGAGGCACGAAGCTACTTGGTTCCTGTGGCTGAAGACCAAAATTGCCCGATCGAGGCCCGATGAATATTGGACCGCTATCAGGGAGCTTTCTGGGAAGGTACGCGACAAGTTTCTTAGCTCTGCGAGGCGGTCCTGGACGTAATTCTCTCGCTCACCCTCGACATCATCTGCGATCGCGTTCGCAATACTCTTTGCCAATTGCTCATTGACTAGCTCTTCATCTCCGAAGAAATCGCTTAGAAAACGTGCCTCCTCCAGCAGCTTGTCAACAATAGGCCTCTCACCCAAGTCTCTCGCCCGGACCACGAGGTTCGGAAGGATCTTCAGACGAGCGAACGCACTACTTTTGGTGGCGGGCGCCTCCTTATGTGCGTTCGCCCACGCGGAGAGTGCGTCGCGAACCTTGGCCGAGTCTCCGTATCCGGTTCCTAGTGAACACTCAATCCAGATCCCCTGCAAGTTCCGAGGCCAAGACTCCGGACAGTGCCAGCTCTCCTGTACTTCGAAACTGATAACTTTGTCTGCCACGGCGAGCGCAAGGAGCTTCTTGAACATCGACACTTGGGCAGGCGAGACCTTCACGTGCGAGCTACGGTCAAGGAGCTCTAAAGCATCTAACAAGTAAAGATTTGTCGTAGGGTCCAGAATTGTCGGAAATCCGAAGTATTCAAGGAAGAAGCTATAGGCACATCGGTCTTGCTGTGCCCCTCGATCTGGGAACGTGCCTCTCAAGCAATCCCATACCACATGTCTTTTCTTTTCGTGTGCGTACTCATAGGCGACGGGTATACGTAGATCGGTGGGGACTGCTTCGCGCACGAGGCCGCGGCCAGCCCATTTCAGTAATACGTCAACACACTGTTCAGCAGGCTGCCCAGCAAGCGCACCTAAGCTGGATACGGGGAGAGGGTGAGATACCTGCGAGAGCGCATATAGCACACGTCGTTCGAGTTCTTGGGCTTGAACGAGCGTCCTGCGCAGATCCCCGTATCTTTTGGTTGCAACACCAATGGCAACTTCGTTCAATCGTTCTTCATCATGCTTGTCAATTCTCGCTTCCCGCCACGCGACGACTACTTCGGGCAATCCACCAGTCATTTCAATCACCGATTCCTTCAGACCAGAATCTGCGTCGGCGAACCAACGAAACTCCTCCCCCAACCAGTCCGCAAGAGCTGTTTTGTCTTGAATGGGTCCCACCTCCACCACGCGGCCGTTGTATTGTTCAACGATGTCCTTTAGTTCGTCGAAAGCAGCCTTAGTCTTCTGTGTCACTTTCCAGGAAAAAATGAAGTGGACCTGGTCCAACGTTCGAAAGTCTCGCGACAGAAAACCCTGGATCGTATCTGCGCTGCCGAAACCACGCACAGTAGAACTTACGGCTTCTGCCCCGGCACTTAAATTGTCAATTATGAAAACCAACTTCTTCTCGGAGAGAACTTCACGCAGGATAGCCACGATATCTCGGAAGACGTCAACACTGAGAGAAGGAATAAAACTGCTGGGTACTTTGGCTTCTAAGCTCAGAGCTTTTTCCTCAAGCCAACCAAATCCTGCGATGGCTGCTTTCGCAAAGACACCCAGCCCAGAACTCTCGACTACGCTCTTTTGAATGCCAGTCAGGAACTCACGAACCCCTCTCAAGGACAAACTCTTCTTCAACTTGGCCCAATCAACGCGAGCTTGTTCCGGAATTCCTCCAACGGAATAGATATGGCGAAGCAAGTTGTCCAACGACCGCAGGAGAGGGTCATCATCGGATGGAGTAGTCTCGTGAAAGCCAACGTAAATCTCCCCCGAAGTCAACAGTTGGTGAGGTAGCAGATTTTTGTGTTCCAACTTGTGCAACAGTTCTTGCAGGAGCGTCGACTTGCCGATTCCGGAGTCTCCGAACACAAGCTGGACAGATCGCGAGGTGTTCTGGATTGGGTCCAGCATTCGCGTCACTTCTGTCGTTCGGCCCCAGCAGGCTGTTCCTGGGTGCATACCTGTGTTATCGAATCAATTTAGATCCTTGTCAAGTCTCCCGCATTTCTACGATTCTAGCGGTCGTTAAAACCTTTAGATTCTTTCAGCAACAGGTTTGAGGATTTATCTCTCAAAACTTTAAGCGCAAGTAGATCGGTGACCTGTTGGATGGATGCATCTGCTTTTTGATAGGCGGCTTGGAGTTTGCTTGTGGGCGTGTGGGGTGTTGGTGGGTTTGCGGTGAAAGAGGCTATTGGCCACCTAAAGCCTTTATCCCAATGTTTATCCCTATAAACTGCCAACCGTGCCCAAACCGTCCAGAGCGAGCCGAACGTCGTCGAAGAGAATCGCAGTGGCGGTGAGAAGGATGATGGAGCCGCGAGTTGTAAAATCCTTTATCCCAATTTATCACAATACGCTGCCAACCGTGCCCAAACCGCCCTGACCGAGCCGAACCGCGTCTTTAGTTTTCAGCGATTTACCAGCGAGCCAGGGCGCAATCACCTGTTTGCTAAACCGTTGTAGGGTCGAAGGGACTTCCATGTCACTTGGGCGAAAAACGCGCTATCCGTAGAAGTGCCTGCGGTTGGCGTCTCGATTCGAGCTGCCCCACGGAAGATAACCACTACGCTCGTTATGTGGTACTCAAAGGAGGGCAGCGCGTTAAAAAGAGCAGGTTTCCACGGCCAGAGCCTCATTTTCATAAGCGCCACATAACGGCTGCAACCGTGCGATTTCAAATGCATGAGCAACCGTCAGCTTGTCCTCATAGAACGCTTGCTTCGCTTCGGGAATGAGTTGAATCAAGCGTAGTCGCCCGTTCACGTATGCTTGCGATCTGCCAACTCGGCCAGCAATGCTTTCAACGGTGTAGGTGTCGGGTTGAAGTTCGATGAGGGCGGCGTATCCTTGCGCCTCGTCGAGCGGATGCACGTCCACGCGCTGCACGTTTTCAATGACCTGTAGTTCCAGTGCTTGAGCGTCGGTCAGGTCGCGCACAGTCGCCGGGATGCTTTCGCGTTTTGCGAGTTTAGAAGCACGATAGCGGCGCGTTCCTGCCACAAGCTCATAAGCGCCCGCTTCTCCTTCGGGAAGTGGGCGCAAGAGAATCGGTTGGAGTACGCCGTGTTGTCTGATGTTGTCAGCGAGTTCTGCCAGCTTCGCTTCATCAAAGAAGCGTCGCGGGTTGGTTTTGGATTCGCGGATTTGTCCTAGCGGAATGTCCTGAATGGATGAAGCCACAGGGGGTACTGATTTCGTTCCACTTGCTACCATCGTTGCGTTCATTTCTTCTAGTCTCCTTTTTTGAGAAATTTGTTTGGGCCTAATATTCTTCGGGTAGCAAAAGCGTGGTCACAGAACGGTCCGATTCCGTGATGATCCACAACTTGTCGCCAGCGTTTGTGCGGTAGGCGCTCAAGAGCCGGAACCCGTGCTCTAGGCTGTAGTCGTTTTCCTTGCGGTCCTCGTCGGACAAATCGCCCCACTCCCGGTTGACATGGCGCGTGAGGAACTCGCCCGGCTGTTGTCCTGCCTTCTTAAGCGCGGCCAAAGCGCCCGGTGTTGCGACGATCTGGCCGAGTTCAAAAGCAGGCTGTTTGCTGAGTTGTTGCATTGGAAAAACTCTTTTCGTTGGTTTCGTTTTTTGCTTCTTAGAGGCACCGCAGAGAGCGGTGCATTAAAAGCAAATGCCCTTCCTGGCGGGGCGAGGCGCCTGGCCGTCCGCGCTGTCAAGGCCGCGCGGTTTTCGCGTTCATCGGAGCGGAGCGGGAGAGCCTTGACAGGAGGAGCGGGCGGTCCAGGCGCAGCTTTTCAGCAGGAAGGGCGAAGGAGTAAGGTTGCGTTCAGAAACGCTGTCGCGGGATGACATAACGGCCCGTCAAAATGTTGTCAGTGGATTTGTTTGCGACGCGATTGTGGCAAAAGCTGAGCTTCTGACTTAGTATGGCAAGTCATCAGGCATATATTGATGGGTTCTTCTATTCATCGTAACAATTTCGATTCGGTATGGCTCGTCCCGGGAGCAAAGAAGGTCATTTATTCCAAGTTCATACATACTCCTATCCGAGAAAAATCTGGAGTTCGTGGCAGCATTAAGAGTGCTCTAAAAGAAGCGGTCGTCGATCACCATAAACATTTAAGGGTGGTCGCGAAGCTTCTCAAAAAACACGGATTCAAGAAGGCGTCGGGAATTCTCAGTTCGCAACTTCCCAGGAGTTCTAACACGCGGATGGGTAACTTCGGTGAAGTGGTGTCTTCTGAACATTTGCGGCAGAGGTACGGTTACGCCATGCCGGTGTTCAAACTGCGCTATATGGACAACTTTCTCATGCCGATGAGAGGAGAGGATATTTTGTGCTTCGAACTCAACCAAAAGGCCCGCATTGTCTCAATTTGTCTTGGTGAAGCGAAGACTCTAGGTAAGTATCAGACTTCAGCGGCGGTCGCTGCCCATGACCGCTTAGCTGATGCATTCAATCCGTTTCCAGTTTGTTTGTCGTTGATTGCGAATGTCTTGTACGACCGCGACGAAAATGAACTGGCCGATCAGATAGAGGACATTATTGGCAGTCTTCCATCAAAGGCGTTCCCTCTCAAGAATTGGATCTTCGTCGTCTCCGGGGACGAACACCAAAATCCATTTGATGTGGTGGAAAAGCAGAGCACAGTTGTTAAAAATCTGTCGTGTGTCGACATTTATCTGCCGGATTTGCACGATTTCGTCAAGGAAATCTTCGATTCACCGCTAAGTAGGACGACTCGATGACGGCTCCTAGTCCAGAGAGGTTGGTTGCTCGGCTGAAAGAATATGCCAGCGATGGTGGTGTTAGAAACCTACAAGCCCAAGCGCACGCCCGCGCAATTCTTCAGGAGTTAGGGTCTCCCCGAGCCACGTGGCCGAGATTTAGAGAGGATCTGGACCAGAGACTTTACTACGGTGCGCACTTCCAGATTTGGAGCGCCCTTGAGTTGTTAGAGCAGGGCCAATCCAAGGAAGAGGCACAACTGGCGTTGTTGGCGGGTGGCGAATCGCTCGAGTTCCTCTGCGAAGACCCTATGCTGGATGCCGAAGTTCGGTCCGAACAACTGCTTAAGGCCGCGTTCGCGTACTACATTGTGTGCTGGCTCAGCCTGAAATGGAGAGGTGACGTTTTCCGTTAGTGAAGATTCCGCCCCATTGGGGCGGGGATTTTCAAGGCATGGGAGTCTATCGCCCGATGCTTGTATCTGGTGATGAGTC
>Ga0137383_10000930_pt1 | contig 16449 bp, 19 predicted proteins | sample SagtaG_19_FD_104817 | JGI IMG/M metagenome (GOLD analysis project Ga0137383, IMG submission 104817) | Vadose zone soil microbial communities from Sagehorn Ranch, Mendocino, California, USA - Sage2_R_40_16 metaG | ecosystem: Environmental > Terrestrial > Soil > Vadose zone | place: USA... | reverse complement strand
TTTGCGATTCAGCCATTGTAAAACGAAACTGCGCCAGATTGAGAACCGGGCCGCGTGCACATCGTTGTAAATTATGCTGTCGGCCTTCACGTCGCCACCTGTATTTGAAGGAACACTCAATCACTCAGGCAGCATATCTTGTCGAAAAACCAGGGCCGATATGATTGGAGAGTAGCAAGGGCTGCTCCGATTTGATGCGCACGATCATTGTTACAGGCTCGTCCGGATTAGTCGGGTCGGAAACAGTCAGGCGTTTCGCTGGCGAGGGCGCGCGGGTGATTGGGATCGATAACGACATGCGCGCTGAATTTTTCGGTGCCGAAGCTTCCACCAAAAAAACACGCGACGATTTGATTGAGAATGTTTCCAGTTACGAGCATCACGATCTGGATATTCGGGACACCGCCGCAATGACTGAGCTATTCAAACGGCATCGCCGCTCCATCGACGCAATTGTGCACACTGCGTCGCAACCGTCACACGACTGGGCAGCTCGCGATCCGCAAACCGATTTTACTGTCAACGCCAATGGCACGCTGAATCTTTTGGAGGCAGCTAGAACGTTTTCTCCGGAGGCGCCGTTTATTTTTACTTCGACGAACAAGGTATATGGCGACACTCCGAATCGTTTGCCACTGCGGGAACTGGAGAAACGCTGGGAGATTGAGCCGGGCCACGAATACGAACCTGGCATTTCGGAAACGATGAGCATCGATTACACCAAGCATTCCCTCTTTGGCGCGTCTAAGATCGCTGGAGACGTTCTCGTTCAGGAATACGGTCGCTATTTCGGAATGCCCACGGTATCTTTTCGCGGCGGCTGCCTCACTGGACCTGCGCATGCTGGAACGGAACTCCATGGTTTTCTTTCCTATTTGATGATCTGCGTCGTGACCGGCAGGCCTTATCGTGTCTTCGGCTACAAAGGCAAACAGGTGCGCGACAACATTCACAGTTCCGATCTGGTCGAAGCGTTTGCGGAATTTATTCGGGCGCCGCGCAACGGGGAAGTCTATAACATCGGGGGCAGTCGCCATAGCAATTGTTCCATGCTCGAAGCGATTGAGATGTGCGAAGAAATCAGCGGCAAAAAATTAACCTGGAGCTACGAGGAAACGAACCGCCTCGGCGACCACATCTGGTGGATCAGCGATGTGCGAAAGTTCCAATCACATTATCCAAACTGGAAATTTCGCTACGGGATGCGCGAAATTCTCGAGGAAATCCACGACGCCGTCACAAGTGGGCAGTGAATAGTGGATTCCCTGCATCTCACAGTTGCTTCGCGCAGCAGTGCCAAAGAAAATTGCCCTCGGTAGATGCCGTTCAGACATCCCTCTAATAGGGGCTAAGATTCATCGACTCAGCGGGCTTGAAACGCCAGAAGGATCGCCCCGCATAATAGCGGCGGAGTTTTTCGTTCTCGGCCTGGCCCAGATCCAACGCCCAGATGACCGGAGCGGCGTCGATGTTCGCCGGATTATAAATCCATTCGTCGTGCGGACTGGGCAGTCCAGCGTAGCTAACAAAGATTACATGCTGGCCTGACTGATTCCTGAGCAGCTTCCGCTCAATACTTTCCTTTTGTGCGATCTGCACGTTTTTCGACTGAATCTGATCTATGGTCTCGTGCCTCGCGATCGCCTCCGCCTGGGAAGTCACCATCACCAGCAGTACTGCAGCCGGCATAGCGTTGACCAGGAAACGGCCTGCCTCTTGTCCGTGATACTTCCATTGACTCAGGTAACGCAGCGACTGTGCTGCAAGGATCAAGAGCGCCGCCAGAAACGGCGCTGCATAGTGTGGATACCACCAAACTTCAATCAGCGACGCCGTCCCCATCACCATCGCAAGCACTACGGGGAATCGTGTCCTTTTCGATCGCGCTAAAAGCGGCATGGCTGCTGCCAGCGGCAAAACCCAGATCAGATTACCGTAATGATACCGGAACATCGTGAGCCAGTCCATCGGACGGTCCAGAAACACCCGCCAACTGCGCGCGCGCTCATATGTCTCCCGCATTCGCGACCTGGGGCCAAAAGGTCGAAGGGTCCGCGGTACGGTGGAGATGGGGATGAAGGAGAAAGGCGGAGCTGTCTCGTATTGCTCGTAATACAACTGGTACGGCAGACGCAAGGGGTGACCGGTAACGCGGTAATTGTCATAGGCAAACCAGGAAGCCCCGGCCGTGCCAATCAGCAAAATCGGCAGCCATACGCGCGCAGTGCGGTTTGCCATCGCTAGCGCGATGAGCGTGGGAATCACGAGCAACAAACCTTCAAATGGGCGCGCCAGGATGACAATCACTGCTCCAATTCCCAAGAGCCAGGCGTATTGCCATCGTTTGCCTCGCGTGATGCGGGCCCACGCACCAACAACGAGTGCGCCTCCAATTGCGGTCACCGCACCGCCCCAGTAGCTGTTCATCCAATAACTAAAAAGACAAAGATCCAAACCGATAAATGCACCAAGAAGTGCCCAACCCGGAGGCAGCCAACCTTGCAACGCCCAGCAAAGAGCTGCGGCGAGTATGCCCGCGCTGAGCCAGACCCCGAACCAGGGATGCCCGAAAAGCACCTGTCCCAGGGCCATCATAAGCGCCGGCGCCGGCGGGAAGCGAGAGGCGTAAGTTGGTTGTTGAAGGATGTAAGTGCTTTCAAAGAACCGCCAAAGCGGATGCGCTGGATTCGTTAGGCGGCCATGCGCAAAAGTGTCAGCTTGCAGAAGGTAACTAAATTCATCGTAAATGGACGGCCTGGGGATGGGCCAGATTGGAAGTAGCGCCGCCCGCGCAGCGAGAATCAATATTCCCAGCCCCACCCAACTCAAAGTCTTGTGGCCGGCCAGCACGGAAAGTCTGCGCACAAATCTTTGCCACAAACCGCGCCATCTGGGCGGGGCAGTTTTCGCAAAAAGGCCGAAAATTCCGATCAGTACTGCGCAATAAATGAGCTGACGGAGGTGCATGTCACGAAAACGGCATAACTATCACCAACCCTGCTTAAACACGAGCGACATTCGCATGCATTGAATGCAGCCATGTTGCGATTGGAGAGTGATTTTGACGATTGCCTGTATTAAAAGAGGATTCAATGCAATTGGTGCCTCAGACCGACGCTGTTGAAGTCTCAGTAGTCATTCCCTGCCTTAATGAGCAGGATACTTTGGCGACGTGTATTGAGAAAGCTCAACGAGCTTTGCTCGAGTACCACATCACTGGTGAGATCCTTGTGGCGGACAATGGGAGCACTGATTTGTCTCAGACTATCGCCGAGCGCGAGGGAGCGCGCGTGGTAGCCGTCAACGAACCAGGCTATGGCAGCGCATTGATGGGCGGAATAGCCGCCGCAACCGGCCAATTCATCATCATAGGGGACGCAGACGACAGCTATGATTTCCTCGAGCTGCCGAAGATCGTAGGAAAATTGCGAGAAGGATTCGACCTGGTCCAGGGCTGTCGGCTTCCCGCTGGCGGTGGTTCGATTCGCCCCGGCGCGATGCCTTTCTTACATCGTTGGATCGGCAACCCGGGTTTTTCCTTTCTTGCACGGAAATGGTTCAACGCGCCGATCAACGACGTCTACTGCGGCCTGCGCGGTTTTACGAAAGCCATGTACCGACGGCTTGACCAGCGTTGCACGGGTATGGAGTTCGCCACGGAGATGATCATTAAAGCCAGCTTGCGCGGCGAAAAAATCGCTGAGGTTCCAATTACTCTGCATCGAGACGGACGCAGATCGCACGCTCCGCACTTGAAAACATTTCGGGATGGCTGGCGCACGTTTCGCTATTTTCTAATGTGCAGTCCGCGTTGGTTGTTTCTGGTTCCCGGAGGCGCCTTTATTGCCTTTGGACTACTCGGTTATTTGGTCGCCATGCCGGGCTTGCGGATCGGGCACAGCACGTTTGACGCTCACACGTTGTTGTTCGCAAGTCTCGCCATCTTGTGCGGTTACCAGTGGATCCTCTTCGCCCTTTTTGCCAAGACCTTCGCCGTTACCGAGGGTTTCCTTCCACCAGACCGGCACTTAGAACGCTTTTTCGAAGTGGTGAATTTGGAAAAAGGGTTGGTCGTTGCCGCGCTCGCGATTATCGGGGGTGGCTGTCTGTTGCTGGCCGCAGTCTGGCAATGGTGGCTTACCGGCTTTGGCCACCTGGATTACGCTCGTACGATGCGACTCGTTGTACCGGGCGCAACACTCGTTGCTCTTGGGTTTCAGACCGTATTCTCCAGTTTTTTCGTCAGCATTCTTGGGATGCGCCGAAAATGAGTCGGATCCGGTAGAGCCGCGACTAAGCGCGCGCTTATCGTTGCAATTCTGCTCGAAAGATGCGAAAAGCCTGACCGACGAATGAAAATGTTGAAAATGATGCGGCGTTTTTTTTGGGTTGTTTTATTCCTCGTTCTGATCCATCCGACATGGGCCAAAGACGAGCGATCGATCAGGGATTTGGCCAAGGCGCTCACGAAGCTTGCGCCTGAGGTCGATCCTGCCGAGGCGGAGCAAATATCGGTGACTGCTCATACCACGGCACGCAAGCTCGCACGCGAATATCACGTCGTCTTAAACCCGGAGTTTCAAGCCTTCCTGGTCAACGTCGGCGCCCGAAAACGTGGCTGGTGCGGCCATTGGGCACAGGATATCGGCACGCGTTTGAAAGAACTGAAGCCCAGGACGCTGGTGCTTCACTGGGGCGTCGCCTACGATCACACATCGAGCGAAAATAATTGCCTTGTAGTGACTGCGCGTAACCAGCCTTTCAAGGACGGCATCATCCTCGATGGCTGGCGGAGGGCTGGCCGACTATTCTGGTGCCCGGTCATAAAAGACGACGAGTATGAGGTCGAACAGCATTACGGCCATTCCGGAATCACGGCATGGAAAGAGAATATGCAATGGAGCGCGTGGCTGCAGGATTACGAGCCGGGGAAGCCGAAATCGAAGATGGCAACCGATAACAAAGCCAGCAAAGCCAGCTCGGAACGCGATGAGCGAGGCGGCAACAGCGATTCAAGGCAACCGGTGACACCGTAGGCTGACGGAGACTCATCCGCAGTACGCATTCCAAGAGTTTGCCGCCGCAACAGGCCGTTGTCGTCAGATGCGCCTCAGAAGTGGACATCGCGCGTTTGAATATCCGTGATATCGGCGCAGTCCGCGGTTAAAGAATCCCTGATGCCAGCTAAGTTTGTTCTCGTCGGCAGCGGCCTGGCCGGTGGATTGCTTGCTGCATACCTGGGGCGCCGCAGGTATGATGTAGATCTCTACGAACGCCGGGCCGATCCGCGCGAAGGCAACATTGTTGGCGGTCGCTCGATCAATCTGGCAATTTCGACCCGTGGGATTCATGCGCTCGAACAGATCGGGATCGCTGACGAAGCGCTACGGTATGCGATCCCCATGCGCGGCCGGATGATTCATGATAAGTCCGGCGCGCTGCATTTCGCGGCTTATGATGTTGATCCCAAGAAATGCATCAACTCCATCGGGCGGGCTTCGCTTAACGCCGCGGTCATTGAGGCGGCGCAGCGTTACCCGAATGTGCGTGTCCATTTCAATCACAAATGCACCGACCTCGATCTGGCCGAAGCGGTGTGCCATTTGGAAACCGAGACCGACAAATTGACCGTACGTGGCGATGCTGTGATCGGCGTCGACGGCGCCTTCTCAGCGGTGCGCGCTTCGATGCAACGAAACATCGATAATTTCCAATACGACGAGAGCTATCTCGCGCATGGTTACAAGGAGTTGACAATCCCGCCGGCAACGGACGGGTCGTGGCGAATGGAGAAAAACGCCCTTCACATCTGGCCGCGCAAAAGCTTCATGATGATTGCCCTGCCGAATCCGGACGGTTCGTTTACTTGTACGCTTTTCTGGGAATTCGAAGGGCCGCGCAGTTTCGCCACAACAAAGACGGATGACGACGTCCGGCGATTCTTCGGCGAAGAATTTCCCGACGCAGTTCCCCTCATGCCGACGCTGCTCGAGGATTTCAAGAACAACCCAACTGGCTCACTTGTGACGATTCGTTGCGCGCCCTGGTATTACGGTGACAAGGTTTGCCTGCTCGGCGATGCAGCCCACGCTGTGGTTCCATTTTATGGACAGGGAATGAACGCCGCATTCGAAGATTGCGTCGTGCTGGACGAATGCCTGGACAAATTTCCCGATAACCGCGAACGCGCTTTTGCGGAATATTTTTCACGCCGGAAAAAAAATGCCGACGCGCTAGCCGATCTGGCAATCGGAAATTTTATTGAAATGCGCGATAAAACCGCGTCGCGGACATTTCGCGCGAAAAAGAAACTCGATCATCTGCTCGAAGCCACGCTGCCGGGTATGTATCTGCCGCTTTACACCATGGTCACTTTTACCCGCATCCCATACGCGCAGGCGGCGCGACGTGCGCGCCTGCAAGATCGAATTCTTTACTCTGCGCTCATCGTTCTTGTTTTGATCGGAATTCTGGCGCTCGCAGTTTTGACCGCCCGCTTTTCGGGCCAATGAATCTTGAATTTCAATTTGCCGCCCAAAAACTTGACGGCTTTAAGCCGTCAAGTCTATACCGCCGCTTTCTTGCGCTTTCGACTCGGGCGCGTTCTTCTTGATCCAACGCGTTGATGCGCTTCCTGTTCCAGGGTTGCGACGACCTTGTTGAAACCCTTGATATTGGCGGCACTGACGCGACGGACAACGGCGCGCTCCAATGTAGATAAATGACGCTGGACGCGCTTAGCAAGCTTTCGCCCTTTTGCCGTTAATCTGACGACGAATGTGCGGCGATCTGTTGCGCCGACCGTGCGCGTGATCAACCCGCGCCTTGCCAGGCGGTCGAGAATGCTGGTCAAGGTCGATCTCTTGTGCGCGAGGCCGCGATGGAGGTCGGCCACGTGGGCGCGGCCGGAATGGGCAAGCAGCCCTAAAATATGCGCTTCCCCCTGCGTCAACCCTCGTTCTCTCAGATCGTCAAGATAAAGACCGATTCGGTGCGTCGCACGGTGGACTGGATGAACAAGTCGTAGTGGCATCGATTGAAAGCGGCTTCAAATCCGGCTCTACCCATGACGTTCGCGCTTCGTCGCTGAAAAGCCGTTCAGACGAATAGTAAGTGAGTGGAAAATTCTTTTCCAGCAATTGCGGATTTGCATGCACGATCTCTTCCAGGCGTTCTCGGCGGCTGGCCGCCTGCGCGCGCGAAAGAAGATGCACCCAAAATAACGTAATGGTCTCGTGATACTTTTCCGGTTTGCCGGCGGCCGCGGCGAATCGGCGCAACGTGTTGCGCATCTTATTGGCAGCCTGCCGCACCGATGAAGATTCGGCGATATAGACCCACGCTACATGCAAATGCGAAGCGTGATGGAAATCCTTGATCTCCCCTCGCTCGAGCGCGCGCGTTAATTCCACATCAGTCATGAACTCCGCCCTTTGTCAGAACTTCGTTGATGGCCGTTTCCCAATGGATCCGCTGTTGCTCCGCCCAATGCGCGTCCAGTTTGGCAACCTCACCATTTCCTTCCGGCGCCAGCGCGGAACGCCGATACGTTATCGTCGCTTTGGAGTGCTGTTTGCCGTCGGGAGTAACGCGGATCTTGATCTCGTTAGCCGTGAACGCTGGTGCCATAATCACGTACTCCACCCGGCCATTCCCAGGGTCGTATGTTGTAAGCAACCAGAGTCGATCCTTGCCATCGGCGCTTGTCGTAGTGAACACTACCCCCTCGCGCTGCAGGGCCTGTGCCGGGTGAATGAAACGCGGCGACCAACCTGGCGCCCACTCCGCCTCGCGTACCGGTCCAAAAAGCGACGTTACATCGGCGACCGATCCGTTTAATCCAATCGTGAAGGATTGGGTCCGCTGTTCGACCGCTCTGCCCGCTTCTCCAGCCAATGCCGCTTGAATCAGTGCAAGGCCACACGTCCATATCGTTAAATAACTTTTCATAATATATCACGATATCGTAATATACGATATCGTCAATTATGAAATTGGACTATTTGATTTTTGAGAAAAGATTGGCGGGACTGCCCAGATAAAGCAGTGCAGGAGAAATGGCCAAGCCAAAAAGAAAGCTCGAAGCGGCTTTGGACTGCCGCCCGTTCCAAAACTTCAGTCGGTTCATTTGAATTGTAAGGGGCCGGGCGGGCTTGCTATTCTCCTCCGATGCACCCACAAACTCGCCTGTTTTCTTTTCTCGCTATCAGCTGTCTGCTCTTTGCCCCGCTTCTTCGCGCACAAGACAACCCGCTCAATGACCCTGATTTGAAGGAGATGTTAAAGGAGGCGCAGGAAATGCAGAAGGAAGCCAAGAAACTTCAGAAACAGAACCCGACGACGCAGGACACAAAAAAGAAACTCGCAGAAATGGTCTCGCAAGCGAAAGAAGAGGAAGCGCGACAGGAGGAGCAGGAAAAACGCGAAAAGGAAAAACTGCAGGCCGCACTGAAGAAGCAACTCGAAGCCCCGGGACCGGTCGTGCTACCCGATTGGACGCCAGCTACACCCGAATTCAAGGCGGCTGGGGCGCCGGCGAGAAAAATCGTGAATGATCAGGTAAAGATCGTTCAGACCGGCACCTCGTCGCTAACTCCAGAGAAAATAGCGGACAGCTGGCAAGCGGTCGCAGCCGCAGCGAATAACCTCAATCAGAGCCTTAACAAGATCAGTGTGAACGGCAAGATCACTAGGATCCTGTTTCTCAGTACGCGCACCGATCCCCGGCAAGAAGTGGAACTCGAAGCCAGCCGCGAGCCGGACAGTAAGATTACGCAGGTGGAAATCTCCTCGTCGTTACCAAAGCCGGATATCGAGAGCGAATAAGACGCCACTAGGCAGGACGCAGGAACTTGCATTTCGCCTGAGCTAGGATTAACAAAATCATACTATGGCCGACACATACGTTCCAATGATCAGCTCCGGCGTTGCAGGGCCACTTGGTGTTTTGCATCTGCCACGTCTCTGGCTCAAAGTTTCGCTTGAAGAGCAAGGCAAACTCGCACCTGGTTATCCGGGCATCGGCAGAGGGTTTGATGCCATGACTTGTGCCGCGCTCGGACTCGAAGAGCAGGCGGTAAAAGATTACATCAAACAAAACAAGCCGACCTACCCCGAATTCGAAAGCTGGGTGACGAAGAACGCCAAGTCTCTCAATCGAGACGCGGTTGAAAAGCATAACGCCGCGGTGCGTGGTTACATTCACGACGATGAAACACGCAAAGGTGTTCTGGGTGCGTGCGGCATCGCAGATGGTGCTTCCGCTCCAAAAGACGCGGTGAACCTTAACAACTTGGATGACTGGTACGAGTTTCACCAGGTGGTCCTGAAGTAAAGAGAAGCTGCATCTACGCGACGAAAGTTCGTCTCGTCAACGGCACGCCGGGTGAGCGCGGTCCGCAGATTGACGCGAACGGATGCGGCGTAGAGTTTCCCAAATGCAGGCGACGCAAACAAGAGTAGCGCGAACATTTCGCAAGACGACTGAGACATTCGCCGCTGGTGCCAAGACGTTGGCTCAGCGCTATTTTGTTTCTCCGGAGATTTTTGCGCAGGAGCAGGCGAACATCTTCTCGAAGCAATGGGTGTTGGTCGGGCATCAGAGTCAGGTCGCGCAAGCTGGTGATTATTTTACCGCAGACGTCGCTCGCGAGAGCTTGATCATTGTTCGGGATAAACGCGGAGAGATTCACGGGTTTTACAACGTGTGTCGCCATCGCGGATCGCGACTTGTCGAAAACAGAAACGGCCATGTGTCTGCAATTCAGTGTCCTTATCACGCATGGACCTATGGACTCGATGGGCCACTGCTTGGCGCGCCGCATATGGATGATGTTCCTGGGTTTGATAAAGCTGATTATTCATTGCATCCGGTGCACTTGGCGCTGTGGGAAGGATTCATCTTCGTAAATCTGGCGGATTCCCCTGCTCCACTGGACAAATGGTTCGCGCCGTTGGCCGGAAAATTTTCCCGTTGGAACCTGCCAGCGTTGCGCTCGGCGAAACGGATCGAGTATGACGCGCGAGCGAATTGGAAGCTGATCTTCGAAAATTACTCGGAGTGTTATCACTGCGCGGGCGTGCATCCCGAGCTCTCAAAAATCTCGCCTTCCGATTCAGCAGAGAATGATCTGACCGAAGGACCGTTTTTGGGGGGATTCATGCGCATTGCGAGCGACAAGAGTCTGACGATGAGTAGCAAGACATGCGCATTGCCCGTAGGCGATTTCGGCAATGAAGATTTCAGATTCGTTTTCTACTATTCCATTTTCCCGAACATGCTGCTGAGTTTGCATCCTGATTATGTGATGGTGCACCAACTGGAGGCGCAATCGCCGGAACGGACATTGCTTCTTTGCGATTGGTTTTTCCATCCGGAGGCGTTCAAGCGCAGCGATTTTGATTCGGATGATGCCATTAAGTTTTGGGACATGGTAAACCGGCAGGACTGGCATGTGTGCGAACTGAGCCAGCAAGGTATTTCCTCGCGCGCGTATAAGCCGGGTCCGTACTCGGCGCGGGAAAGTATTCCTGCGGCATGGGATGATTACTACTTGCGGCAGATGAGCTGAACTCTTCCACAGATTTCCGGAACCAAAATCTCTCATAGATCTTCAGGGATTGGCTCCAACTAAACCATGGACCTCTTCCGCGGCCGAGGCAGCCGCATTACAGGTTCGCGAGGATTTTTGTGGCCATCGATTTTTCCCCGTCGAGAACCGCGTTGGCGGGAAGGCCATGGATTCCAATCGTAACCAGGATGTTCCCCTTGAGGACGTGCAACATTGCCATGTGGGTCTCGTTGGGGCAGAAGATGGCTTTTTCGCCAAGACCGTCGATCGGCGTCGATTTGCTGCCGTCGGCGGGGAGAATGGAAAACATCGTAGGCGCGAGGCCGGGTTTGCCAGCGTAGAGCACGTCGAAGATGAGCGCCTTATCGCCTTTGATCGCATAATAACTCCACTCCGAATCGTAGTAGCCATCGGTGCCGTTCTGGTTGCGACCCTTGGCGTTCTTGACGGACGCACCTAGAATTTTCTCGGCATCGGACTTGGTGATGACCTTTGGGACGTCGATCTTGTCGCCGGCGAACGCAGAACACGTGCTGACGGCGACAGCTGTCCCGACAACGACATTGATGAGTTTGCGTTTCATGAGATTATCTCCGGTGCAGTGAGGTTAATTATTCTCGAGATCGATTGGGAAGCTCAATCGGTGAGTCAGAGAGAATGAACACCTATAGCGGATTCTTCGGAGGGGCTATATTCCGATCAAAGTTCGCGATTTTACTGGTTTCCTGATTTGCGTCCCCTTTGTAGTCTTTGAAGATGCCGCCGCTGACGTACGCCAGTTATCTCGATTTGGAGAAACTGCTATCGCTTCAGAAACCACGCTCCAGCCCCCCGGAGCATGACGAGACGCTCTTCATCATCATTCATCAGACGTACGAGCTGTGGTTCAAGCAGTTACTGCATGAGTTCGAGAAGATAAAAAGAGACTTTTCCGCGGGCGATCTTTTCGGCGCGATTCACACATTCAAACGTGTGCGCACAATCATGAAGGTCCTGGTCGCCCAGATAGATATTCTTGAAACGATGACGCCTTCTTCATTCTCGAGTTTTCGGGACCGGCTCGAGACTGCATCGGGATTTCAATCCGTGCAGTTTCGAGAAATTGAATTTGTGCTTGGATACAAGCGCGCATCGACGCTCCATTATCTCAAGCCGGAGTTTCCGGGATACGATCGGCTACAAAAACTGCTCGGCGAGCGCAGCGTGGTCGATCATTTTTACGATTTCCTTGCTACGCGCGGCGCACAAATTCCAGCAGACCTAAAGAATCGCAATGTCACCAAATCAAATGAACCCGACGAGCGCGTACAGGCGGAAATCCTGCGGCTCTACAAAAGTTCGCCTGAATGCTCGATTCTCTTCGAATTGATGACCGATTTTGACGAAGGACTGCAAGAGTGGCGCTACCGGCACATCAAATTAGTTGAGCGAACGATCGGCGCGAAGAAAGGCACTGGCGGATCACCCGGCGTCCCGTTTCTCAAGGAATCGTTGTTTAAGCCTGTGTTTCCCGATTTGTGGGCGATCCGGCATGAAATGTGAGTTAAGCCTGAGTTTGTCATTCCGACCGGAGTGGAGGAATCTCTGATTTTCGCGACTTGCCTGCGGGTTCCGAAAAATCCAGAGATGTCTCGACTTCGCTCGACATGACAATCACGACGGTAGGCCAAGAAATTGGCGCGCGGTTCCAGAAAGCAGTTGCGCTTTCTCTTTTGACGAAAAATTCATCGCCTCGATGAGTTCACCCGCTTTTGTCTCACCTAACGGAAAAGGATAATCGGACCCAAGCGCGACGCGTTGCGCACCAAAGAGCTTGACCAAAAGTGCAAGCGCGTCGGCGTCGTGCACCAGTGAATCCACGTAGAACCGTGCCGGCGCGGTGCCGCCGGCAAGATACGCGCGTGGATTCGTGCTGTTCTCGACGGCGACTAAGTCCGGCCGCACGTGAAACGCGCGCTCGACACGGCCAATGGTAAAGGGGAATGCGCCGCCGCCGTGAGCGAACGCAACGCGAAGCCTGGGAAAGCGCTCGAGCACACCGCCAAAGATCATCGAGCAGATCGCCAGCGAAGTCTCGGCGGGCATGCCGACAAGCCAGGGCAACCAATACTTCGGCATGCGCTCTTTGCCAAGCATGTCCCAGGGATGGACAAAGATCGCAGCGTTGAGTTTTTCTGCCGCGCTCCAAACAGGTTGAAGCGAAGCATTATCCAGGTTCAAAGCATCGATGCGTCCAGAATGCGGGTTCGCGTCCACATGCGTGCCGATCTCTGCGCCACGCAATCCCAGTTCGCGGACACATCGTTCCAGTTCGCCTGCTGCAAGATCCGGATCTTGCATTGGAATCGTCGCCAACCCTGCGAATCGCTTCGGATGTTCACGAACGACCTCCGCGATGTGGTCATTTAGTCGCCGGGAAAGATCCAAGGCGTCAGCCGGTTTTGCCCAGTAGCTAAACATCACTGGCACGGTCGAGAGCACCTGCATCGAAACGCCATCGCGATCGCATTCCTCGATCCGTTGGACAGGATCCCATACATTGTCCGTAATCTCGCGGAAGACGCGGTCTCCGATCATCATGCGAGCGCAGCAGGGCTTGTAATGATCAAGCCTGACGAATCCGCTGTAGCCGTATTTTGCGTCGAGGTCCGGCCAGTCGCGCGGCAGAATGTGGGTATGAAGGTCGATCTTCACGCGTGGAATTGTAGGGCGTTTCTGCGAACTCCGAAAGCGTTCGGAGCTGACACAGATGCCCTACAATGATTCCATTGGCGGCGCTTTTTCGACTTTCACGCCACACTTTTTGCAGGTACGCCGCTTATCGTCATTCCAGAAATCCAGCATGGCCTGGCTGAAGTGCTCAACGATATCTGCGCAGTCGAAATGGATGTCTTCCACCAACGAGCCGCAATTCTCGCAATAAAAAATAACGTGCTCTTTTTCTCCCGGCGGCCGGCGGCGTTCGACCACGACACCAATTGTATCCGGCGGGCGCTGCGGCGAGTGCGGCACATTCGGCGGGATAAAGAGTGTTTCGCCTTCTTTAACGATATGATCCACGATGCGGTCGCCTTCGCGAACGCGCACTTTGATGTCGCCCTTTAGCTGGTAGAAATACTCCTCCGAATCGACGAGGTGAAAATCGTTCCGCGCATTCGGCCCTTTGATTACCATTACGAAAAAATCGCGGCCGTCGTAGAGATAGCGATTGCTCACGGGCGGTTTGAATTTGTCGCGGTTTTCTTCGATCCAATTCTCCAAATTGATCGGCGGTTGCACAGTCTGCATCAGGCAGAGCGTATTGGGACAAACGCACAGCGTCAAACGGGGATGCTGATGGCAAATACAATGGCAACGCCCCGGCAGATGGGGCTGCATAATTTAAGTTGAAGCGGCCTAACTAAACACGGATAAATATCCGCCCTCATGAACCCTGGCTGTTTTGTCCGAATTGCAGGCGCATGCCTGATCGCACTGATCATTTGTGGTTGCGAGACATTTCCAGAGGGTCCCTTTCCTCGTGCCACCGAAGTGGGTTGGTGGAATGACGATGGCGCTTCCGGCCCGGCCAGGATTGTTGTTCATATCGGCGAACAGAAAGCGTACTTTTACAAGGGCAAGACTCTCACCGGCGAAACGACTGTTTCCACCGGTAAACCTGGGTTTTCCACGCCTCCCGGCCACTACACGGTGGTTTCAAAAGATATGGGCCACGTCTCAACCGTGTTCGGCGACTACGTAGATGATTACGGGAACGTCGTGAGGTCAAACATTGATTCCCGAAAGGACCGCCAGCCGTCCGGCACACATTTTGATGGCGCTCGAATGCCGTATGCCATGTTTTTCAGGGGCGGCTACGCGATGCATCAGGGTTATGTCCCGCCCTTTGCCGCGTCGCACGGTTGCATTCGTCTGCCAGGGCGGATGGCGATAAGATTTTTTGACAACGCTCCGGTAGGCACGCCCGTAACAGTAAAAGAGTAAACTGCAGAGGAAGCCAACAGCTTCCCATACAGAGATACCTTCAAGGCTTTGTGCTACAGTACTGCGGTGGCATGAAGCGAAGCATCATTGGTGACGAGCGCGTCGGTGCGATGCGATTGAACGTTGAGGAACTGCAACGCTACTCGCGTCATCTCATCATGCCCGAGGTTACATCCGAGGGGCAAAATCGACTCAAAGCTGCGCGCGTCTTGTGCATCGGCGCCGGAGGACTCGGATCGCCGGCCGCACTTTATTTGGCAGCCGCCGGCGTTGGGACAATCGGCATTGTAGATTTTGACGATGTCGATCTTTCGAATCTTCAGCGCCAAATTCTTCACGGAACCAAGGATATCGGTCGCGGCAAGCTGGAGTCGGCCCACGATCGCTTGCACGACATCAATCCGCAGATCGAGCTTGAATTGCACAAGTGTCGTTTCTCCAGTGAAAACGCGCCTCAACTTGTGTCCCGCTATGACGTGGTCGTTGATGGGTCGGATAATTTTCCGACGCGATATTTGTCGAACGATGTCTGTGTTTTTGCGCGCAAGCCCAATGTCTACGGCTCGGTATTCCGTTTTGAAGGACAAACAACGGTGTTCGCGCCTCATCTGGGCGGCCCATGCTATCGCTGTCTTTTTCCTGAGCCGCCTCCACCGGAGTCCGTTCCCAATTGCGCGCAAGCGGGCGTGCTGGGCGTTTTGCCAGGTATTATCGGAATGCTGCAGGCGATTGAGACATTGAAACTAATTTTGGGTATCGGCGAGGTACTCGTCGGACGTCTTCTCCATTTCGATGCGCTTAAGGTAAAATTTCGCGAGCTCAACCTGCGACGCGATCCGCAATGTCCTGTCTGCGGCGAGAACCCAACAATCTTCTCGCCGATTGACTACGAACAATTTTGCGGAGTGGGCGACGAAGGAGCGATCCCGGGGATGTCCCCGCACGAACTAAAGCGGAGAATGGATACAGGCGACCCATTCGAATTGATCGATGTGCGGGAACCGTTCGAATTCGAAATTGCCCGGATTGCCGGCGCAAAATTGATTCCGTTGGGAGAAATTGCCGAACGATTAGACGAGCTGGAGCGCGAAAAGCCAATCATAGTTCATTGCCATAGTGGAAAACGCAGCGCTCAAGCGGTACGACTGCTACAGCAACATGGTTTCGCCAAAATTTACAACCTTGAAGGTGGAATCGATGCGTGGTCGGAGCAAATCGACCCCAACGTGCCGCAATACTGAGAGAAATCTTCGAAGGCCAGGATTTCAAACAAAGCTGTTGCAGGGGAATTTACTTTACCGCGGCGGCCAATTGTTCCGCACTTGGCACTCCATGCCATTGAGCGATCAATTCACCATCTCGGCCGAACACAAAAACGCAAAAATCCGTTGCTCCCTCCGCCTCGCCAAGCTGCGACGACACCGACCCATCAAAATCGGTCACGATGAAAATGTCTTTCCGCGCATCACGTTTAATTCCCTTCCCGTCGTACCGGGCCTGAAGCCTCCTGGCCTCTTCATTAACGCCATGCCGGATGAGCGCTGTGGCAATCCTTCGTCCGATCACAGTATGCCTTCTCGCAAAACGAATGATTGTGATCATTCTGTAATCCGGATTGCCCAGGCAATGTTCTGGAACGCGATCGGCCACCGTGCGCGCTTTTTCTCTATCTGCAGCGATGGCCAGTACCACGACAGTCACGCGTCCGCTAGCTATAGAGTGTTTGTTTCCATCAATGTCGACAAACCCAAGCGAGTAGGTTGCCCCGATGGACAGGGCTCCATTTAGGCGCGCTCCGGGAAGCACAATTAATGTTCCGATAAAGAAAAAGAATTGAAGTGCGCGCGGGGTCACAAGTAAGCACATTGGCGACAATGTCCTGCCCTGACAAGAT
>Ga0137383_10000925_pt1 | contig 16490 bp, 9 predicted proteins | sample SagtaG_19_FD_104817 | JGI IMG/M metagenome (GOLD analysis project Ga0137383, IMG submission 104817) | Vadose zone soil microbial communities from Sagehorn Ranch, Mendocino, California, USA - Sage2_R_40_16 metaG | ecosystem: Environmental > Terrestrial > Soil > Vadose zone | place: USA... | reverse complement strand
CAGCGCGGCGAACGCCGCCTTGGCGTTGCCGGGGACCAACTGCACGACAAGGTCGACGTCTTTCGTGAAGCGCAAGTACCCGTGGGCGTTGACCGCGAGGCCCCCTGCGATCAAATAGCGCACCCCGGCGCGGTCGAGCGCCGTGACGATGGCGTCGAAGCTGGCGAGCTTCATGGGCGATCATCATACGGAAAAAACCGCCCATCCCGCGAGTTTCGCGGCGTTGCCGCGGGACGCGCTCCCGACGGACGTGAATCCCGATCTGCATAGGCGAAGGCGTTGGGGGTGGACGATAAAGATTTGGGGTTCGGCGCTCGCTTCCCCCCTCTTAGAGCCGGCCGCGGTTGATCTGGAATAACGGCGCGAAGGCCCGCCACAAACGCGAAGCCCTGCGATTCATCGCGGGGCTTCAATTTGGCACTGACCGTGGCATCCCTTCGTCACGTCACCGTGACGCATGCTGGCCTGGTATGTCGCTTCCGAGTGGACCCGGCTGGGGGTCATTCATCCCTCGATCGGGTACACCGACGAGTCGATCGAGCTTTTTCTCGCGTGCGGGCTGGAGAAGCGGCAGGCGAGCCTGGACGGCGAGGAGTTCCTGGAGGTCTTCAGCGTGCCTTTCGAACACGCGGTTGTGATGGTGCGAGACGGTCAGACACGGACGGGAAGACCGTGGCGGCGCTCTGGGTGCAGGCATTCGGGGCCAGCCCCTTGTAATCAACACTGTTGCGAGTAACGCTCGGCGCCATCAGCGACAAGTTCCCGCCCCCCATATCTCCGAAAGCGTTCACTTATCGCGCGAGACGGGCGTGCGGGCGTCTGTCAGCGCGATGTCCCATCTTCGCAGCTTGTGGTCGCGCCCAAACGAAAGCAGCCGCCCGTTCGCGGAATCAAGCACCAGCCCCATGACTGGCGCCGCGTGGCCTGCAAGGGCAAGGGTGAGCGGCCTGCCGGATCGGGCGTCCCAGAGGCGCACGGTCCCGTCCGCGCTGCCCGACGCGACCAAGCGCCCATCCGGGCTGAAGGTGATCGCCGTCGTCGGGTGCTCGTGCGCTTCCCACGCGCTGATCGGGTTTCCGGATTCCGCGTCGAACAGCCGCACGCGTCCGTCCATGCCGCCGGTCGCGACCTGTCGGCCATCGGGGCTGAACGCGGCGCAGACCACTGCCCCCCGGTGGGCGCGTTCCATGATGCGGAGCCGGGGTGACGGCGCGTCTGTCCGGCCGAAAGAGAGCGTGCCCTCGGAGGTGCCGACCACGAACAGAGGCGTTTTCTCGCTCGCCGCAAGGATCGTGACTTTTCCCTCCGCGACGTGGTTCAACGTGCGCAGGTGGGCACCGTTCTCCGGAGCGAAAATGCGAATGCCGTGTTGGCCCCAATTGAGCGCGAGCGACCCGTCCGACAGAAAAGCGTGAGCGGTCTCGTAGTCGGCCAGTTCGACCACGGTGAGTAGCTTGCCGGTCCTCGTTTCAAACACCGCCATCTGCTTGTCTGTGAGCCCGGTTGCCACCTGCCGGCCGTCGGCGCTAAGCGCCGCGTTTTCGTACAGCGTGACGTGGCGCGACGGTCCGACCTGGGTCTTGAACGGGCCGCCGATCAGTCGAATTGCACCGCCATTCTCAAGCGCAAGCGGTCCATGGCTCGTGTCCAGCCCCAGCCGGTTGCTGCTCATGTCGATCGCGTTCGACAGTGATTGAATCGCCAAGTCCGCGACGTCTTGCGGGGGGCTAAGCGCCTCCGGCGCCGAACGACGTGCGCCCTCGGTCCGCGCCGGTCGATCCGGTGAGTGGATTGCGAGATCCCACACGCGGCAATCCGTCCGTGTGTAAGTGCCCATGCCACACGCGAAGAAGCGCCTAAGGTCGCGCGAGAACTCGAAGCCGCGCATCGAGTGCTGTTTCCACAATTTGACGCGCCCGAGTCCTTCGCCGCTGGCGCTGTCCCACAGGCCGATGACGCCGTCGCTTCCCGCGGTCAGGAGGTGACGCTGGTCAGGCGAAAACGCGATCTTCTGGATCAATCCGACATGGCCGACGATCGGATCGATGAGTTGCCGGCCGCTGACCGCATCGAGGACGACGACTTGGTTGATGTCTTGCGGCAGCGCGCGCGCGACTGCCAACCGGCGACCGTCGGGGCTGAACGCAAGCGCGTCGATCCGGCCGATCCCCTTCCAGGATTCACCGATAGGCCGGGGGGTGGACGCATCTAAGCGGTATACGGCATCGTCTCCCGTCACCACGAGCAACGCGCTTCCGTCCGGACTCAAGACAAGGGCTTTGATCCTGACGTCAGAGCCGTCAGGACGCGCGCCGACCTGGTACCGACTGAGCTCCCTTCCCGTCGCGCGATCCACGGTGACCACGTCGCGTGGACCGGAGACGGCGAGCCGCGCGGCATCAGAGCTGAAGGCAAGCGATGCCGCGGGGTAGCGCCATGTTCCGGAGAGCTTCCCGGTCGGAACATGCCACAGGTGCGTACCCGCGGCGCCGGCGGACACCGCCAGCCACTGGCCGTCGCCGCTGAAGGCCATCGCGATGGCACGTTGGCCCACAGAGGCTTCGAGAAGGATTTTCTTGCTGGCGAGGTCTTCAACCACGACGCCGTTTCCCCGGACGAAAGCAACACTGCGACCGTCCGGGCTAAACAGGGGCAGCGCGCCATCGAAGGAATGAAATTGTCGCGGTAGCGCCGCCAGCGGCGCCGGTTTGCTTGAAACGCTCGCCGACCAGATCCCAACTACACCGTCTTTGCCCGCCGTCACGACGAGATCGCCTTTGCGCGAGAAGGCCGTTTGATGAATGATGGATTCGCGGTGCTCGACGACTCCCTGAGCGCGCGGGCGTCCGGTCCTCCAGTCGACGAGCGCGAGGCCGCCGAAGCTGTCGCCAACCATCAGGCTCTCGCCGTCTCCGGTAAAGGCAATGCCGGTAATGCCGTACGTCTCGCCATAGGCCGTCAGGGGCGCGGCGGCGGGTCGGCTCGAGCGCAAGTCCCAAAACTTGATTGTCCCGTTCCCGCCATCGCCGATGAGTGCCCTTCCAACCACGCCGAAAGCGGAACTGACGGCGAGTATGTGCTCGTTGGAGTCGAGGGCGAGACGGCGCGGACCTTTGCCCTCGAACGCGAACGGCGAACGGGATTCTCGTCCGGTTTCGACGTCCCAGATTCGGATCGTGTCGTCCATCCCTGCCGAGATTAGCGTTCTTCCATTGTCGGCGAAAACGATCGCCGTGATGAGATCTCGATGCCCGGAAAGCGATTGGCCAAGTTCCTTGCCGGTCGCGCGATCCCGGATTCGAATCGTCTTATCGCCTGAACCGGCCGTGGCGATGCGGGAGCCGCCGGGATCGAAATTGAGCGCCGTGACCTCCCCCTTTCCGGTGGATGTCTGCCAGAGTACGTTGCGCGTGTGCGCGTCCCAGAGCGTCACATTGCCGTCCACGGCGCCCACGGCGATCGCGCCACCGTCTCCGCTCCATGCCAGGGTCGCCGCCTCGGACAGGACCGCAAGTTCGCGCCCGCTCTCCAATGTTCCAATCGGCTCGCCTGTGGCGGCGTCCCATATGCGCAGCGGGCCGTCACCGGCCGAAACGACGTGGCGCCCATCAGGGCTGAGCGCCACCTTGTATACGGATGAATACAGGCCTTGACTCGGCTTGCCGACCCTCTGTGTCTGCCATAGCGGCGTTGCCTGTGCTACGCCCGTCGTGCTGTCGCTTGTGTCGGCTATGCCGTGCAGTGCGACGCCGAACGAAAACAAGGCGAGCGCCGCAAGCGGCGCGATCACTGTTACGCGCACGGAGCGCTGGGCGATGCAAGGAACGCGATGCATGGCCGCCAACTTTGGAGCACGGATCTCCCAATTTGGCCGGGGTGTTGACCCGAGAGTTTCAGGCGACAGGGATACCTCGCGGTTTCTCGGGTCCGGGTTCCAGGCTATTTCCACTCACCGCCGCCGTCGCATTCGCCGCCGAACGGCGGCGACATGTAAACGCCCGCGAGGCCCACGAGTTGGCCGGCTTTGGCCGCACTCGAAAGATAGAGATGAACGGGTCCGTCCGCGTCGACAAAGCTGACGAGGAAATCCGCGCTCCCGTCTCTGTCCAGGTCGCCGGCCCATTGCAGATAACTGCGCGGGTGAAACGTGCCCGAGCAATTCCCCAGGCTTCCCAGCAACAGCTGCCGTTTTCTCTGAGCCCGCAGCTGAAGATAGAAAGCGGATCCGTAACCGTGCCCCTCTGGCATCAACTGCTGCATCGTCTCCTTAGTAAGCAGCATGGGCACGAACATGGCGGTCTGGCCGTTCGGAAGATCGATCAGCACCTCCAGGGTTCCCCTTCCGGTCGGCTGCTTAAGAGGATAGTGCGGCGCGTAGTACGTCTGGACAGTTCCAGTTCTCAGCCACGGCGGCGCGGCGGTGATATGGAACCACGCAACGACCGGATATCCGAAGCCTCTGTTTCGTGTGAAGGACAGCCGCTGGCCGAAGGTCGGCTTGTCGTCGTAGTGTCCTTGCCAGAATTCCGGAGTCACCTTCAGAGTCGCCGGTTCGAGCACGCAGCCTTTTGCATCGCAGGCGAGCGCGAGCCAGTCGTCGCCGGTCTTGAACTGCTGCCTCGGCTGCCAGAGGTCGTTGCCGAATACGAACCTTACGTTCCCCTGCATGGTTGCTTCCGATTGGCGCGCGACCGCGTTCAAGTCCGCGAGGTGCCGTGCGATAGGATGAGCGGCTCGGTCCGGTTTTACTTCCTGCGCGGCCGCACGCAGTAACGCGCCAGACAGGGCCAGTGCGATGAAGGTGGAAGCGATCGGGCGCATCGAAAGTCCCTCCGGCAGTGTCCTATAACCCCGCGACTGGCAGCACGACGCGCTTGCCGCCAGGCAGGTCTCGAAAGATGATTCGTCCGAGATGGTCGCGCCAGTCTCTTTCCGGAGCCTCCCAAAGCGTCACCCAGCGCCGATCGGCGGTATTGAACCATTGCACCATCCGGTCGTCCCTTGCGCGGTGGGGTGCGGCATCGACCCGGTGCTTACCGAGGAGAAATAGCTCGCCTTGAGCCACATACGGGTGCGCGGCAAGGAGCAGCAAGTCCGTCTTTATTGCCGGCGCCTCCTGGGCCTCGAACTCGCGCCACGATTTCCCGTCGGCCGTGCTGATTTCCAGAATCCCCCGCGCTTCCAATCCGAGACTTGCTGTTTCGTCCTTGCCAATTGCCGCGCCGACAGGCACGCCTCCCCACTTCACGACGCTACCATCGTCGAGGATCGCGACCCTGCCACCTCTGCCACGCGACGGCGCCGTTTCACGCCAGATCTTCGTAGCGGGGTCGTAGATTTCATGGGTCGTCGACGGAATATAATCTCCGATGCCTACGAATCGGTCGGGGACGTCTTGGCTCATTGTGTTTTCATCGAGCACCGCAATCCCGTGACGCTGCTGTTCGCCGCCCGCGACGATAATCCGCCCGTCGCGTAATTCCCTGACCATAAGGAACTCCGTTCCGCCTTCCACTCCAGCTTCCCACCCGGACTGTCTCCTATTGCGGTTTAGGGAAGGAAAGCTGCTTCGCTGTATCGTGGGGTTGCCCTCCGATGCACCGCTAATGATCAACCGCTCCACGATACCGCCGGGCTTCACGGCAATCAAGCTGCCATCGCTGAGTTGTCCCAGCGCAGCGCCTTCGTCCATTTCGAGCTCCAGGGTAACCCAGCGCGCCTTCTCGATCGGCGTCCCGGCTGGCAGTAGCTCCGGCGGCGGAAACTGCAGCGTGCTACGCGTTCGATCTCCGCTGACGCCTCCCACAACCAAGAATGATCCGTCCTTCAATCTCAATACCTGGGCGCTTGTACGGGAATGATTGAGTGAGGCGACCGATTGAATGCGCCCGTCGGGCCGGATCGCCTCGACCGCCGCCGACGCCACGCCGTTTACCGATCCTCCCGCAGCCAGTCCCGGAGCGTCGCCCTGCGGAGGCAAGAACGCGATGCCCCACCTCTGCAAGGTTATGCCCGCTTCGGTGCGGATGCGCTGCGATCCATCCATGCCGGAGGACTGAATCCGCAGCGACACGAGCGACCATACCTTCGGCCCATCGCCGCCCTGTGTACACCACAAGTAGGCGCGGCCGTCAAATGAGACGGGAACGGCAACGATCTCGCCGCCCTTACTGTCCGCAGGACAGGATTCCCCCGTCGACCGCCATCCGGCGCTGTCGAAGTCGTACGCTTGCACGGCGTTGCTGCCGTTCCACGCGCGTACCATTCCGCCTGCCACGAGCAGCTGTTTGCCTTGTTGCCCCGATACCCAAATCGCCTGATGGCCCGCCACGCCGACGGTGAGCGGCGCGCCGGGGGCAAAGCGTTTTCCGCGCGGATCCAGGCGCTCGGTGCTGCGACTAGGGACATCATTCCACGTGTGTTTGGGACTCCACCCCCCCGCCACCATCACACCTCCATCCGGCAACAATGTTGCCGTCGCGTTGGTGCGCGGTTCGGTCATTTTGGGTCCCACCTGCCACGCTCTTGCGGCCAGGTCCAGGATATAGGTATCGGCGATCATGGGTTCGTAACCGACATAACGGGAGGTCGACCCCCCCAACGCCATGACCCTGCCGTCGGACAGCTCAACGAAGCTCACCCCTCGTCGGATTTCGCCCGGAAGGTCTGGCAGTTGTTCGACCGCCAGTTCGCCGTCACGGAAAGTGATTCGCTCGACGGCGTTCGTAAACGTCTTCGCTTCCTTGTCGTATCCGACAACGCCGCCGAGCACGAGGACGGACTTGTCTCGCAGCACCAGCACGTAGGGCCGCTCGCGTCCGACGTGCAGTCGGCTGATTGCCACCTGGTTTTTCGTGTTGAGCAACACCACCCGCGCCGGGTCGCGTTGCCATTGCCGGCTCGCCACATACTGGCCGCCGAAAATCAGCAATCCGAAAGGAGTTGCGGCTACCGAGTGCTGTGAACCCGGCGCAAATACCAAGGTGGGCTCTGACACGCGGTATTGCTCCACGCTCCCCGTCGTGGGCCTCCAGCGCAGAAGCTCCGTGAGGTTCGTCCGGTTGCCGTTACGGGAAAGCCACAGCGCCTCCCCGTCGTGGTCGAGCGCAATCGGAAACTCGTCGGGTGGCCGCGGCGGTTCTCCGCCGGTCGGCGCTCCCGGCGTTGGCGCGATGGCGGACACCGACACGCCGGGTGCCCCCGGCTCCGCGATTGCAGGTGCTTGACCGGGCCGGAGTTGGGATTGGAGCCGAGGTCCCGCGCTCGGCGTGACGAGCGTGGCGTTCAGCCCGGTCAGGCCTCCGTTGCCGCCGCCTTTCATCAACGAACCGCGTATCCATACCGACGTCCCGACGTTCTTTTCCAAGGGGTTGAACCCCGCCGGCTCCAGAGAGTGGCTGTAGACCTGCAATACCCGGGTGTCGCTGAAGACCAGGTGGTTGCCCGTCGCCTGACCCTCTATCTCTATCCTAAACTCGGAATAGATGTCGCGCGTATATCGAATGGCGCCAATGAAGCGGCCGTCCGGTTCGACTCTCTCGATGACGAGCCTAATGGGGTAGCTACGCCTCGTCATGGCGCTGCTCTCCCAGTTCGCTCCGATCCGAGTGGCAGTGATCTCGCCTTCCCAAATGGACGGAGCGAGCCTGTAGTTCGGTTCGAGATTGATCCAAAATACGATCTGCGGCCAGAAAAGATACGCGCCGAAGACCAGAAGGCCGGCCGAGGCCGCGACGACGGATTTCCATCGCGCCCGGGAACCGGACGCAAGGCGTCGCGCCAGAAGCGAAAGCCCGACGCCGGCGAAGTAGGCCACCAAGGCAGAGACCGTGCAGGTGAGCGCAATCAGAACACCGCTCATCACGACGACGCTGAGCGGGTTCGGCGCCTCCCTGTCGAAAAGAGACGTTGCGATGCCGACAAGCACGCCAGTCGCCACGCCAAGCGCGATCCCCCGAATTGCGTTCGCGATACGCGGGAGGTACAGAGGCGGGGCCGCGGACATGACCGCGCCGAGCGTGAGCATGAGAATGGCAGGCGTGAGCTGATGCGGGGCAAGGTTGACGAGTCCGCCGAAGACCGCGTATGCCGCGACGTATGCCTGTACGGCCGTCGCGAACAGACCTGCGACGAGACAGAACAGCATCACGCCTGGCGATCCCCATGCGGCCTTGGCCTGCTGCCAAGCGAATGGGGAATATGGGGTCGGAGTGACTTTCACCAGTTGAAAGGAAATTCAATCCGGCTGAGATTCCGCCGCACTAAGTCGAAGCGATCGCCTGGGCATGGACAAGGCCACCGTCGCCAGACCGGCGACGATGCAGAACAGCATCGCGGCGACCGAGCCCCAAGCCTCCCGGGCTCGCCGCCATCCGAGGAAATCAAGCTCCATGCGATCTCCTTGTTACGGTGCTCGCGAAGCTCGCCCGGCGACTACGAGCTCCCGGTAGACGCCTTCGGCGGGACGGCAAAACGCACGGTCTCCCCGTCGCGCTCCATCAAGAACACCGCCCAGCGGGGCTCCTTGCGCAGGTAAGCGGCGACCGACGCGTCCACGGCCCTGAGACGCCGGTTCAGCTCCTTTCCGAACGCGTCGGCGTCCACGACGTTCGAAGTCGGCGGCGAGACGCCTTTTTCGTCGCGCCACTTTTCGAGCGGCGCGGGCGTGAAGAACCACTTCGCTTCGTGCCCGATCGCCCGACTCACGCGGTAAAGATGATCGCACCTCGAAAAACGCGGGTCATCGTGCGATTTTGACACGTTCTGGAGCGGGCACGGGTTTGCTCCGACGACGCTGGCGGCGCCCAGATCCCCTTTTTCCATGGCGTCGATCATGCGCTCGTACAGAGCGGCCGCGGGAGTGCGAGCCAGCCCGCGCAGTTCCTCCCGGGTGTATGCGCCGAGCGCCGGGACGAAGCCGATGGACTCGAGCCTCTGGCGGGCGAGCTGCCGCTCCGCCGGGTCCTCCGAGCAATCGGTCTCGATGCCGGCGCGATCGAGCATGGACGAGGTGTTGCAGGTCCGCAGTATCACCTCGGCGACCGGATCGCCTTTCGCCATCGCCTGCTTCAGCGCCGGCAGCCAGGCCGCGTTCAGCGCCCGGCGCGCTCGCGCGTGCGCCGCCGCGGCGCGCCCGCTTCCTCCCTTCATGCCCTCGAGCTGGGCGACGTCGCGACGCAGCTCCCAGACGTCGATCCATCCGCGCTGGTCCACAACCGCGCGCGGGGCGCGGGGCTGCTCGCTCGGCAGGACTGCGGCCATCGTGACGAGCGCGGCGATGTTCTCCGGCGGCGCATCCGGCACGGTCGCCGGTGCGGGTGGAGCGGCAACCGGCTTGGCGACGGCGACTTCGGGACGTTTCGTGCTGTCGAGCTGAGCGACGAGCCTCGCCCGCCCGTTCTTGTCGGTTCCGGTCATCGTCGTGCCGCTGATCCATACGTCCTTGCGATCGCCGATCGGAACGTTGCCGCCGCGCAGGATCTTCGTATCCTCGAAGACCAGATGATTGCCCTCGGCCTTGCCTTCGATCGCGAGCCGAAAGTCGCGCTCCCAGTCCATGTACCCCGTGAATCGGCCGTCCGGTGCCACCCGCTCGACGACCAGAGTGAAAGGATAGGCGCGCTCGAAGCTCACGCTTCCGTTCCAGACCGACGGCACCAGCCGGTAGCCGGGGTCGGCCTTGTACCAGGGCTCGATCAGGGGCGAGAGCGGCGACGAAAGGCCGAGAGCGCAGAACGCCAGGACCGCGGCGCCCGCGATGTACCTGGGAACGGCGTGCGCGTCGGACGCGAAGTATCGCGCGAGCCGCGACAGCAAGGCGCCGACGATCCACGCCGCCAGCGCCGAGATCACGCAGACCACGGCGATCGAGCCCGCGGTCGTCATGATGGCGACGAAGGCCTGCTCGGAGGCGTTGTCGAAAAGCGAGGTCGCCGCGCCGGCGATGACGCCGCTCATCAGGCCGAGCGCCGCTCCCAGGCCCGCGCTCTTCGCGCGCGGCAGATACAACGGCGGCACGGCGGACACCGCCGCGCTCAGCGTGACGATGCGCAGGCCGAGCGTGATCTGGCCTGCCTCGAGGACGCCGAAGGTGGCGAACATAGCGATCCCGGCGTAGTAGGCGCGGAACTCCAGCGCCGCCACAACAGCCATGATGCAGAGCAGCATCAGGCCGACCGAACCCCACGCGGCGCGGGCTTCCGGCCATCGGAGCAGGGCGGCGAGGCTCCGTCTAGCCGGGTCGCCGGCGGCACGAGCGCGCGTCTTGCGGGTGGAGGACGGATCGGCCGGCATGTTTGGGCTTTGGCGGATGGTACAACAGCTCGGGCCGGGCGCCGATGCCGATGCAATCCGCGTGACGGTGTTGTTGTCGTTCCTAAAGGAGGAAAGGGGGAGACGGCGAACTTATCGGGGTCGACTCTCTCGCTGCCGCCGTGCCCTTTGGGGCTGCTCCTGCATACATCGGGGCGAAGAAGCTCGAGAGCTACGGTTTCACCCTTGCTCGAGCTCGTGCGGGGGTAAATTCCCTCTCCCCCGGGAGAGGGCCAGGGTGAGGGATTTCCCGCTCCCTCCGCTCTGCCTCCCCGCAAGCGCTTGCCCAGATCCCGCGTCTGCGCGGGACCTGGCTGCACATTCAAGGCAACAACCGCGCCACGCCAAAGTCCGTGCGCACACTCGATGCCACGGATCCGCCGAGCAACACCCGGCCGTCGCCCTGGATCGCGAGGCCCGTGCAGGAATCCTGCGTCGCGGCGCCCATCGGAAATACCGCTGCGCCGGACTGGTTGAAGGTGACGTCAACATCACCATTGCCGATAAGACGCTCAACGTAGTAGTCGGCGTCGCCGTCCGGAGTCCACCACGAGGTACCGCCCAGCACGATGCGGCCATCGGCCAGCAGGCGCACCGCGCGGATCTCGCTCGGACCCGTATTCAGCGGACGCGCGATGTAGCCGCTTCCGCCAACAGTACTTTTCTAATTATTTTTGAATCTCCCTTTTTCCAATGAGCTACATTACGCACACCTCGCCCTTGCGGGATTGCACCCAGACGCCGCTACACGAGCATGCCGAGCCGCGGTAAGCTTCGCGATCGCGTCATGCTCGGAAGCCCGTCGTGCGGCAAGATTCTGTGGAGCAGGCGCATCGAAACATTGGGTGCTTGCTCATGATGTGTAAGACCAGACGACCCTACGGGAACTCCGAGGCGGCGGGATCGTCATTTCCCAACAAATTCGTCGCCGTGCTCCTTACCGTGGCTTCTGTAGCCGCTGCCGCGCATCCGCTCGACGACCCTAAGCTTCGACAATGTTTGAGAGGATGGGAGGACTGGGGGCTTGCTGCCCGCCTGCCCTATTTTCCCCGCCTTCACGCTGGTAATTGCTTCGTCGAGGAGCCCGACGCGACAGCGGCGCAAGGCAGCTTTGGCGGTTTGAAACCGCGCAGGCTGAAGCTCGAATTCGGGTTCGACACGCAGTGGTACCCGGGGTCATCCTCCGGCACGCCCGGCAGCGCATCTTACGACCACCGATACAAGGACGCCGCCGCTGCGGCGATTCAGCACTTCGCGCGGCTGCTGATCGCGCAAGGTTATCGGCCCGCCGGGGGCGCCGCCGCCACGGAACCGCAGACCGCCCTCGCCATCGGCCCCAGCGCCTACGAGCGAGCATCTTCCGGCGGTGTACGCCGGGTCGAATTTCGACCCATGGGAATCGACAGACTGGCGATCATGCTTGAGCAAAAACGCGGCGCGCTGCGCGAGGACATGCGCTTGCCGGCTCCCGATGCGTCTTTCGACTTTACCGCACCCGCCAGCGCCCGACGACTATTCGCGTTGCCGGGTTTTGTCTTTGTCGGCGATCGCATCGTCTTTCTCGGGCATCGACTCCCCGGCACGACCATCGGCGGCTCGGGCACTGGAGCGGAAGGCATCATCGTGAAGGTGCCGGTACGCACAATCAGCTTTCAGACGGAAAACCCGGCGCCAAAGGGCGAGGTCGACGCCGCTTTGCGCGAGGCCCTGCTGCAAGCTGGCTGGAAATCGCTGAACGAGCAGGTCCACTACGTGCGCGGCGATAGCTTGTACCGTTACTCTTTGAGTCGAGGCGACCTTGACGCCGGGTTCTTCTATGTCGACGGCCCGGCGGCACACACTACGCTTCACGTCGAGTTTACCGATCTTTCGTTGGCGTTTCGGATCACGTCTCTTGTCAATCGGTTCCATGGGCAGGTGCAAGACTGGGAAATCGCGCCGGAATTCGACGCGTCCGGCAATGCGGCCGAAAGAACCCGCGACGAAATCTTCGTGTTCGCCGCCCACACCTCCCGTCCCGCGCCGAACGATGCGAGCGCGAAGATCCTCGTTACGCCGATCGCGAGCCAGGGGAACGAACGCGCGCGGCACGACGCTGCACGCCATGCCGCGCGGTGGGTGGTGGAGCAACTCGTTCAGCGCGGCTGGCACCGCAGCCGCATCCATCTCCTAGAAGACGTTCACCCGCCTCGCCTCAAGGAATTCGGCGTCGAGCTTGGTGCGCGGGTCACAACGATGGCATGCAAGGCGCGCCCGGAACCGGGAGCGACGCCCGAAAAGACAAACTGCGAGTGTCGCGAGAAAGGTACGGTCGTCTCCACCATGCCGGGGGCGTGTTCGTGAGGGCCCCGCGGCTCAAGGCCTATCTGGCCTTGATCGTCATTGCCGCGGCAGCGATTGGGTTGGGTCACGTGGGCTCACTGGATTTCCTGGCCGAGTGGGTACCGTTCTGGCGTTCGGCCCGCGTTTGGACCGACCCCGCACTGGATCGTCTCGCGGCCCCGGAACCAAAGGAACTGAAGCGATTGTCGGCGCGCATCTCGCCGTTCGTCACCGTGTTTACGGCCGCGCATGTCGCCGCGGCCGAGGGATACTTCTGCGACCTATCGCAGGGCAGTGCGGCCGTACCGCTGCGAGTGACAACCGGGGAACGCACGGTTGTCTGCGCCGAAGATATGGAAGGGCTCAGGCCGGGCCGCCGTGTGTTGCTGTTGCGTGCGCGGTTTCCGCTGGGTTTCGTCCGCGGTGTGGAACTGAAGCGCGTCACCCCGGAGGTCACCCAAAATCCCCAGCTCCTCTTGACGCTGCCCAGTATCGCGGTGGGCAAGGGCGTGGTATTCCCAGACGTCGGCGTGTTCGCCGATTTCATCGTCGATCGTTTCTTCCTCAACTACCACGGCTTGTGCTTTGAAGAGCAGGTCGTTGATGCAGCGGCGCAGCTCCTGTGCTCTCATCAGCTCTCCGAGCGCGCGCGCCATGGCTTGCCGCGCTGGAATGGGCAGCCGATCTCCGCCGGCCGACACGAGCAGGTGCAACTCACTTTGCGGCAGGCGGGATTCGAATGCGCGCCGCCGGGGCTCGATCCTCCGGACACAGCGGGTGCGTCGGACACTTACGCGGTGCGCTGTGCTCTACGTACCTTCGCGGAGCAGGCGCTAGATGTCACGTTGCTGATCGACGCGCGCGACAGCAGACCACGGGCGTTGCGCGTCGCGATCGGCGGCGAGCATCGCGTGATTCCGCTGTCCGGGAGGCCGGTATTCGAGCACCCCGATACCGCCTCGTTCATGGTTCAGTTTGACAGCGGGGAGGTCAGGGATGCTGCGCTGTCCTCGAGCCTGCGCAGCCAGGACACGTCACACGTCCTGATTCCAGGCTATGCGCGTCTGGATGAGCATTCGCGGCGCCGTATCGTCAACGTGCTGCTTGCCCAGATGAACGACGTCGTAGAGCCCTCGAAGGAGCATGTCTCGCCTCCTCTCTTGCAGCGTCTGGACATCGCGGCGTACTTGCTCGCGCGCTTCGGAACGGATGCCGTAAGTAGGGCGCAGCACCTGGCCTTGGGACGCTCTGGGGTTCCTGGCGAGGGCGCGAATGCGGGTGATCCTTCAGCCGGGGGCGCGCCGAAACTCTCCCTTTCCGCGATCGCCGCAATTGCGCTTGCTGGGTGCCGCGTCGCGGGGGAGGGGCAAGACTGCCTTCGGCCGGCGATCGCCGCGCGTCCCGAGGTCCGTGGGATATTTATTTCCGCGCTCGACGAACTGCGCATGCAGGTCAACGATTTTCCTGAATCCCATCCCACACGCGAGCGCCACGCTCTGCTCGATCGGCAGATCGCAGCGTTCGAGCACAAGGGGGACTTGTCAGCTTATCCGCACACCCCCACGTACCCGCGGTCGGTGCAGTAGTCGCACCCGTCCTTGCGGATCATGGTGTAGTTGGCGCATTCGGGACAACGCCCACCCTATATGATCGGCACTGCGCCCTTCGCCGGCATCTCGAGGACCCCCATCGGCTGCACTGGCAGGCCCTTTCGTCCAAGTAGCCCGAGCATCGCGTAGCACTGGGTAAGCCGCGCTAGGTAAGAAACGGTCGAGGGGAACGTGAGCTGCTTTTTCGATCCCGGCAGGAAGACCATGAAGTCGCCCAGCGGCTCAGGAAAGTCGAGCAGCCTCCTCAGTTTCATCCCGATCCACGCCGGATCGATGACGCGTATGTCGAGCGAGAGGATCCTGCAAAGGCCTCCAGCCCGCGCGGATTCTTCATATGACCCGGCATCAGCGTCCGCTCCTCGCGTATAGCAGAATTTCAAACCGACCCACTACCCCGCCCCGCCTCCGCTTGACACCCCCCTTACAATAACACCATGCAGCACCGTCGCCACGGCGCCGCGATCGTGATCCGCGGCGCGCGTCAGAATAATCTCAAGAATCTTTCGCTCGAGCTTCCGTTGAACGAGCTGCTGGTGGTCACTGGCGTCTCGGGTTCGGGGAAGTCTTCGCTCGTGTTCGATACGCTCTACGCGGAAGGTCAGCGGCGCTACGTCGAGACGTTCAGTCCGTATGCGCGGCAGTTCCTCGACCGCATGGACAAGCCGCAGGTGGATGCGATCGAGGGGATTCCGCCGGCGATCGCGATCGACCAGACGAACCCGGTGCGCACGTCGCGCTCGACGGTCGGCACGATGACCGAGCTGAACGACCACGTGAAGCTCTTATTCGCGCGCGCGGCGGGCCTCTACTGCCGCGGCTGCGCCCGGCCCGTGCGCCGCGACACGAACGAGTCGATCTACAAGGAGCTGGCCGCGCGTGCCGCGGCGGCGGGCGATCCGCGGCTGGTGATCTCTTTTCCGGTGCCGATTCCGAAAAATTTCAAGCTGGAGGAGGTGGAGGCGGCGCTGAAGGCGCAGGGGTACGACCGGTTTCACTCCAAGTCGAAGACGATGCTGGAAGTCGTGCAGGACCGGGTGCGGATGGCCTCGGTGGAGAAGACGCGGGTGATCGAGGCGCTGGAGGCGGCGCTGCGGGTTGGGCAGGGGAAGGTTAACGTCTACATCGACACCACCCCGCCGCCTTCGGCGGCACCCCTCCTCGTTGAGGAGGGGAAGGAGCCGGCCACGGTCTGGCGCTTCTCCTCCGACTTCCACTGCCCCGACTGCGACATCCACTACTCCGAGCCGACGCCTTCCCTGTTCTCGTTCAACTCGCCGATCGGCGCGTGCGAGACCTGCCGCGGCTTCGGCCGTGTCATCGGCATCGACTACGGCCTGATCGTCCCGGACGAAACGAAATCGCTGCGCGAGGGCGCGATCCGGCCGTGGCAGTCGCCCTCCTTCCACGATTGCCAGGACGACATCGAGAAATACGCGAAGAAGCGCGGCATTCCGCTCGACACCCCGTTTCGCGACCTGAGCGCGAAGGAGCGCGAATGGGTGCTCGAAGGCGAGCCCGAGTGGGTGAGCTGGCGCAAGTCGTGGCCCGGGGTCTGGTACGGCGTGCAGCGATTCTTCAAGTGGCTCGAGACCAAGGCCTACAAGATGCACGTGCGCGTGCTCCTGTCGCGCTACCGCGCCTATACGCCCTGCGCCGACTGCGGCGGCGCACGGCTCAAGCCCGGCGCGCTGCTGTGGCGGCTGGGGACGAAAGAGGACGCGGACGCGGCGATGGCCGGCCGGCGAGCGCACCTGCCGGGCGGCGTGACGTTCGACGAGGCCGCGCTCGAGAAACTCCCCGGGCTGACGATGCACAACCTCATGCTGCTTTCGGTGGACCGCACCCGAGCGTTTTTCGAATCGCTCCATCTCCCGGCGCCGCTCGACGAAGCGACCGACCTGCTCCTCACCGAAATCCGCGCGCGGCTGCGCTACCTCCTGGACGTGGGCCTGGGCTACCTGACGCTCGATCGCCAGTCGCGCACCCTCTCGGGCGGCGAGGTGCAGCGCATCAACCTCACCACCGCGCTCGGCACCTCGCTCGTCAACACGCTTTTCGTCCTGGACGAGCCCTCGATCGGCCTGCATCCGCGCGACATGGGCCGCGTGATCGACGTCATGAAGCGGCTGCGCAACGCCGGCAATTCGCTCGTCGTCGTCGAGCACGACCCGCAGATCATGCTGCAGGCCGACCGCATCCTCGACATGGGGCCGGGGCCGGGGGAGCGCGGCGGCGAGATCGTGTTCT
>Ga0137383_10000917_pt1 | contig 16574 bp, 22 predicted proteins | sample SagtaG_19_FD_104817 | JGI IMG/M metagenome (GOLD analysis project Ga0137383, IMG submission 104817) | Vadose zone soil microbial communities from Sagehorn Ranch, Mendocino, California, USA - Sage2_R_40_16 metaG | ecosystem: Environmental > Terrestrial > Soil > Vadose zone | place: USA... | reverse complement strand
GAGCGAATTGAGGGCCGGGTACTCCCGCATGTTGCCGTGCAGTTGGATCACCTGCCAGGTGGAAGGGTTGCGCAGGGCGGCATTGCCCTGATCGTCAAACGGAACGACGATCCGCATGTGCTCCGCCTCGGCACGGATGCGCTCAGCTTCGGCCCGCAGCCTATCCGCTTCAGCCTCTGCCCGCTGGTTTTCCCGCCAGCGCGCATCCTGCATCGCCTGCAACCGTTCCGCTTCCATGCGCACACGAAGATGCGCCGCTCGCATGTGTTGCACGTCGAGGAAGACACTTTTCGCCCCCTTGCCGATGATGGCAGCGGGGGCCGCAATAGCGACCAGGATCACCAGCACCTGCACCAGGATCGGCGCGGCCTGGAGGAAGGTATGCCAGCCGGCGATGAGACCCACCATCACGAGTAACAGAAACACCACCCCCAGGATGATTTGAAGAAAGCCACTCACCGGCGAAGGAGGCCGATAGGATTCAAGTTCCTGGTGCTCATCCATAGTCCACCTCAGGTTCTCCATCGTGCGTTTCACGCACGCTAGCCACAGACACACCGCTTGACGAGGACGTACCCTACGAGACAAAGGATCAACCGTTTCACGAATGAATCCGAACGGATGTACCATTGTGCGATACTGGGACAGATGTCGTCAAGGGGAGCCAACACTAGGTTGATGAGAGAGGCAACGGCCACAATAGCCGCAAGTCGAGGGGCAGAAGAGGATCAGGGGTGAGAATGGAGGTCATGACCGTGAGCAGCTTGCCTTGAGCTGGGATGGTGAATATTTGGATTGGAACCTGATTGGTTCCTTTCTTCTTACTTGCCTTTGGAGATGCTATTGTGGAAGGTTTCCACGTTTCGGACGTGGATAACGCCGAAGAGTGGTGTCGAGGCCCTGGAGGTGGGGCTCTTCTTCCTTTGCGGCTTCGAGCGTTTTGGATGTCTGGATGGCTTGCGTCTGTCGCTTGCGTGCTCGGGTGAGCTGGTAGGGTTTGGCCTCGTCCCCATCGTGACCAGCCAGCACGAGCCGCAGGTCAGGCTGCGTGGGATGGGTCCAGATCGAGTGGCTCCCCTTGCCCGCTCGGCAGCGAAACCCGCGTCGTCGCAAGAGGGATTTCAAGGTTCTCACTTTCATACTCGCTCCATTTCTCTCCAGGCTGTGCGGCAGTCTACGAGGCCTGCGGCTGGTCCCAGTCATGCTGGAAGGTGACGGCGAGGGAGTGTCCTGCCTCGCGCAGTTTGTCCAGCGCTTTGGCCTCCAACTGGCGCACCCGCTCGCGCGTGATCCCCAGCAGATGCCCCACCTCCTGCAGCGTCCGACGTTCGCCAGAGCGATCAAGACTGTAACGCAGGATGACGACAGCACGTTCCCGCTCGGTGAGGCAGGCGAGCATCGCCCACACCTGTACACCCAGTTCCTCCTGCGCGATGAGAAGCGGGATCACCTCGTCGGGGGCCTCCGCCGTCTCATCGGGGATGGTATCGGCCAGGGTGACCTCCCCATCCTCACTGAGGGGCTCGTCCAGGCTCCAGATCGGCTGGTCGATCATGAGCAGTTCCTGCACGCGTGCCAGCGGGAGGTTCATGCGCTCGGCCAGTTCCTGCCGGCTCGGCTCGCGTCCCAGTTCCTCGAACAGCTGGGTCTGCGTGCGCCTGAGTCGACCCAGGGTCGTTCTTAGATAGACCGGCAGGCGTACCAGGCGCCCTTTGTCGGCCAGCGCTCGCGTCATCGCCTGCCGGATCCAGTACGTCGCATAGGTCGAAAACTTGTGGCCGCGGGCTCTATCGAAGCGGTCGACGGCCTTGATCAGCCCGATGTTGCCCTCCTGGACGAGCTCCTCAAGATCTAAGCCATAGCCGGTATGCCGCTTGGCGATGCTCACCACCAGCCGCAAATTGGCCTCAATCATCTGCCCTTTGGCCTGCTCATCTCCCTGGGCGATCTGCTCCGCGAGCCGTTGCTCCTCGCTTGGACTGAGTAAGGGCACCTGGATCAGTTCCCCCAGGTATTGCCCCAATGAATCGCCCATGTCCTCGGTCTGGGGAAGGCGATGATCTGCTGCGTGCGTTTTCATATCGTGTTCCTCCTCTCAGCGTGAAAAGGAGAGGAGCCAGTTCGCTGGCTCCTCTGCGGTGTTTGGGCCGACACGGCAGCCTGGCGTGTGTGCCACTCGACAACACTGTTGAGCCTGGCGACCGGAGCGGCGATCAGGTGCTTGTCATACGCCTCCTGCCCAGGAATGCCCTTCTTCCGGCCTGCACTGGTGCGGGTTGCGCACCAACCCCACAGCCTTGACTTCCTCCTTGATCGCAGCAGACGCTCGCAGACTGGTCATATCCTTTGGTGCCGTGTTGCGGTGATGGTCCTGATGTGGGTGATGCGTGCTGTTGGGCTGGGGGAAGTGGGCGGCACGACATCGAGTCCTTCATCGTTTCTCTCCCTCAAACGAATCAATGATGCGACCTCTCCTGAAAAGCCGCCCGCGGACAATCTGAGGGTTCTTTTTGATCTGGTCCCATTCAGGTGGGAGACCCTCCGTCTTCTCCCGCCAACATGTGCGTTGGCACAACAGATGGTCTCCTTGCTTTCTATACTGCATGTGGTAGCCATACGCCAGCTCTCCTGGTTTCTTTGTTCGTGGCATCGGTTCCCTCCTACCGCAGGAGATAGAAGCTCGCGTTGTGTGAGTTGAGCAGGGCTTGATGGCGTTTTACTTCATCCGGAGATGGTGAGCGCTCTCGAGAGCGTTTGGCAGAGGGATCCAACAGTATTTCGATGGGGTTGCCAGAAGGATCAACCGGCTCATAGGGTGACTCGTTGGATGGCCATGGCTTTCGCCGACACCGTTTCGATGCGAAAGCATTGCTCATGCTTGGTTCCTCCTTTGACGACAACGAAGCTATGACCCCGGTTGTAGATGAAGCTATAACCGGGGCATAGCGTTCTTGTGGAAAACAGGTAGATAAGGAAAAGGACATCACTTTCTTGCCGCATGACGGGACGCACGACGATGATCGTGAAACGATGTGAGGTTACACCTCTCGGCCAGGCCATGGAAGGACCCAGGCACCTGTTCGTCCTGAGGCAGGACACACCATGCTGTGGCGCCAGTGACCGGACGAGCAAACGGCGCTTCCAGCCGGGCTAGAAACAGCTACGCCTAGCGGGGCAGCAGCCAGTACACATCATCGCAGGATGCGCGGCCGTAGGCCGGACCATCACGGATGCGCGGCCGTAGGCCGGACCATCACTGCCGAAGACCTGCCCAGTCACTTTGCAGAGCCACTCAAAGAGTCGAGGAAAACAGCGTGCCCGGATGATCCACCTTTACGAGCTCGTGGTGGCAAAGCCAGAATGCGAAAGCATCCAGATCGATGTCGATAGTGCCCAGACACACTCCCTCCTATCACGGCACAAAAAGAGAGAGTTGGTGAAGGAAGCTCTTCACCGACTCTCTCACCTCGCTGGCTCAGGTATACGTCCGCAGCATGCTGACAAGCTGTTCACGCGTGATGGGTTGACCAAAAGGCAAATCTTGGAGACGAGCCATCACACCTCGCGTCCAGGAGGGCAATGGACAGTAGATGGTAAAGGTGACGCCCGTTGACTGGACGTGGAAGCACTCGAACACGGTGGTGTTTCTCGTGTGAGGGACGTTGGGAAAGCGTTTGAGTGCATCGCACGCGGATGGAAAGATCTCCCAGCGTGCGCGTCCGGTGGTAGTCGGATCAACATCGTTGAGATAGCGCCTCAACGGGTGGCCTTCTTTGCGTTGTGCTGAACCCACAAGGAGACGGGGAGTCGTTCGCGCCCAATCGAGGACTTTGTGATAGTCCAGCAGTCGGCGGACGTGGGTGATTTGATCGCGCTGGTACGCGGCGATCAGCACGGACTGCTCCAGCTGGTGATACTGCGGTGTGTAGACCTGCACATCGCTAGCACGGGCATAGCCGATGGGAGAACAGTTCTTCCCACAGGTGAGACACATCATGGTCGTAGATGGTGTGAGGGGTGACGTCATGGTATTCCTCCTTTGGCTGAAAACACGAACAACTGAACCGCTCAGAGGTTCATCACTACCCACCCCGCGTGGACGCGATGGGCAGTGTCAACCTGGAGTGGTTGATGAACTCAAACAGGGAGTAGCGTTCCTATGCAGACATCGGCATGTCCCTTGCTCCCGCCGGAACCCTGGATGCCAGGGCAGGGATTGGCTTTGGGAACGCTCGCGTTCTCACCGGGGCATACGCGGTGGTCCTGTTCGGCGCGGGTCTGCCCGCTTCCCACCTGCCTAGCCCAAATGCTGTCGTCCTTTCACACGCGTTTGCTGGCCCTCGCCACATCGCATATTCAGCGTAGGAACCCTGCTTCCCGTACCTCATCTCCTCGTCCGTGACCCCTTCCACATTTCATCCGTTCCCCTGTGTCGCCACCAGCGCTGAAAAGCGTTGCCCTCCTCCACCTCTGCCCAGCAAACACGTGCGTTGGGATTGCGTTGCTGGGAAACAAGGCCTGCGCCGACGTTCCACGCGCTGCCTTCGCCTTCGATCATCCCTCCCCCTTCTTGCTTCCAAGCCAACGATTTGATATCCAGTTGTACATGTGCCAGTCAGCCCATAACGTCCAACTGGGCCAACTTGTGAGAGCCTCAGACGTGTTCAGTGTGCTCTTGTACGTCCAGAGCACGTGGTCAAGATGATGAACCACATCTGATACCCACTAACTAGTGGGTATCAGATGTATTATAATGTGGTTCGACTTAAAAGTCAAGACTCCTCAGCGGGTCTCATCCTGAACATGGCTATGCACAGGAACATGGAGCAGGTGTTGGTGTAAGCTGGGTATTGCCTGACAGAATGAGAAGGCTTCATCGTAACGTTCGAAGCTCACGAGGACTTCGTCAAGGGAGAGAAGCTCAAGAAACGAACGTTCGCTGACTTGAACGAAACGTACAGGATAAAAGCGTGCATCGACACCTTGTACCACTGTGTACGTAGAAGGTGTGATGATACATTGAACGGCTTCGCGTATCCCCATTTCTCGACCGGCATGTCTCGATGCTGGCATCCATCTGCCTCCTCGTTCTCCTAGCAGTCTATTGGCCGGCCACGTGTCAAGCCCGGAACCAACGCGACGATGAGCTTCTCTCCTTCCACTACCCTGGGAAGTTCAGCATCGCGGTAGACAGCGTACAAGTTCTCACGCCCCTCCTGCCTCTCTTGTTCAAACAGAGGGGTGGGTATTCCAAAGGAAGAGAGGATGAGGCATTGTTGACCAACCATGGCAATTTCACCATCATCGTCGTGGTGTGACATCCCTTCTTCCAGCACTCTCAAGAAAACATCCTGGCCATGTCTCTTGTCCGGATGTGCTTGAGACAACACGGATAGTGGCAGCCGGAGCACATTCCCTCGGTACGCTGTGCACTCCTTACCCCATAGGATGGTTGCCTGCTGTTCATGTCGTTCTCGTTTGTGATACTGTTGACACATGTGGTCCTTCTTCCTCTGCCATCACTCATCCCAGTCGGAGCGCCGTCGTGCCCGATACGAGGGGTACCGCGGACGCACCAGCATCGCACCAACGATCATGCCAATAATGAAGGCAACCAGGGCGATGATCATCACCATGGCTACGTCGATCTGGATCATGTTGAAACTCCTTGAAACATGCTGTATGCTACTAGTGTCGATCAAATGTTCTGCTTCTCATGGCAATGATAGGTGTGTTTCGAACACATGAAAACAGCCCGCGGGGGGCCGCAACGCGGGAATGCAGAAGGCCTGCAGGGGGCCAATAGGGGGCCACTTGTTTTTGACCCCCAAAAACGCTTGTAAAACGTGTCCTAGCCCAGGTACACTGAGGTATAGGTTCTGAGGAAACAACCATGAACCACGCCATACGGGGGTCAAACCCTCTTTTACGCCGACAACGCGAACTGCGCGGATGGTCCCATGAGCGCGTCGCCGAGGAGCTCCACGCGAAGTTCTCCGGCGTGGCTGTGACCGGGAAAGAGGTTGCCAGGTGGGAACGCGGGAAAAGAATACCAGGGCCGTACTACCGAGAGAAGTTAATTGCTTTGTACGGCGTCACGGCTGAGGAGCTTGGATTCGCCGTAACTCCGCTCCCAGCGGCACCATCGTCACAGGAGCGTGCTCAGGATACCCTGAGTTACGTTCCATCGAAGGGTGGAGTGCTTGTGCCCCTCTCGGTGATGGCGCACATAGACGATTTCGAAGAGGTGGAGGAGAGAGATTGGGCTACCTGGTTTGCCTTGAAGCAAGCGCAGATCCTTGCGCTGATACACGCGTGGAGTGGGCGAGCGCTCTTCTGTGATGAGCTTCAAATACACGTAGATCGGGAGATAACCATGTTTGACCAGATGAAACCACAAGACGGCGATGAGGCATTTCGGCTCTCACGGCGGCAGGCCATCGTCGCCATCGCAGCTTTGCCCTTAGCCGTGCTTGCCTCAACCCCTCAACGCACGACCTCTGCACCGGCGATAGAAGAATTGCTGCCACGTTGTAGCGCCAGTATCACCGCATGCTGGCATTTATTGAAGGGGAGCGAGTTCTCTGTGGTGGAGCACATGGTTTCCGCGTATTTGCCAACGTTGGTTCAACTGGCTCAACAGCCCTCTGGCTATCAAAAGATAGCCGCACGCCTTGCTACACAGGGTTATCGACTTAAAGGCATTGTGGCTCTGCACCAGCACAATCTCCAGGCAAGAGAGAGCTACTGTCAACGGGCCTTCCACTACAGCGAAATTGCAGAAGATGCAAGTCTGCTGGTTGCTGCACTGATTTCGTTAGCAAGCACCCACTATTACAGGAACGACCCCATACAGGCCACATACATCTACCAAAAAGCGTTGCTCCATATGGAGCGCATCCCCCCATTACAACGCTCCCGACTGTCTGTTGAGTTAGCAGTCGTCTACGCACAACGGGGCCAGGAGCAAGAAGCCCTGCACTTCCTCAAGCTCGCGCAACAGGTCTATCCCGATCATCCCGAAAACGATCCGAGTTTCCTGTACGCAGAATTTAGCCCCGCTTCGCTGTTCCTGGAGGAAGGACTGACGTTCCTTGCGCTGACTGAGCACTATCCTGACCGTGAGTATGAGCAAAAAGCCTGGGAGAGGTTTGCCCAGGTTGAAGAGCAGCAGTCAAAGAGCCTTGTTCCTGCACGCATTCTGTTCGAAATCACCAATCATCAAGCCGAAACAGCCCTGGCATTGAGGAATCAGGAGCTGTTTCGGACCTACCTGGAGAAAGGGATAGAGGGAGCCAAGGCGTTGAACAGCAAGCAGCGGCGTCGCGAAGCAGTCGAGGTGTACAAACAGGCGCGGATCATCTGGCCTCAGGAGTCACGTATTAAAGATCTGGCAGACCTGTTCTTGTGAAGAAAACACGGATACCCATGAGGGGGCATGCGTCTACTTTTTGGAGGCAACGATGAATCAAGGAAAACGAAAAACAGTGGTCATCACAGGGAGCACGAAAGGAATAGGGAAAGCCATTGCACTCAACCTGGCCAGACAAGGCTATAATATCGTGTTAAACTATGCTGCTGATGATGAACAGGCACAGGAAACCTTGAAGCTCTGCCAGCAGGAGAATCCACAGGTGTTGTTAGTCAAAGCCAATATTTCTCACAAACGCGCGGTAGAAACGCTCATGCAGGAAAGTGTCCAGGCGTTTCATTCGCTGGATGTCTTGATTAATAATGCGGCGCGTGTCATCGATAAGCCCTTGCACGCCCTCACGGAGGAGGATTGGGACCTGGTCGTTGATACCAACATGAAAGGGGCGTTTTTCTGCGCTCAAGCGGCTTCCACCTATATGCTCCAGCAAGACGAAGGAGGCGTCATTCTGAATATCGGGGCATCAACTGGAATTCGAGGGAGGAGGAACGGGATCAATACCTGTGCCTCGAAAGCGGGCATCATGGTGATGACCCAATGTTTGGCCTTAGAGTTAGGTCCCAAGATACGGGTCAACACCATCATTCCTGGATTGACACTCACAGAAGAAACAGAGCAGCGTTTCCATCTGGATGACCCGGATGTTCTACGTGCAAGAGTGGAGAGCATTCCTCTCCAACGAATTGGAACGCCTGAGGATATCGCCAATACCGTGACATTGCTGCTTTCCGATGAAGCCGGCTTCATCAACGGACAGAAAATTGTGGTGGATGGAGGCCAGTATATGTGGTAAAGCAGATCGATGAACTGCTGTGGGCAGTTCGCTCACGGGTAACGATGGACGAAACAACGACGTCGAAACGTCTACATGGAAAAGGGCGGCTCTCACAAGCCGCCTGAACAAAGATCGAGCGGGTATCCGATGGGGATACCCGCTTTTCGTTGCGTGCTGGGGAAGGACTGCTCGATGCAGCCATGAGGCAAATATCGATGAAGACAGTTCCTACCAGCATGAAAGTCAAGTCAACGTAGGAGCATACGGGAGGAAAAGTGAGAGCAATTGCCAGAAATTGCAGGCACGCTCATGGGTGTTTTCTTATCTTTTCACGTCCTTCTGTTTGCACTCAGTATCTCTTTTCACATGTCAGGAGCTGCATAGTCATAGGAAAGCACAAAGTAACTGGCCACAAGCACATTCCGGCTGTACAGCAGGACCGTTTTCTCGTCTTGAGCATAATAGACGCGGTGGATCTCCTGCACAGGGGTGCCACGTACAATCGCGAGTTGACGTTGCTCTTCGGATGTGGGTAAGCGTCCAATCACATCCTCGTGAACGACAGTGGCCATTTTCCCGTGCACTTCTTTGATAGCCAGCAGCATATGATACTGTTCATTTTTTTGCGCCTGATCGAGCATCGAATCCCCAACGAGCTCACCAGGATAGAAGCTCTCTACTAAACCATACGGGGTCGTCGCCGTTCCCATCCGCCGGAGGCGATGGACAATAGGCGCACGCTCCTCAAGGCCCATGACGCGAGCGACAGATGCGGGAGCAGGTATGACAGATGGGCCTTCTAGCGTCATTTCCATTGCCTTCAAACCGAGTGGCTCCAGGTACTCACCGAATCGAGCCAGGTTGGTGGGGATACGCGGACGCGGTTTGTTCACAAACACCCCTGCGCGCCCCTTAGAAATCAGTACTCCTTCAGCCTGAAGCCGCTGGACCACACTATTGATGGTGTCATATCCGACCCCAAATTCACTGGCCAGCATGCGAAGCGAAGGCAATCTGCCACCTGTCCCAAATTCCCCCTCCAGAATGCGTTGCCGAAGGGCATCGGCAACGACATCCACTTGTGCATCTGGCGACATATCAAATCTCCACGTTCCCTCACGTATTTGATCAAGTAGAACGAACCATTTGATCCGCACCACTATAGCATACAAAGGAGACCGAGACAAGAGCACGTATTCACTCATGTAAAATGTTACTAAGGGGGGTACACTTCACTCAAAGAAGAATGTTACTGAGTGAGGGGTGCCTATGCCAACAGAAGATGAGATGACCCTAGATGAAAGACGCAAGTATCTGAAACGAATGAAGCCACGGTACTTGAAAGCGAAGCGAAAAGAACGGAGCCAGCTCTTAAGCGAGATGGAGCAGGTAAGCGGCATGCATCGCAAAAGCTCGACGCGGTTGCTGCATGCTCAGAGCTTAGAGCGCACGAAACGGAAGACAGTGCGTGAGCGCAGCTATGGAGCCGAAGTAGAGGAGGTGATCGTGCAGGTGTGGGAAAGCCTGGACTCCATCTGTGCTGAACGGCTCACCCCAGTGTTACTCCCCATGGCCCAGCATCTGGCCCGCTTTGCTACCGTGAAGCTCACTGGGGAGATCGAAGAGCAGTTGCAGACGATCAGCCGGGCCACTGTCAGTCGCATCTTACGCCGTTATCGCAGTCGACGCCGTCGCTTACCGCAGAAAGGAGCGGAGCGCGCCAACCAGGTGACCAAAGGAGTGCCAATGGGACGGCTTGCCTGGGACATCACAGAGCCCGGGCATTTCGAGGTGGATCTGGTCTATCACAGTGGTCAGAGCACGACAGGAGAGCCCGGGCATACCCTTCAGATGGTGGATGTGGCTACGGGCTGGAGCGAGCGCGTGGCGGTGATGGGGCGTGGACAACGCGCCATGGAAGCCGGCTTTGAGCACCTGATCAGTCGGCTGCCGTTTGCCATCGTGGAATTGCATCCTGATAACGGCAGTGAGTTCTTCAATGCTCACCTGGTGCGCTATTGGAAGGAGAAAGTGGTGGGGGTACAGCTCTCGCGCTCTCGGCCGTACCAGAAAAACGATAATCGCCTCGTCGAGCAGAAAAACGACACCTTAGTGCGCCAGTACTTTGGCGATCTGCGCTTTGATCGTCCTGAGCAGATCGCGGCGATGAATGCGCTCTACGAGCAGATGTGGCTCTACTACAATCTGTTTCAGCCAGTGATGCACCTGATCAAGAAGACAGCCATTGGCGACAAAGTGCATCGCAGATGGGATCAAGCGTGCACGCCGTTTGAGCGGCTCAAAGCCACGGGCAAGCTCAGTGCCCAGCAAGAGCAGCGCTTGCAAACGCTCTATGAGCAGACCAACCCACAGCAGTTGCGTGAAGAGATCTATCACCGCTTAGCACAGCTGTGGAGCCAAAGCAGGGCCTCAACCACAGAAGTGGCTTGAGCAGCAGAAAGGAGATGGCAGGGCCGAAAATGGCGGAGAAGCGAGGGGGCAGCCAGGCCCGGCTCGCGAGCCGGGCCTGGCTGCCCCCTCGCTTCTCGGTACCATTTTCATTTGAGTGAACCATCACCCTTCAGTACCATTTTCATTTGAGTTGACACGGAGCAGGAGGAGAGCCCCGGAGAGATTGTAACCGCTTCACAAGCCAAAGCGAAGAATGCTATCATAGGATGGACAGTGGCAAAGCAGGCGAGTGGCATGACAAGAGGATACAGATGAGTCGCTCGTTGCTCTTTGAGTTGACGGACGAGCAAGAAAAGGAAAACGACAGATGAATGAGAGAGAAACCCTTCTCGAGGCTTTACATACGCTCTATGCTCGCCTTGATACGCTGCGGCATCTGGAAGGCCAGGAGATGCGGCGAGCGGAGAGCCTTGAGCAGTACCACCGCACCCTGGAAGATGCCTATGCAGCATTTGGCAAGATCGAGACGGTCATCGATGAACTGGGCCAGGAACTGGGCTATCACCATACTCGGCTCGATAACGAAGTGGAGCAGGACAGCTCCCATGAAGAAAAAGACGCGTAGCACCAGAGAGAGATCATCCCTTGGGAAACCATCGATGTGATCTTCACCCGTTTTTGTGGAGGGGTAGAACATGGAGGTTACCCCATCGATTGTTCAAACTCAACGGGACTCAGATACTGTAAGGTGGAATGCCTACGAGTTCGATGATAAAAGGTTTCTCTGGAGTCAAAGATGCTATTTCGAGCTTGAGCACGCGTCTGAAATGACTCATGATCGAGGCTTTCACCTTTGATGCTGTGAAAAAAGCTTTCTGTCGCAGCATTGTCGTAGCAATTGGCAGTGCGGCTCATACTGGGCACCATACCGTTTTGCTCCACGAGTGCGAGATAGCTTTGGCTTGTAGAGGTACTGCCACGATCAGAGTGATGGAGTAACCCCGCTTGTGGACGACGACGAGCCAGAGCCATCTGTAAAGCACATCCAACCAATGTCGCATCCTGAAGAGCTGCCATCGCCCATCCTACTACCATGCGTGAGAACAAGTCAAGCACAACGGCAAGATAGAGCCACCCTTCTTGTGTCCAGATGGAGGTGGTATCACTTGCCCATTTCTGGTTGGGCTGATCAGCATGAAAGTCCTGTTGAAGCAGGTTCGGAGCGACTGCTGCTCCCTCCTCACTTTTCGTCGTGACCGTTGGATGGCGCGGACGCTTTGCCACCAGATCCAACTCTTGCATGAGACGAGCAACTCGTTTTCGAGCGCAATTCCACCCTTGTGCATGCAGCTCTGCATGGATACGTGGGCTCCCATAGACACACCGATGGCTCTGGAAAGCGGTTTTGATCTTGCCCGCAAGTTCAGCATCTTCTCGGCTGCGTTGGCTGGGTTTGCGTTTGCGCCAGGCGTAGAATCCGCTCACGGATACCTCAAGCGCACAACACATCACCGTCACAGCATACTCCTGTTGATGCGAAGCCATGAACTGATACTTCAAAGCTGGCTGCGTGAGAAGATGCTTCTGGCTTCGGACAGAATCTCTCCAAATCCTTGACTTTTAATAAGAACATATGTACTATTGTAAGTGGAGAAGCCTAGTAGGGTAGCTCCCTGCTAGAAAAGATTCCGCAGAACCCTCCCATGCTTTGGAGCTCGACTCTTGAAAAAATCTGGGGGATGTGTGAGGACCCCTGAGACGAGGTTGAAGGCCACACTTCTGGTCCGAAGTTGGCAGAAACACATCCACGGAATCCCGCTTCTCCACCCCAAAAACACGATGGTGTGTTCAGGAAACGAAAGGCAGGCGTTGCTCATGCCTCACAAAACGTCAGTCCCAGTTGATCAGGAGCCCCTTTCTCCTTTAGGGCAGGAAACCTTGGATGTTGGGGTGGATATCGGGAAAAAGGCTCATGTGGCTGGCTTTACCTCCGTCACGTTACTCACCCGACACCAGCGCTTTGAACATTGTCCCGCCCTGACCTTCGAGAACTCACGGGAGGGCTTTCGCTCGCTCATTGATCGCATCAGGATGTATGTGCCCCTCACTCAGGTCCAGGTCGTCCTCGAAGTCACTGGTCACTATCATCGTGTCTTGCTTGTATATTTGCAAGAATTGGGGATTCCTGTCTATCTCCTCCATGTCCAGAAGAGGCAGGAGGGTCTGCTTAAATCAGACAAACGGGATGCTCTGGGCCTCGCTAACCTGTTGTACAACCAATTGGAGAAAGGGATTCAGGTGAGCGACCCTCTTCAAGCTGTGCGCCGCCTGGTTGCTCCTACTGCGGCAGCAGCTCAGTTACGGGGAATGGTCCAGCATCATGCTGAGCTGATTGCCGAAAGTACTCAACGCAAAAATAAGTTGACGGCCATCTGTGATGAACTTTTTCCCGACTTGACCCGCCTCTTGCGTAATCCGAACGAGGCCCTCAGCCCTGTCTCTGCGTTCTCACTTCCCAACCCCTGCTGATCTTGTTACCGCAACGTGGTCTGAGCTTCGAGAAGCCAGAGGTCGTACCTGTAGCGTCTCCGATGCAAAGCTGTTGGAACTACAACGATTAGCAAGCCACAGTATTGGGACAAAAGATGTTCCTCGCGTGCATGGTCTGGTCTTTGAGCAGCACCAACTTATTCAAGAGCTAGAGTTGATCGGCCAGCATCTCTCCCAATTGGAAACAGAAATTGTTCCGGTCGTAGAGCATTCGCGAGAGGGGAAAAGCTTGCTCTCAATTCCAGGCATTGGACCCCAGGCGGCGGCGGCGCTCATTGCTCTCATTGGCAACATTGCCAACTTCGAGCATGCTTCACAACTGAAGTCGTATTTTGGATGGGCGCCAAAAGTCGCTCAATCAGGCTCTAGCCTGGATTGGACGCGTCTCTCTCCTCGTGGGGTGCGACAGATGAAACAAACCATGTACCTCATCGTGTGGAGAGCGATCCAATGGGATGCCGACTGGAAGGAGATCTACGAGCGACTCATTTCGCGGAAGTGTCGCTATGATGAACGGACACGGCGGCAGATTGGCAGGGAAAAAGTGATTGGAAGGCTGGCAGGTCAAATGACTGGTGTCATTTGTGCTCTACTGAAGTCGGATCAGGAGCTTCTCGCTCATCTATCCCCTGGCTCCCAGCTTCCAGAGCCAACACTCTCTGATCCTGAACTTCATCGACAACACCGTATGGGAAAGTATCAGCCTCGTAGGGCGGGAGCTAAGCCACCTCAGTTGCTCCAGCTTCCCTTGTCTTAACTCATCGGTAGAGAGATTCTAGACGAGATTTTTTGAAGATATCACGCTCCTGTCGCACTCGTTCCAATTCCCGTTTGAGCTGATGATTTTCCTCTTCCAACGGCGTCTGATGACCTTTCCCAGGGAAGGCATCGCTGCCATGATCCGTTGATTGCTTGCACCAGGAATACAAGGCGCTATCGGAAATGCCTAGTTCTCGCGCAATTTGGGCTTTCGGTTTGCCACTGGTGTATGCCAGCTGGACTGCTTCTTTCTTAAACTCGGCTGGAAAGCTAGGTTGTGGTTTTGGCATGATCTTCTCCTTTTTTAAGAACTGCCTTTCCACATTCTACCACTCCACTTTACTGGGGGAAGATCACAGCCTCTTGTCCGATTGAAACACATCTAGCGCTCTGCTGATAGATACACATAGCATACCTGTGATTCCTCTTTTGCGCTCTCAATTCCTGGCAGCCAACTGCCAAAACTGTTTGCAACAAACCTTCACCGTACATGTTCACTTGCTCTTTCTTTCGTCTCTCCTTTTGATGCTCTCAACAACCCTCAACGGATGAAAGAGCGGTGTCAACAGGGTAGTATCCTGAATAGTGTGTAAAAACGGAGTCTGGTATCCAAGCTGATCCGTTAAGATCAGTAGAGACGAAAAGGAGGATACCATTACTCAACAGAAGCACAATACGCAAGACGAGAACGAAAGTCAAACGACCTTCGAAGCGATGTTACGAGAGAAATTGCAACAAGGTGTGAGGACAGCCCTGATCAGTGTGCTGGAGGAAGAAGTCGATGCCTTCATCGGGGCAGTGCGATACGAGCGAAGCCAACAGCGGCGAGATTATCGCAATGGACACTCTTCTCGAAGCTTGGAGACGAGTTTGGGGCACATCGAGGATCTGCCAGTGCCACGCACACGGGGTGGCTATCAGACGCAGGTGTTTGAGCGCTATCATTGCCGCCGCCCGATCTGGATCAAACGATCGGGGAAATGTTTATCAGCGGCGTGAGCATGACGCGAGTGGGTGAGGCGGTCGAAATATTGGCCGACATGAAACCGAGTGCCTCGACGGTTTCACGCGTGTTTCACACAAAGGATCGCGAATACGAGCAGTGGAAGACGCGCAAGCTTCCCGAGCGCTACGTGTACGCTTTTGCTGATGGGACGTACTTCACGGTGATCTATAATGGCCAAGGATGCAAGATGCCAATCTTGGCCGTGGTGGGAATGGCCGAAACTGGGGAAAGGGAAGTGCTCGCGTGAGGCTGAGGCGATCGGGAGAATGAACAGGCGTGGAAAGACGAGGCACAGAAGACCTGAAGCAACCAGGAGTCAAAGCGATTGACTTATGGGGAAGTTCCGGGAACCAGGCCATGCTCAATGCCATCACGAAGAAGTTTCCCACCTCTGCTCGTCAACGCTGCGTGGTTCACAAGATGGACAACGTGGCTCTGCTACGTGCCCACCAAGCAGCAGGAGCAGCTCAAACCAGAGTTGAAAGCCTTGTTCTATCAAAAGGATCGGCAAGCGGCTGATCAGGCGGTGGCCGCTTTTATTGAGAAGTATCAAAAGGTCTATCCGACAGCCATCGAGTGTTTGCAGCGGGATCTGGAAGCCTGTCTGACTTTCTATGCCTTCCCGAAAGAACACTGGAAGACCATTCTTACCAGTCATGTGATCGAGCGACTCTTTGGGGAAGTCAAGCGCCGTTCTCACAAAATGGCGGCGGCGTTCCGCACTGAGGACAGTTGTTTGCTCCTCTTCTCTGCCGTCATTCGGAGTTTGCACTTCAAGAAAATCATGATGCCGCCAGCATCGACCAATCAACCAGGCTCTGATATTTTACACAACTCTTGACATACCGCCTCGATGCTTGGTATCTCTATCAATGTGCGGCTTTGCATCACAGCATCGCCGTCATTGCGCTCAATCAGCACACCCATCCGCTGTTTTCCCGCGATCCCGATGGCACTCCGATCTGCCCCAAAGGTTTGCGCATGCAGCCGACCTCCCAGTTCGACCATACCAACGGCTACCGAGCCCAACGCTTTCGCTGCCCGCTGCTTTTTCCTGAATCAACCGGAGAGAGGTGCAACCATGCCCAATTTGCCAAAGGCCCTGGCTGTGTCAAAGTTGTCAACTGGGAACTTGGCGGGCAGATGCGCGTCACCCTCGATCGCGATGGGCCGCTCTACCACACCATCTACAACCAGCGCACCTCCTGTGAACGCATCAATAGTCAGGCTCAAGCCCTCGGCATTGAACGATCAAAAGTGCGCAATGGACACTCGGTCGCCAATCTCAATACCTTGATCTATTTCATTGTTAATGTAAAGACTTTAGCAAAAGCGAAATCGATCAATAGAGAACTTCTACAAATGAATTAGTTACAACTCTCAAACGGGCTCTACAGGCCTTTCCGATGGTGCAAGGAATGAGCTCTCAGAAACTCACCATTTGGTTTCAATCCCAAACGGGCTCTACAGGCCATTCCGACGGTCCTGGCGGCGGTGGTAGCGATCACCAACAATATCACTACAGTGGCACTTTTATATCGAGCCATATTCCCTGGAATTCTCCCTGGATCACCAACGATCTCGTGCCTTTCTCACTCGGATGTGAGACTCTAGAGACAGGAAAACTCCCTGGAGTCTGT
>Ga0137383_10000896_pt1 | contig 16748 bp, 21 predicted proteins | sample SagtaG_19_FD_104817 | JGI IMG/M metagenome (GOLD analysis project Ga0137383, IMG submission 104817) | Vadose zone soil microbial communities from Sagehorn Ranch, Mendocino, California, USA - Sage2_R_40_16 metaG | ecosystem: Environmental > Terrestrial > Soil > Vadose zone | place: USA... | reverse complement strand
TGTAGGTTTTCACAGATAATTGGCCGATTATCAATAAAATTTGGCCCAGATTGTCACAAATATCTGGCCATAACACAAGGGGATGCTCCCGCCATTGAGAGAGGTTGCTCTGCCACCTCCCCAAGAAGGCTTTTCCGTTTCAAAGAGGGCTGCCTGCACTGGCTGCTTGCTTCATGGAGTGAACGATCTGCACAAGGTTACGTGTGCCATCGCAAGCTTATGGGATCTGATCGCAGCGGATTGGCCCATGCTTGACCAATGGCCCGATAGGTGCAGGGTAGAGGATCTACGCTGCTACATGCGTTTTGGGTTGGGGAAGTGGTTCTCCCTCTCGTAAGGCACTGCTCACAAGCATGTCAAGCACCTCTTGTCCATGGTGGACTGCTTCTCCGTAGGTACTACCGTGTGTTGCTGGCATCATGACACGGTCTGCCCATTCCGGTAAGGTCACCAGATAGGCATGATCTTCTTCTGACCACTCGATGAGCATAGAGTAGTGCAGATGGTGTTCACTCATAGCTCGGCACTCCGTCTCGCTTCCGCAATCTCTCGTAGCAAATCACGCACAGCCCTTTCCTGATAGGGTTTGGCATCGTCGCCATCATGACCGGAGAGAATAAGCGTGCTTATTGGCACAAGCGGGTGTTTCCATTTGGTATGGCTTCCCTCTTGTGAGACCACGTAGGCTCCTGCCTTTCGCAAATCTGCCTTGAGCTGCCGTATCTTTCGCGGCATATCATCCTCTTGACTTCATTATACCATAGATTGTTTGCCGTTGAGCGACCAAAATGCTTCCAGCGTTCGAGCGTCCCATCCTGGCGGATTACCAGTTGCCCAGCTCTTCTGACAGATATGCCAGCACGCTCTGATGGGCCAGTTCCAGCCCATCAAGAAGGCGAGCATCGTGGAATTTCGCGTAAAACTCATCCACAGTGTGTGCTGGACGTACAAAGCCCCGACGTCTGCAAGCCATCGTTGCTGTCAGTAGGTAGTTCTGAGTGACAACGGTTCCTCCATGCGCCAGCGCAAAATCAAGAGCACGGTAGAGTTTGCCTGGATGGCGAGTCAACCATTTCCAGGAGTTGCTGTACAGATACTGCAACTTCCCGTTGCGAATGGCTCGAAGCGAGGAGACCATCAAGGTGTCAAACTCTGGAGTAATTCCGCTGAGTACTACGCTGCGTTCTTCCGGATCATGGTCAACCGTTGCCTTGGGCAGAAAGGGGTGAGGTGCCTGGCAAGGCACATAGGTGATCATACGCTCTCGCGCATTTGCCAGGCAAGAGAGGACATGCCAGGTATGAGGAGTGTCCTTACGGAGATGTCTAAAGGGATCGTTTTCTGCAGCGGGCGGCGGAACCTGAAGACCTTGTAAATCAATGGTTTGCCAGTATCTGATAGCCGCCTCCGTGATCGGCTGAACATTCGCCTCTTGCATCGGCTTCTCTGACGCTGTGACATCGTCAGGGATAAGGGAGGCGCCCGGAATGCCCAGATCTTCGAGCAAGCTGTTGCGAACCGTGATGACAACGAACGCGCGGATCTCCAAAGGAGCAGACCGCGGCTCATAAAACGCTCCCTCCTCGCGTCCGAGCAGCAGAAGAGTGTTCCGCACTTCCATATCATGCCAGCGAGCAAGCACCGACTGCAATCGGCGGCGAATATCCGTGACAACGGCCTCTAAGGCACCCGGAAATGACTGCACTCCCATGTGCTCGAGCTGTGGGGTCAAAATGGTGTCAAGATACACATCGATTGCGTCCATCATCTGCTTCTCCTTACTCATCGGGTGAATTAAGGGATTTCTCGCCGACGGTCTACGACACGCTCATCATTGAGGTTGGTCTTATCAAATCCTCGCGTGTGTAAGCCCACCTGTGTTAATAAATTGCAAGCTCCTAGCTTTCGCTGAGACATTCCTGGCCCTGTCTGACCGCAGTTTCCAGTGTCTCCAGCCTCCAGAACCTCGCGCCGTTTTCGCCCTGCTCCGAAGATGGCCCTCGGTAGTCCGGGGGGGATAGCAGAAGTGGGAGACTTTAGCTCAGTCTAGCTTTTCCCCAGCACCCACGCGGCAGAACTTACCATCAGGTCCTGGTCAGGATGATTTTGTCGCCAGTGTTCGACGCGCAGAGCGCTGTCAGGGTCAACAGCGCTTCCACACAGGGGGCATATACCTGGCGCTCGCTCTCCTGTGTGCTTGTGTTTTCTGGGTCGGGGAGGAAATACCTCCCAATCTTCATCACCCCAGTCCTCATCTTCGTCATCATACTCTTCGTCGCCCTCCCAGTAGGAGTAACTGCTCGCCAGTTGAGATACATATTCTCGCTTATCTATGAGTTTATGAGGGCAAACGGCCGCGACGTCTGCTTCCAGCTCGCGCAGGATTTCTTCAACCGGGTGCTCCTGGCTCTCTGTTTCCGTGATGATTCGCCCAAAGAATACTCCGCACTCCCGGCTGTCCCCTGGCCGATTTCTTAATTCGCGTACCTGCTGCTCCGGCAAAAATCGCTCCGCCACGCGAAAGGGCAGGTGGAAGACGTAGTGCGCGGTGGAGCTGTCATACTCAAACGCGATCAGGCTCAACCCCTCCGGATCGAGCTGGATCGCCTCGCCTTCATCCAGTTCATCCCAACGTGGTGAGGGACGGTTGCGGCTCCAATGTATATTGAGCAGGTCGATCGGCTCGATGCAGAGTTCGGCGAGACTGCTGCCTGAAATGGGTTGGCAAGTAGACCCTGCCTGTCCCACGAGCGTCTCGAGGCGCTCGAGAAGAAACGCCTTGATCCGCTCCACGTTAAGCGTTTCGATATCGGTGCGTGACGTTGGTTCGTGACCAGTGATGCGTGCAAAGAGACTGAGGACGGTGGAATCGATTTCGTCCGCATCCGCCGGGAGGTACTCGTCTTCCTCGACGAGCATCGCAAGCCTGTCGAGAAACACCTCGGCTGCCATGTCTGCAGCGAGATCGAAGGAGTAATCGTGTGCAAAGGCCGCAGACCCATCGATATAGGCGGCCGGGTTGATGAGTTCGGCCGCGACCGCCTGCTCTACTACTGCTGCTTTCACCTTATACAGCCCCTGGCGGTCGGCATACAGTAGCTGTTCCCTTGCTTTGGCCCAGTGATTGAGGTAGAAGAGAAGGTGCAGGGTCCGCTCAATTTGTGCTGGTTGGCAAAGCCATTTGAGTCTGGACGAAGGAATGCCGCCAGGTGCCGACCCCCCTAGCGATTCTACCGCTTGAGCGGCGTTTGCCTGCGCAGAGAGTCCGCTTTCGCCTGGGCGGATACTCCCAACGCCATCCACACTGGCCAGCACGCGCTCTGCCAGCTCGACCAGTTCCGTGCGAAAGCGGAGATTATCGCCCGTTGAGCGCAGTACGGATCTCAAGGCGAAGTTGTAGGGGATGCGGGCGATTGTGATGCTTGGGAACAAGGGCAGAAGTGCGCAGATCGCATCCTTGGCTGGCCACTGCAGTTCGGAAAACGACACATAGGCATACTCCTCGTGCGGCGAAACGACCAGGAGCTCACGTCCCTGAAATCGCACCTTTCCCGAGACGCCCTGGCACGAAAACTGAGTGGTCACGCCCGGTATACGGTTGAGCGCCTCGACGGCTTGTCGAATGAGGGGATCGAGTTCGCCCGCGCTCGGCTGAAAGGTGGAGTCCTCCTGCTGGAGGCATTGATAGTCGGGCAGAGCCAGAATCTCTTCGACATATGTGTCGACCCAGCGAAAGAACTCGCGCGCCTTGCGGTCGTAGTCCCGCTCGTTCGAGAGCAGTGTGTCTTCACCGACCTGAGCGAACAGATTCCGCACGAAGAGTGCGTTGCGCTTAGCCCAGCGCGTTTCCCCTGCGAGTACCTGCTGTCGATACCCTTCATCCAGGGCAAACTTGCGGCAGAAGTTGCGGATGTGCGGGTCGTTTGCCTCTTCGAAGTAGAAATTTCGTAGGAAGAGCACTTCGCCATAGACACGGCTCTGGGCCTGGAGCGTATCGCGGTCGAACCACTGCCTGTCCAGGGGCCACAGCTCGCGCCGCGCAAACTCTACCTCAAGCCGAGGCCTCGCCGCTTTCATCTGCTCACGTAGTTTGCGCGCCTTCCGCTTCACCTTCTCTGGGACCTTCTGCCCTTGCTTCTCCCCCGGTACTGTGTAAGGGAGTTGCAGGCTCGCGATCTCCAGCTCGAACGACCGCTGGCAGGCAAGTTTCTCTTCTTCGAGCCTGGCGTGCAGGCGCGTTCGCTCAGGCTCGATCAATGCGCTCAGCAATTGGGCCACCCCAAACTGTTTGAGAGGAACAGTATCGATATTCAACTTCTCTGCAACCCAGATAGTCAGCTGGTTGGCTCCGGTCTCGGAGCCCGTGTCGAGTTCCACGTCGAATTTGTAGTTTCCGTAGTACATCGTGTCGGTAATCATTCGCATGAGGTCCCTTCCTTTCGACCGGGGAAACGATTGCCTGTCTTTACCAGTACATTCCTCGCGAACGAGTCGAATATCGAAAGTACGCTTCCCAGTGTTGGCTTTGTGCTGCAGGTGGGTAGGTAATGTGCTATCTCCGTCGCTTACTCCTGATTCTGCGCGTTCGCCCCCTTTCCGGGACGAACGCGTCGTGCTCGAGCTCTTTTCTCAAGCAATGATAGCAGGTGAACCTCTTCCACACCTCACGAACTTTCACGATAAACTCACGAACATTCAGCAAACGCCCTCAGCTATCGCTGGCGCTGCGCGCTCCCCTCGTGTGAGATGCGTACAAGCGCCCGCCCAGGTAGATCCTTCTCAGTAATGGGGTGTCTTGTGCATCGACGGGCTAACGGAGTCCTCATACGGTTGGCCGAGTATGGGTGGGGGGACGAGATGCCGCAGCCCTTCAAGCGCTCTCCGGGTGATCGCGGCCGGGTGACTGTGCAGATCCCATCTGAAAGCCACCACGGACTCCTGGCGGGTCGACGAGACGTATGTCAAGGTCAAAGGCGAGTGGACGTATCTCTATCGTGCGGTGGATTCAGCAGGCAACACGCTCGAGTTCTTCCTGAGTGCCAGCCGCGATGCCCAAGCGGCCAGGCGCTTTTTCTCACAAACCCTTCAAGCCTCTCACACCGTTGTGCCTCGGGTGGTCACGGTCGACAAAAACGCGGCCTATCCTAAAGCACTCAAGGAACTGAAGGCAGAAGGACCATTCCAGAAGCCTGTGAACTGCGTCAAGTGAAATATCTCAACACCATTGAGGAACAGGATCATTGCTTCATCAAGCGGCTGGTTAAACCAGGGCCAGGCTTCTTTGCGTTGGAAACCGCGTGGCGAACGCTCTAAGGCTATGAAGCCATGCACATGATTCGCAAGGGACACTATCCAGGGGCAAATCACGTTCACCGCCAGTGTGTTTAGCGTGGCCGCCTAAACTGAACAACAAGTATTCCCTCACGCTCGTTGCGGTTCCATCGTGATTTTTGCAACAGAACCCTCATTCGCCATCTTCCTCGACCTCGACCGTGGCTGTCCAACCATCTCCGTCTTCCTGGAGCGTGACCGACACGATCTTGCCTTTCGGCGGGACATCGCCAGGGATAAGGATGCGCCCAATTCCTGGCAGAACCAGCATGTTCCCTGCGATAGAGAACTCACCACGCCGGTACACCAGGCCAGGGAACGGCTCGCCTTTCAGCGCTGCTTCAATGGCGTGACGCTCTGGGGGAGAGAGTCGTTTCTTATGCATACGATGTCCTTTCATGGGGTTTGTCCTTGCTCGTCCTGCCAGTGGCGGGCATGTTGCGCACGATAGTGGTTCGCTTTCAGCGGCTGATAACGCCTGTGTGCGAGGCGAGACGCGATCTCGTTGATCTCTGGCGCGAGCGTGAACAGCTCGCCGACATTGGCGACGGGCTCGCTCCCCCAGATGGCAACGAGTGCAGGGTCCCGTAACCACGCCTGGCATTCGTTGGTATCGATAAGGCGCTGCACTTGCATGGGCGGAAACGGGCCCTCGACGCGGAATCCACCATCGGCGAAAAACCGCACAAGAAAGGCCTTTTCGATGACCCTCTCAGGATCGTGTGGGGTATGTGCCATACGCTGGGTGCGTCCTTTCTTTCTGTGGGCTGGGATGGCCGTCTCAGCCCACTCTTCAATGCGTGTGTGGGGCGATAGCCGCGATGAACTGCTCGGCTGACCTGGCCCGTTTGATCATCAGATCAAGATCGTCGAGCGGGACGAACTTCGCGCCACACCCCGAACAGGTGATGTAGCTCTCGATGATGTCATTGTCAGAGAGCGCATCGATGTACTTCTTTTCGACCAGGCCGCGGGCATATTGCCGTTGGCGGAGTTCCTGGGCCAATTGGTGTTTGTCCATGTTCGTTCGCCCTTTCTCGTGGTCGCTCATCCGGTGTCCAATATTCGAAGCCCTGGTATATCCCCACAAAGCATGCATCACGTAGGGCTTCTGAACTGCTGTACCCGCCATAGATAACGATATCCCCCGGCCTGGCTGAGAAAATGTCGATGGTTTCAGGAGCTTCTGCCATGTATTCGTAGTCCTTTCACCCTTTTTTGGTGCGACAGATTGACAGCAGCCGTATGGCGCGTCGTATGCACCTTGCCCGTTCCCAGGTAGCGCTCACACATGTTGCCGATCGTGCGCGGCCCGATGGCCTGGCTGAAATTGCGGTTGCTGAATGACAACCAGATCGGCGAATCGCTCGGCATGGTCAAAAGGCGATTGCCATACACCCGCTCATCGCTGAGATAGGCATAGAGGACCTGGCTCGTCTTCGGAGGTAGGACACTCGGCTCTATCGGCTCATTGCCCTTCAGCCACTCTCGCGCAACGGCAGCCACAGCGACCGGCGAGCTATCCAGGTCCAGCAGCTGCTCCTGCGAGCGTCCGCGAAAGCGGATGATGAGATCGCGATCGGGCTTCGTAATTGTTGAGGTAGTCAAGGATGTCGTTCAGCATCACGATGTCCTTTTGCCGTCGTTCCATGGGCCTTTGTTCCGTCCATTTTCTATTGCGACTAATCGTGCTTACTTCCAACGGAGCCTATACGCCAGCAAGGCTTCAATGCGTTGCGGCTCGTCTCTCAATTAGTTGCGGCTCCGCTTCTCTTCAGGAGAGAGCTTGTAGAACAACGCATACCGCTCCCTGCGATAGGCATTGTGACAGTCTGGGCAGTACGATTGTCCGCGCCCGTTGCCACGTAAGGGAAATTCAGCATCACATCGAGGACAGATTCTCGTCAAATCTTCGCTCCGGTTCTATTTCCAGTAATGTCTATTAGCTGCATTACACTTACTCATTCCAACGGATGAACCACAAAACGGTCATTGTGTTGGCTACTTGGCACATCTGTTCTCAAAAGAGGCTGTATTAACTCTCGTTCTATAGACAATTTGAACCTATCCTGATAGGCCTGCGGCTCGGTACGTAATAATAACACAAGCCGAATGGAGCAAATGCCCAATCCAATGTATCGGAAATACTGTATGGCTAACCCGAATATTTATGGGAATAAGTACGGTCAACCCAAATATTTGTGGAATAGATGGCCAGATGAATTTGGAATAAGGGGATGCTCCTGCCATCGAGAGAGGCTGCTCTGCCACCTCCCAAAGAAGCCTTTTCCGTCTCAAGGAGGACTACCTGTACTGACTGCTTGCTTCATGTGATGAAGAACACAAAACGCAGAAGAAGCTTCTCCTTTGCCACTACCATAAGTGAACAGCGTTTGAAAACAGAGCAATACTTTCTGATTGTAGGCGTGTCTCATGCTTCCTTGTAAGCACGCTCGGATAATCGTTCTCAGTGGGCCTTTTTCTTGAACGGATATCTGATGTAGCCAGCACACCTATGGCACCATCGTGGCAGTGAAGCATACACATGGAGTCAATGAACTCCCCTTGTGCGATCTAAAGGCCACGGAGGCGGATACCGAGACGCGGCAGCTGGTGGAGGAATATGCTGTGTGGTTTGCCAATCGTTAGAGGAGAAGCACTGATGGACATGTTCGATGCGTTAGCGGGCTCTGACCTGCACTCCCTCGATCCGAGTGGAGGTGTTATTGTCGTCACGGCGTATTGCGACCACGATCAGGAGATCCCAATCCAGAGCAGCCAGGAGAGAAGCTCTCCATCTTGAGCTCTCTGCCGACCGATGCCGATGATCTCTGCCCCTGCGGCAGTGGCAACTCCTTTGGCACCTGTTGCCAACTCCTGCCATATTGGCGACCAGTTTGCCCAAATCCAGGCATGCAGGGCTACAGCCTGGTACATCCGCAATCAGCTCGCTTCACGACTATCCCGCCGATGTGGTGTACGCATTCTTGCAGGATGATGAGCGGCTCTATTGCGTCCAGGATACGCCGCAGCGGGCGTTCTGGCCCTATTGGGGAGACCCGGCGTTTGATACTCCTCCCTATGCAACGGTGTGCTTCGGAGACCTCGAACTGCAAGAGGACGCCCTGTTAATCAGCGGGCTCAGTGACGCTCGCATGGAAGTGTTGTTGGACCTGCTGAGCCCGCTCGGGCTGGGCACTCCAAAGATACAACGGGATGCATTTCCACGCCTAGAGAAGCCAGGAAGGAAAAAGTCAAAAGAGAAACGCCGACGCACACGCTGAGCAAGCTTGGGGAAGCGTAGCACATCCTGACGGTGGTAGGCATGTGGAGTGCAACAGAGCGGAAACGCATACTTACTCCACAGCAAAGGCCGAATTGAGCTGCTGCACAGAGAAGAGTTCGGGATCGAAGTGAACGCCTGCCCAGGTACGCAAGCGCTCATGATCGTCGTGGTGAGGATCGCGCAGGGCCTCCAGCAACTCGTAATACCCCGAGACGCCGCCGCAGTCTTCTGGAGGGCAAGCCCGCCTGCCGTCGAGACACCGTGGTGCAACCCAGTCTTCCGCATCAAGGAGTTGTATGCGCTCTACCAGCACGTCGTGACGCCAATTGTCGCCAAAGTCGTAGTCGTAGCGAAAACGCATTCCTTCGGTACGAAGCACATCGCGCACTGACGCATAGCGATCATGCTTGATCTGGATGCCCTCGTCGGCATACTCAGGATCTGGCTCACCATATTGCATCCCGCCAATCGTAAACAGGTGTAAATGGTAGTTCTCCCACCCCATCGCTAGCTGTAGAAGCCGATGGAGACGTGCCAGGGAGATCTTGCCAGGAACGATAATGCGCCGCCAGATCGCTGGCTCGATCTCCTCAAGTTGAATGTGAAGCTGGTAGATACTCCGCGAGCGGTAACTTCCCACCCCTCGTGCCCTCCTCTTTTACTGCTTCTCTTGTCCGTGGAGAGTATACTTCTTCTCTGCATGCTCGTCTAGAGGCGTTTTCAAGAGCTGAAAATCCGAAACGTACGTTTCTGTTCAACTACACCTTTTGTTAGGTCTACAGCAGTTGAGCACAATGCGCATTCTTTCTCTTTGTTTTCTTTGTGTGTATAATGATAAACGTTGATATAGTTCATCTGTTCCATGATGCAAGGAGAGAGATATGGTTGAGCAGACACCAAACGCTTCCTACGAACAGCTTGAAGCAATGCTGTTTGCGTTATCCCCTGAGGAGTACGAAGAATTCTTTCACAACTTCGCGGAAGAGACGGCCGAACATAAGATTGAAGTTCCTCCAGGCGGAGTCTTCTTTGATCGCAAAGGCCATATACATGCGTTATCAGGCGGAGACTATATTAGCATAGCAGACATGGGAGATTTCCTTGTCTCTTTGGCCACATATACTGATGAGCTTGGTGAGGACGGGGAAGATGTGCGTATTGGACCGTTTGAAACGTTTGTTAGAAATTTATTGACTGAACAATTCCGACCAGGTGAACTGGAAACATTCGTAACGCTTTGCTGCTTCCAGGAACGTATAGCCGATGCCGATATCGGGGGTGATCAGGTGTATGTTGTTGGAAGTGGCAGTGACGACGATGAAGAATTGCTGGCTGATCCGTTCGAAGAACGCTGTATGCTTCATGCTGATGCCGTAAGTAGGGTCATCCTCGCTCTGGGCAGGTACCTGACATTCCGTGTGCAGGTAGACACAGCCATAGACGATTTTATAAGGAAGTACGATGATCAATACTACCCGGAATAAGAAGCAAGAGCCTCCGGGAAAAGCTTCGTAGAGCCAGTGGTTTTCTGCACCAGCCGACTGACACATAGGGAAAAGTTAGTAGAAAAGGATACCTGTGACTCACCGAACTTTTTTAGAGTCCAGGTGGAGAAAACACTTGGACGGTTTTTTAGAGGGAAACATTTTCCTTGACCTTGTGTCGAAGGATCGTTGTGTGCAAACACAGCGATCCTTCGACACAAGGTTTAGCCGGATGTCGACGTGATTAGAGCATCATACAACATGGATGAACAGGTCAAGGTTTTACGGTCATACACATTGCTACCCCAACCAGGAGAACCTGAGACCAGCAGACTGGGTGAGTTTCTCTCTATGGACAAGGGCCAGTTTCAAACACTGTAATGACCGCCTCTAAGCTACTGGTGCCAAATGGTCCGAATGCCTCGTCTCCAACAGGTACCTGCCACAAGGGACCCTTGCCATCTGGATCAAGCGCCATCAATGTCCCGGCCAATTTGCCTGCTCTCCCCTGACCAACAACGAAGCCCCGCAGGTAGGGAAGATGCGCCTGAACGCTCAGAGCCACCTGCGCATCGCCACTGGCGTAGATCCAGCGCCGTGTTCCATCGCGCGCCGACAGAGCTACCACTTCTCCCTTTTGCGTCAGGGCGTAGATCGTTCCATTATCGATGGTCAATGACGTGTAGGAGTGATCGCTCTGGGCGCTCCAGAGGAGATGCCCATCGGTTCCGCTTCGGGCCACAATCTCTCCCAAAGTGGCTCCTCGCACCTGGTAGAAGATCTCATCCGCAAACTCGGAAGAGGCGGCTCGATCCTGGATCGTCCATTGTCTCTGCCCGTTGTTGAAGCTATAGGCACTGATGGTGGTAGGTACCGGGGAGGTTTTTCCCGTGGAGTTTTCAGCCGCAATCGTGTAGAAACGGTCCTGCCCCAATCGAAGAAGTGCTGTATTGGGGACTGCTATCTGCCAGCGTTGTTGCCCATCGCTGGCCTGCAATCCGAGGATGCTGTTTGCTGCTTGCGTTCCTCCTCCTACCTGGACCAGATCACCATTGTGAGGCCTCACAATGGTGATCTGGCCGCATGCGTTGCTTTGCCTGTATTCCCACCGGGTTGCCCCTGTCCCGGCATCCAACGCGAGAAGCGCCTGCGGCCCCCAGACGTATAGTCTCGTTCCACTAACCGCAAGGAGCAATTGCACCAAACCTGCCGACTCGCCAATGCCTGTCTCCTTCTATCAGACCAGCCTGCCGTTCTGCTCGTCAAATGCGTAAACCGTCGAGGAGATGGTCGTATAGACCAGGTCGCTCGCTGCGCTGATAAATATCGATGGCCCCATGGCATCAAGAGCAGTGCTCCAGAGCTGTTTTCCGTCTTCTGCACGGATGCCATAGAGGCGATCCGCTTTCCAGTACACCACCCCGTCAACGATAAGGAGCGGCCCGGTACCTGATTCCTGTGGACTCTGCCATCCCGGCGGTCGAAAAGCCCAGCGCTGCTTGCCGTCTTGACGGTTCAGGGCCATCAGCCCATGCATCGTAAGCATAAGTACGACATTCAGAGAAGGTCCATCGATCCGGTTTGCGGGCTGCGCCCCCGGTCCGCAACCACCAAAAAGGCAGCTACTGAGCAGAAGCAGGGCAACCAGACGTCTTTTCAAAAGGAGATCCATATTCTTTAACCTCGCTTGTCCGAGAATCTCAGGAGTGTAAGACAGATACCGCCCATATGATAGAGAGACGGTTCGTAGAGCTTTTTCCTCGCAGTACAAGGACCTGTGGTACCGTGCAGGGCGATTCCAGGCGGTGGAAAGGTCATGGGCACGAGCAGAAATAGACGGAAAAGTAAGCGCTGGCGTGCTGGTGGCGTTGACAACCATTGCACTTTACGCGCGGGGAGATAGCTTGCTCCAGACCACTCCTTCGCATTTGCTTACACTTGACTTACCTCCCGGTATTCGGTACACTCTCAATGGGCGGACCAATCGGAGAAACGCGGATCACCTGATGAAAACACAATCCATTGACACAAGTCCCGACGCCGAACGCGTGCTCATTGACATGATACGCAGGGCATCCTTTACCAGGCGTTTCAGCTTTGTTCAATCTTGGAGCCACGCGATGATCGAGGGCGGCAGAATCAATGTACAGCAGCTCTACCCACAAGCTGACGAGCAAGAGGCCCTCCTGCTCTATTTTGAAAGGCACTACGGTAAAAACCTGATTGACGAGTTGCGCGCCGCGTTGCAGGAGCGTGATGTGCATCCCAGCGGTATTCCTGACTTCCTGGCGACGCTCGCCCCGCTCTTCGAGGCTCTGGATAGCCTGGGTGTTCCCTGCGCCCTCGGTGGTTCGCTGGCGAGTTCACTCTACGGTATGCAGCGCGCAACGCTACAACTCGACGTCGTTGCAGCTTTGGGACCCCGCCAGAGTATCCCTCTCCGCCAGCAGCTGGTGTCGAAGTACTTCTTCCGCCAGCACGAAGTGCAAGCGGCTCTCCAACAGGGAACGTTTTTCACCCTCATTCACCTGGAGTCCCTGCTCAAAGTCGTCGTATCCCTGCCGGGCGCGCGAGCGTTCGATCAGGAAATGTTAGGCCGAGCACACCCGCTCGTGCTGGCTGAGGGGAGCCACCCCGTCAGGGTGCTCTCGCCAGAGGATGTAGCCGTGCTGCTCCTCGAGCAGTTCAAGAGCAGCGGTGAACGGGCCGACGATGTCTGGTATGGCCTACTCGGCCTGCTCAAAGTCCAGGGATCCACTGTTCACCTGGCAGCCCTTGAAAGGCTGGTTGCCCAGCTCGATGTCCCACTCCTCCTGGCACGAGCCCTGGTTGATGCTGGCCTGAAAGCAGAGGGCAGCTAAGACAAAACTCCTGGTCCTCCTTTTCTGGGCACCTGCAGAGGAATAGTCCTCCGAGGATGGTGTTTCTTGCCGATCCTCTTCTGGTACTTGCTGTACTGGTCTTGTATGCCCTTTAACCAGGCCGGTAGGACTCCACTAACCGGTGGAAAGAGCAGGGGGGCTTGAAAAAACAAGCGTCCATTGGCATACTGTCGTTTATGCAAACAAACATAGAGCCGAGGGACGCGCCGAAACCATTTTGCCCGAATCTGGCGTGTTCTGCAAGAGGCCAACAAGACCAGGGCACCATTGTCATCCATGAGAGCAAGCGACAACGCTATCGCTGTAAAGTCTGCAAAAGGACGTTCAGCGCCCGTCGAGGAACCATGTTTGAGGGGTTGCGCAAACCAGTGGATCTGATTGTGATCGTGGTGACGCTTTTGACTTATGGGTGTCCTGTTCAAGCGATTGTCCATGCCTTCAGTTTGGATGAGCGTACGGTGGCTGATTGGCGAGATCGAGCGGGAGCGCACTGCCAAAACGTGCACCAAGCCATCGTCGAGCAAGGGCAACTGGACCTGATGCATGTTCAAGCCGATGAAATTCGGGTGAAAGGGTGCAAAATGATGGCGTGGATGGGACTGGCCATGATGGTCTCGACGCGGATGTTTCTGGGTGGGGTGGTCCAGCTCTCGCGTGATCGCAGTCTGGCCGACCGCTTGATGTTCCAGGTTCGCCGATCGGCTCAAGCGATGCTCCCGCTGCTGGTTTTGACAGACGGTTGGAGTGCCTATCCCAACAGTATTCGTCGGGCCTTCCGCGAAAAGGTCAAGCAGCATAGCGGAGTCGGACGTGCGTGTTTGCAGATCTGGCCGCAGTTGCACATTGGCACCGTGATCAAGCGGACCCAGAAAAAGCGGGTGGTCGAGATCACGCGCCAGATGGCCCATGGGGTGATGGCCCAAGCAGAGAAACTGCTTCTGCTCTCCCATGGTGGCAGCGTTCTGAACACCGCTTTTATCGAGCGCTTGAATGGAACGTTCCGCGAACGACTGGCCAGCTTGACGCGCAAATCCCGTCATGCCGCTCGTCGGATGTTCGCCCTAGAAACCGGCATGTATTTGATCGGATGCAGCTACAATTTCTGTTTTCCGCATCATGAATTGAGCAAGACCAACCATTTCGGAGCTCCTTGCACTCCTGCCATGGCTGCAGGGCTGACTGATCATGTCTGGAGCATCTGCGAACTCTTGAGGTATCGGGTCGCCCCTTTGCCCTGGGTTGAGCCAAAGAGACGCGGACGACCAAAGCAACCGGTTAAACCGATCAAGACTGCTTGCAAGCGTCCTCTCGTTCGCCTACGAAAGGGGGTTTTATGCTCGACCACCGTTTAGTGGGGTCCTACCTGCAACCCCTCTCAGGTGCGCCCTTTCGTTAAGCTGCTCGAGAACGACTATTATGTCGTGGAGGCTTCGATACGCGACGCCATTCGCCGTCGCTCCTCGTTTAATCTCATTTCGAACGAAACGTTCATGAAAGTGGACGTCTTCGTTCTCAAGCCGCGCGCGTTCGACCAGGATGCTTTGCATCATGTGATGCAACAACCCTTGCAGCGAGGAGGGCGCGCCTTTCCAATGGCCTCGCCCGAAAATACGGTCGTCAACAAACTGGAGTGGTACCAGATGGGCGGGGGCGTCTCTACCAGGCAATGGAACGATATCCTCGGTATTCTGAGAACTCAGGGGAATGCACTCGATTGGGCGTATCTTGACCGCTGGACAGCAGCCCTCGGAGTGCGTGACCTCCTGGAGCGGGCGCTCGCGGAGGCTGGACTCAAGCGGCCGTAAGTAGATCCGTCAGCGGCATTGTCGCATGGTTCATACGTCCTGTAAAAGATACTATAACTCCCTGTTCACTGCTCAGAAGGGACATGTCTCCGCGCTGACTGCTACCAATGCAGACAAACTTCACGAAGCAGCTCAGACGAGAATGAAGAGTGACAAAGACGTTCAACAAGATTTCGCGGTAAGAGGAGTATCATGCTGAAGTCAATGCAACACCCATGAGCATCTCACGTTTCCTTTGTGAGTTGAGAACCACAATTGAAACAGTAACGGTAGCTTGCAGGGCAACTGGTTCCGCAGGAACTACAGACGCGTACGAGTTTCCCTATGGCAATGGGTTCTCCAGCCGCCTCTTCGATGCGCTTGCGGTAGAGATCGACACATTCATTACAGATATATACATCGCCTGGTCCTGCTGTGAGTCGGTTGACCTGGTCTTGGCTTTTACCACAGAAGGAACATTGAGAGAGGGTGCTCCTCTCTTGTTTATTGTTCTTCCACATCGGTCTTCTGCCTTCCTCCCCTGTTCGATCGCTCTAAGCCCGAGGAAGTGTCTCCCCTCAAATGGGGAGACATTCTACATCCTCAACTCGTGCTCTGTCATGGGTGAAACAGGGTGTTGTAGCATTCTCTCACAGGGCAGATGAACAATGCAACAAGCCGGTCGTTGGTGTCCGATAAAGGAAACACGTCGTAGGTCAGATGCATTGTTTTTTCTTTTACCGTGAAACCCTGAACATGGGCTCACACATTCATGCAAGGAAGTACGGTTTGGCCAAATATTTCTGACGATAAGCAAGGTTTGGCCAAATATTTGTGAAAAAAGCTGCCAGAAATGTGTGACGATAAGCGTTACCCCACGCTCAATACTGCTGGGCTTCTGCCAAATATCTGTGACAATCACCATATGTGTAGGATCTCATAGTTACTGAGACTGTGATCACAATTACTGAGAAATAGTTTTCAAAGATAGTGAGTCTAAGAAACCTAAAATTGCAAACCACCCGGGCATAGACACGCTACTGATCCGGTCTGGAATAACTCATCATCCAGCTTGTCAGGGCTTCTGAATTATTGCCAGGGTCATCATTGGCCGTTTATGCTTATACAAAGATCTGCCTCACACTCAGGGCTCACCTTGAGGAGAATCATGCGAGGGAACAGCGCGTTTACGGCCCACGAATAGAGCCGTTCGTTGACGAAAATGCATTGCCCCCTGTTGAACGAACGGATGGGTTCCACTGAGATCGTGAAGGTGATCTTGCTCAATCATTTTTCGAGTTTGCTGAGCTAGATCGTCCGGAGTATGAGCATTCGCGAGCCATTGTTCAACCGTCTGGTCGAGGTGATCGGTAGAGACCTGTTCTACTTCCAGTCCACAGTTGGTGAACAGCGCCAGGAACGCGCTGATGGAGAGCGCGCATGTATGCGAGGGGTCACGAAGCTGCTCAAAGCGGTTTTGATAGGCAGCCCGCTCTAGATATTCGCTCACCACCAGATCTTCAATCGCTACGAGGCCCTGCGAGTGGCATACTCGCCCCATCTCAGCAATTACGCGTTGCGGATCTTCGCAGTGATGAAGGGCAAAACGAGAGACGACTATATCAAATGTTTCCTCTCCAAAGGAAAGATGCTCAGCATCCCCCAGTTGAAAGCGCAGGTTGGTGAGTCCTCGTGACTGGCGCGTCCGCTCCGCAATCGCAAGCGGTGCTTCAGTAAGATCGATACCTACTACCTCGCACCCGGCTTCCGCAAAAGCTATCGCGACAAAGCCTGGCCCTGTAGCGACATCCAGGACACGATCCTGTGGCTGGGGACGCACAAGCTGGACGAGGCGCAGGAGTTGGGACCGGTCCGCGATCAAGGGATTCGCCGCATACGCCTGTGCCTGGTGCGTAAACTCTTGTCGAATAACTTCTTTGTGATCTGACGAGGATGACGACATAGCAAAAACTCTCCAATT